>TARA_B100001057_G_scaffold181109_1_pt1 | contig 14491 bp, 14 predicted proteins | sample TARA_B100001057 | Tara Oceans TARA_B100001057 (sample SAMEA2621839) | marine metagenome | biome: marine biome (ENVO:00000447); feature: surface water layer (ENVO:00002042); material: "saline water (ENVO:00002010), including plankton (ENVO:xxxxxxxx)" | depth 5 m
AAAATGGGCTTAGAGTTTTTGGACATAAGATTTATTTTCTAATTTTCTGTAATATATTATTGAGAATTCATTTAGCTGCCTATTTCTTTCAACTTTAATAATATTTTTAAGCTCTTTCTCTTTATCAATTTCTTTGACTAAAACTTCTTTAATTTCATTAAGTTGTAATATTATATTTCCTCCAGCAGTTAAGATAGGATTAGTGAATTCATCTTTTTTTAAATTTTTTATTTCTGAATAAATTTTATCTGATAATTGATTTTTATTAATCCATCCAATTTCTCCACCATTTCTAGAAGTATCAGAAATGCTATGAATAACGGCGGTGTTTTTAAAACCAACGTTTTTGATTGATGATAAAATTTCATTATATTTTTTATCAAACTTTTGTTTGTCTTTCTCTGAAAAAACAATTTCAGATAATTTAAATGATTTTTGATAAGAATTATTTTCTAAAAGATCGTCAAGCTTTTTTGATATTTCATTTTTGTCAATTTTAATTTTATCTTTAAATCTTTCATAAATTAATTGGTTCCAAGTTTTCTCAATTATTAATTTTTTTTTAACATCTTCAATTTTAATTCCATATTCTGACAAATAATTCTTAAATTCAATCTCATTATCATAACCGAGATTATTTATAATTTCATTAATGAAAATATCTATTTCACTTGACTCATAATTTACACTATAAAATTTTTCAATCTCATCTTTTTTGATTATCTCTCTAATTAAAGAATTTTCTGCAAACAGTAGTGCCTGCTTAACATCTATATTTTGTAGATTTTTATTTAAAGCCTTTAGATAATTTGCTTCATTAATAATATCAACATTTGTAATAATATTTTTATTTACCTTAAATAAAATTTTTGTTGTCATCTCGTTGGATAGTGCCGTAAAAGAAATGCCTACAAATAAAATAATAAATATTAAAAATTTTTTCATTTGTTTACATTTGGAGATTCAATCGATGCGAATGGAGTAATAGTTATAGAGAAAAATATTTCTTCATTCGGTTTTATATCTCGGTCCTCATAGTAGTCCTTATTGTATTCAATGGCAGCAACAAGACAATCATTTCTATATTCATAGATTAAGTTGTAGAACTCAGTTAAATTTGTTTTTCTATTTCTTCTTGTATTATAACTTAATGTATTATTGCTATTAATATTATAAATTATATCATTTGAAAAATAGCTGTCAGAACCAATATTGTTATTTTCTTCTAAAAATTCAAACGATGTTATAAAATTATTAATCTTTAATTTAGCCTCAGCAAAATTATAATTCATTGTATCTAAATTATTATCAGCTGAAAAATCATAATTTAGTTCAAAAAAATCATTTGGATTTAATTCAATACGCCCAACAACATCTGAACTTTTACTTTGCATTGTAGATGATAAAGGTAGTTTATCATCATTTATATCTCTAAAAACTTGACCAAGACTATAAGAGAATAATTTCTCTTTATTCTCTTTTAATAAATCATAGTCCCATCCAATAGTGAGAGACTGACCACCTTCTAGTGAATCTGATATTCCTAATCTATTATTAGAAAATAAATTTGTTATGTTTAAAGATCTGTCAAGATTTGATAGGTTTTCAGACTTAAAAGGACTATATCTCGCTGATATTTTAGGTGTAAGATTACTTTCAAATTTATTTTCATAGATTTTTTTCATTGGAAACGATGTAGTCAAAATTGTTGAAATAAAATTATCTGACTCAAAATTATTGCTGTAATCACTTGAATTTTCTCCTTTTTTTGAGACATTTTTTAAATTTAAATCAACATTACTTAATAAACCATTTTTAGAAATTATTGAGTTTGAATTATAAATTAAATCATTAATTAAATGACTTTCTGAAACATTTGTATTTCTTTTTTGATGAGAAGCAGATGACTCAAAAATCAAATCTCCTCTAAAACTTGGATCAGTTTCAATAAATTTTGAAAGTTTTAGATTCGGAAGAATATATTGAAATTTGTCAGAATTTTTCTCTATAGATAAGTCTTCGTAAACACTTAATTCTCCTGTAAAGCTCAGGTCTTGTTTACTCGCATCAAATTTAACATATGAATTTAATAAACTTTGATTTGAATTTGTTTCACTCTTAATATTGTCTGTTTTCAGATAAGTGTCATTAGAGGTTTTTTCCAAATTTATTTCTAATTCTGAGGTATCAAAATTACTTTCTTCAAAGGATATTTTTGAATTAGAAAAGAAATGAGATTTTGTAGATTTATCTAATTTTTTTATACTAAAATCTGCGATATGATTTGAATTCTTTTCTACGTGCCGATATTCATTTTGTAATAAAATTTCATTATTCATGAATATTCTTGGTGTAAATGTTAAATCTCTATTTTCAGCTATAGCAAAAAAGTAAGGAATATTAAAAGAGTCACCAGAGTTTGATGAACTTACTATCGATGGTATTAAAAATCCAGATTGTCTCTTTACAGTAGGATCAGGATGAAAAAATTTTGGAAAATATAAAACTGGAATATCATAGAGCTTTAGTAAAGCATTCTTATATTCTATAATTTTTTTGTTCTTATCATGTTTAATCTCATTAGCTTGCAAAGACCATGGTGGGCAACTGTCCCTTTCTTTACATGAAGTAAAAATACCTTTTTTGATTATTGAGATATCATTGTTTGAAATCATTGAGTTTCCTTTAAGTCTTGAATGCTCTCCAAAGCCACCTGAATTAGAAAAATATACTTCTATATCTTTGGCGGCGATTTCATTTTTTTTTAAATCGATGGAAGTTTCTTTTGAGATATATCTATTTGAGAATTTATCTGTAAGTAAAATATTCTTAGATTTGAATTCTTTTTGATTTACAAAATATTTAAAACTATTTGTCTCAATTTTGTTTGTAAAGTTATCAGTAAGAGTAGTTTTTTTATTTGAACTAAAAATATTTTCCAATCTCAAGTATTCTATATCATATGTGTTAATTAAAAAATTATTATCTATATTTATAAAAGTTTCGTTTTTTGAAATAATTTTTTCTATATTTCTGTCGTATTCAATTTCATTACTTTTAATAATCAAATTTTTAGCAGCATCAATTACAACAACATCTCCCTGCAAAAAGAGTTTTTGTTCAATCTTGAAATATTTAGACTCATTTGAGGTTATTTTTAGACCATCATTAGAGTTAATTGTAACTCCATTTTTAGCTGTGATTAAATTCCCATCACCACTTATCTCTAATGAATTACTTTCAAAAACAAAATCATTCTCAGCTTTTAATTCTATTATTAAAATAAAAAAAATTAAGATAGTTGTTATAGATGTTAAAATTTTATTTTTCATTAATTCTTAGTAGTCCAATGGTTGAAATAATTGATAATATTATCAAGGGTACCCAAATTGCTATCTCTAAAGGAATTCTTTCATTTTTTCCAACTACGCCAAAAAAATAATTTATATAATAAATTGATACAGATAATAAAATCCCTAATACAATGAAAACTATCTTGTTTCTCTGAAACTTTATATTCATCATTAAAACGACTGATAAAATTGACATAATTGTTAAATATACTGGATAAGACAGGATTTTTTGTAAATGATATTCAATTTCAACAGTAGAATAATTAACTTTTGAATAATCTTCTATTAAGTCAAAAAGCCCCCAAATAGTTATAGATGAGAGATTTGAGTAAAGATTATTGATTTTTTCAAAATTGAAATTTGATTCGAAAGCAACATTTGTTTCTTTACTAAAAGAATTATCGTTGTTTATTATTGTTGCATTTTCAATTATCCATAAATCATTTTTAATATTTACCTTGCTTGATTGAATACTTTTTAAATAAACAAAATTTTGATCTAATTGTACAATTTCAACATCTATAAGTGAATTAGGTCCAATTTTTTTTGAATTTATAAAATTTATCTTGTTATCTATCTGATCTTTTATCCACAGACCGTTTTCAGTAATTGTTGCTAAATATTTATCATCATTTGTATAATTCTTTTTAATATCAAGATATTTAAATTTTAGTGTAGCTGAAAAATTGTAAAAAATTATTATTACAAATAATCCTATCAAAAGAGAAGTTAGTGAAACTATTTTGATTATTTTAATATTTGTTAAGCCGTTGTTTTTAAATGTTATTAATTCTCCGTTGTCGATTATTTTGATAAGTAATAATTGTACACTAATCAATATTATAAATGGAAATAATTCATAAATTAATGATGGTAAATTTAGCATTACTAAAAAAAATGGGTAATAGTACTCTACATCCAAACTTGAAAAAAAATTTAATTCTTCTAAAATTCCCATAATAAATCCCAAAATTAAAAAAACAAAAGAAACCTGAAGAGTTTTATTTAATAATTCTTTAATAATATATTTTTGATAAATCTTTATCATAATTAGCTTGCCGTCTTTATCTTAATATTAAATATAAAAAATAGTAAAATTATAGAAATTGGTAAAATTGATAAAATAAATATATTAAGTAATAGTTTTTCAGAAATAAAGTTAACAGAGATTTGAGATAAAATTATAAAAATAATACCTAGTAAAAAAACTCTTAACTTTGATTTTCCATAATTATGATTGTTATGATTATTTAAAACTAAGAAAGTAACAATGATTGAAATTAAAGATATGTAGAATGGTAAATAAATTCTTTTGTATAGTTCTTTTGAAAGTTCAATTTCGATATTTTTTTCACATAAAAAATTTTCAAATCTTTTTGAAAATTCATTTTGTAAATTAAAAAGACAACTTAATATATTTAAAGAATTGATTTCTTGAATTTTAGTAGATGTTGTTGTTTTAGTCTTATACTTATTCAAATTAAAATTTGTTTCTTTAAATTCAAAAATTGTTGATCTTTTACCAAAATTAGAATTAATTATTTTTCCATTATATAAAGTTAAAAATTTATTTTCTCCTTGACTTATTATTTCTCCATTTTTAGCAATTATTAATTGAACATTATTTCTATCGCTTGAGTCTTTTAAAATAATATTTTCAATTTTTTGATTTTTTCTAGAATCAATAAAAATTGTTAAATTCTCAACAGTATCTATAAATTTTCTGGGTTTGATTAAAGATGGAAAAAAATCTAAATTTGAGTCTCTGATAAATGATCTAGCTTTATCTTGAGTAAATGGCACAACAGAAAAAGATAGAAATAAAGATAGGATTATAAAAAAAAATGAAAATAAAAATATTTTGTTTAGAAATTTGGTTTTTGATATTCCATTTGACCAATAAATCAATAATTGATTTTTTTCATCATAAGTAACCAAAACATAGAATAATGATAGAAAGAAAGATAGCAAAATTACCTTGCTAAGTATTTTAGGCAAATTAAGAATTGAAAAAGAAAAATATGTTAAAATACTGTGTCCGTCCTCAGATATAATATCTAAGAAATTAACTGCCTGAAGAATCCATATGATAAGGCCAAGAGTAATTGATGTAAGCACAAAAATTACAAATATTTCTACAAAAAGCTTTTTAAAAATTTTTTTTTCCATTGATATTTAATAATTTTGAACATATATAGCAGAAACACGCATAGAGTGTATTTAAAATTTATGTCTATTCAAATTAATTATAAAAATAATAGCTCGAAAAACCTTAATGCCAATCTTGTGCTATTTTCAGATGAAAAATTCAATATAAACCACCTAAAAAAATATATTTCTAGTTCAGAGTTTTCCTATATTGACGGTTTATTAAAAAATAGCGACTTAAATAAAAATTCATTTGTTTTTGAAGTCAACTCAAAAAAGAAAATAGTATTATTTTCAATAAAAAAAAATATCAAATTATCTGATATAGAAAGTTTGGGTGCTGAACTTTATGGACGTATAAATTATGGTAAAAATAGCCAATACTTTGTAAACTCTGATACCGTTATAGGTAATTATGAAAATTTTATTGGTCATTTTCTCCATGGATTAAAATTAAAATCTTATGAATTTAATAAATATAAAACAAAAAAAAAAGAAAGATTAATTTCTATTACTGTTTTCGGAAAAAAAAATAAGATCTCTGCTACAACTCAACTAAAATTCAAAGCTTTAGAGGAAGGAACTTTTTATGCAAGAGACTTAGTTTCTGAACCAGGAAATATTCTACATCCTGATGAATATGCAAAAAGAATAGTTTCATTGAAAAGATTTGGATTAAAGGTTGTTGTGTATGATGAAAAAAAATTAAAAAAACTTGGAATGAATTCTTTACTTGGAGTGGGACAAGGAAGTATTAGAGGATCATATCTTGTGACCATAGAGTGGAACGGAGCAAAAAATAAATCAAAACCTTTGGCATTTGTTGGTAAAGGAGTATGTTTTGATACAGGTGGTATTTCTCTTAAACCAGCAAAGTTTATGGAAGATATGACCTATGACATGGCAGGATCTGCGGTAGTTGTTGGTTTAATGAAAAATTTAGCATTACGAAAAGCAAAAATAAATGCTGTAGGTGTTGTTGGACTAGTAGAAAATATGCCAGGTGGTAATGCTCAGAGACCTGGTGATATTGTAAAATCTTATAGTGGAAAAACTATTGAAATATTAAATACAGACGCAGAAGGTAGATTAGTTTTAGCAGACGCACTCACTTTTACTGAAAAAAAATTTAAACCAGAGTTTATGATTGACTTAGCAACTTTAACTGGTGCAATTATAGTTTCTTTGGGCTCAGAATATGCTGGGCTTTTTTCAAATAGTGATAAGTTGTCAAAACAATTATTAGATGCAGGTGAAAAAGTTGAAGAAAAACTTTGGAGAATGCCGTTACACAAAAATTTCGATAAACTTATAGATTCAAAAAATGCTGATATGCAAAATATAAATTATGTCGGCGGTGCAGGCTCAACAACTGCAGCACAATTTTTAAAGAGATTTATTTTAAACAAGACACCATGGGCACATCTAGATATAGCTGGTATGGCCTTTTCTAAGTATGGAGGAGCTTTAAATTCAGGTGGTGCAACTGGCTATGGGGTAAGATTATTAAACAAACTAATAGAGGATAATTATGAGTAATTTAGAACAAACTTTATCGATTATAAAACCTGATGCTGTCGAGAGAAATTTAGAAGGTGAGATAAAAGAAATTTTTAAAAAGAATGGTTTCACAATCTTAAAAGAAAAAAAAATTCAAATTGAAAAATCAGAAGCTGAAAACTTCTATAAAGTTCATGAAACAAAACCTTTTTATAGTGATTTATGTAGTTATCTTTCGTCAGGTCCAATAATTGTAATGGTTCTAGAAAAACAAAATGCTGTTATTTCTAACAGAGAATTAATGGGTGCGACCAATCCTAAAGATGCTGATGAAGGAACTATTCGAAAAAAATTTGGAATTTCTATTGATAAAAATTCAGTGCATGGATCTGATAGTGTTGAAAATGCTAAAATTGAGATCGATTTCTTTTTTAGAGATTAAAAATTTTTAATATTGCTTTAGGATAAAGCTCATGTTCTTCCTTTAAAACTCTTTTAGCAAGTTTGTATTTATTATCATTTTTTTTAATTTTAATTTTTTTTTGTAAAATAATTTTACCAGAGTCCAATTTTGAATTTACAAAATGCACAGTACAACCTGAATATTTTTCATTATTGTCTATTGCCCTTTGATGAGTATTTAAACCTTTAAATTTTGGAAGTAGAGATGGATGAATATTTAAAATTTTTTCTTTAAATTTTTTTATGAATTGTTTTGATAAAATTTGCATAAAACCCGCAAGACAAATAAATTTAATTTCACTTTTTTTTAAAATAGAAATAGTTCTTTTTTCAGCTAATCTTTTATTTTTAAAATTTATTATTTTAGTCTTTATTTTAAAAAGTTTTCCATATTTTAACCCTTTTGATTTAAGATTATCTGAGATTATAAGATTTATTGAAATAGGTGCTTTTTCAAGTTTTGAGAATTTGATGAGTGATTTTAGATTTGTGCCATTTCCAGAGATAAAAACTGCAGTTTTAATTTTTTTAGAGCCAGTTAATTGAACCATTTAATTTTACTTTATTTTTTCCCTTCAAAATTTTCCCTATAACATAAGGCTTATAATCTTTTGTAAAATATTTTTTTATCTTTGAAAGTTTTTTAGGATTTATTATAAGACAAAAACCAACCCCACAGTTAAATGTTTTTAACATCTCTTTTTCAGACATACCATTTTTTTTTAACCAATTAAAAATATTCAATGTTTTTATTTTATTTAAATTGATTTCAGCAACTAAATTGTCTGGAATTATTCTCTTTATATTATCAGCTAATCCACCACCTGTAACATTAGCACATCCATTGATTAAATTCCCATGGATTAATCTAAGAACTTCTTTAACATAAATTTTTGTTGGTTTAAGAAGTTCTTTTTTTAAATATTTATTTTTATTTATATTTATCTTCTTCTTTTTAATAAAGTAACGAATTAAAGAGTAGCCATTAGAATGAAGTCCACTAGCTGGTATAGCTAGTATAAGATCATTTTTTTTAATTTTTTTTTTATTTAAAATATCTTTTTCACCAACAACACCAACTGCAAAACCAGCTATATCAAATTTACCTTTCTCATAGGTGCCTGGCATTTCTGCAGTTTCTCCACCAACTAATTCACATCCAGAAATTTTACAACCTTTTACTATCCCACTAATAATAGATCTAAGTTTCGACAAATTAATTTTGTTAATAGAAATATAATCTAAAAAAATAAGGGGTTTGGCTCCTTGCACAATTAAATCGTTTACACTCATTGCTACGAGATCGATTCCAATAGTATCAAACTTATTTAATGTATTAGCTATTTCAATTTTTGTTCCAACTCCATCAGTACATGCTACTATTTTAGGTTGTTTTACGTGTTTTGGGATATTTGATATCGATCCAAAACCACCAATATTGGAAAACTTTTTTTTGCCTTTTTTTTTTGCTGAAACTGATGAGATATAATTTACAAATTTGTCGGCAGCATTAATATTAACGCCACTTTTTTTATAGGTAAATAAGTTTTTATTCATTACTATAAGGTATGAAAAATTATAAAGTTAAACATGTAGAAGTTTTATATATTTTTTTTGTAACTCTATCCTTAATTATATTTTTTTTTTCCACAACTAAACTTGAGGCAAAATCTTTTGATGTAAATAATATAGAAATTTCTAGGCCATTTGAGATAAATTTTAATAAAAATGAAGTTATTGATGAAGGTTTCAAAAAAGGTTTTTTAGAGTTATTATCACTAATTGTAAATTCAAATGATCAAAAAAGAATTAAAAATGTCAAATTAAATGAAATCAAAGCAACAATCGAATCTTTCACAATTAAAGAGGAAAAATTTATCGACGAAATTTATTATGTAAATTTAGGAGTATCCTTTAATAAAAAAAAAATTTATAAATATTTAGAATTAAATAATATTTTTCCATCAATTCCTAAAAAAAAAAATTTTCTATTTATTCCAATAATTATTGATGAAAATGAAAAAGATTTATTAATTTTTTCTAAAAATAAAATTTTCAAAGATTGGAATAATTACACAGAAAAATTTCATTTAATCAATTACATTTTACCTACTGAAGATCTAGAAGACATAAATATTATAAAAGCTAAGTACGAAAATATTGAAGAGTATGATTTTAGAGAAATACTTGAAAAATATGTTTTAGATAATTCAATAATTGTTCTAATTTTTAAAAATGAAAAAAATGTCAGAATTTTATCAAGAATATCAATTAAAAATAATGTAATTCTAAAAAATAATTCATTTATAGACATTGATATAAAAAATGATGATGAAGTAAAAAATTTGATTAAAGAACTAAAACTTATCTATGAAGATTTTTGGAAATCCTCAAATCAAATAAACACTTCAATTAAATTAGTTTTAAAAATTAAAGTTGACAATTCAAATAATGACAAAATTTCAAGATTTGAAAAAATTCTTGATAAAACAGATTTAATTTATGATTTTTATATATCAAAATTAGATAAAGATTTTACTTTTTATCAAATAATATTTAACGGTACCACCAACGAATTTCTTAAGTCAATGAATGAATATGAATATAATTTTGATACACAAAACAAGTTATGGATATTAAAGTGAAAGATATTAATCAACAAATAATAAAATTTAATTATGAAAAAAATTTTCACGATGAAGATTTTTATGTTTCAAAAAGTAATGAGCATGTATTTAAAATTTTAAATACTTGGCCAAATTGGGAAAAAAATTTATTAAATATAAGTGGTGAAAATTTTTCAGGTAAAAGTCATTTAACTAATATTTTTATTAAAAAGTTTAAGGGAGTTAAATTTGAGGCCGAATCTTTTAAAAGTAAGCATTTGAAAGAAATTAAAATCCATCAAAATATTATTCTTGAAAATTTGGTCAATAGTATAGATGAAAGGTTGATTTACTCTTTAATCAATATTATTGAACAAGATAATAAATATCTTATTATTACCTCAATCAAGCCAATAGTGGAAATGTCTTTTAAATTGAATGATTTAAAATCAAGATTTAGTAATTTTATTTTACAACGTATAGAAAAACCAGATGACGAAATGATATTCGCCTTAATTTTGAAAAATTTATCAGATCGCCAAATTTCATTAGACAAAAAGTTGATAAATTACATAATTAAAAGAATAGATAGATCATATAGCAAAATATTCGATTTTATATATAAGATTGACGAAGTAAGTTTAAAAAAGAAAAAATCGATTGATTTTAAAATAATAAAAGAAGTTCTGGAGGAATGATTGAATAAATATAGAACTCATAATTGCAATGAATTAAATAAAAAAAACATCGGAGAAAAAGTAATTTTATCAGGATGGATAAATAAAAAACGTGACCATGGAAATCTTTTATTCATAGATTTAAGAGATAACTTTGGAATAACACAGTGTATAATTGACAAAGACAATTCTTTTTTTAATGAGTTAGAAAAAGTTCAATTAGAAACAGTGATAAGAATAAATGGAAAAGTAATTGAGAGAACTAAAGAAACATTAAATAAAGATATTAAGACTGGTGAAATAGAAATAGCTATTGAAAATTTTGATATTTTGGGAGTGTGTAAAGAATTGCCAATGCCAGTTTTCAGTGACCAAGAGTATTCAGAAGAGATAAGATTAAAATATAGATTTTTGGATTTAAGAAGAAAAAAAATTCATGAAAATATTATTTTAAGGTCAAAAGTAATTTCATTTATTAGAGATGAAATGAAAAAATTAGGTTTTCTAGAATTTCAAACGCCGATATTAACTTCATCTAGCCCCGAAGGTGCTAGAGATTTTTTAGTACCAAGTAGGTTGAATCCTGGAAAGTTTTATGCACTTCCACAAGCCCCTCAACAGTTTAAACAATTAGTAATGGTTTCTGGCTTTGATAAATATTTTCAAATTGCTCCATGTTTTAGGGACGAAGATGCAAGAGCAGATCGAAGTCCTGGAGAATTTTATCAGTTAGATTTAGAGATGTCATTTGTAGAACAGGAAGATGTATTCAATGTATTAGAAAAACTTTTAATAAATACTTTCAAACAATTTTCAAATAAAAAGTTAGTTTACGATAAGTTTCCAAGAATTTCATATGCTGATGCTTTATTAAAATATGGAACTGATAAACCAGATTTACGGAATCCTCTTATAATAAATGATATAACCGAAATCTTTCTAGGAGAAGATGTTTCATTTGAGATCTTTAAAAAACTAGTAAAATCTGGTTCTCAAGTTAGATGCATTGTAACAGAAAATACTAAGGATAAACCTAGAAGTTTTTTTGATAATATAGATAAATGGGCAAAAAGTGAGGGAGCGTCAGGTTTAGCTTATTTTACAATTGAAAAAGATAAAGAAGTTTCAGCCAAAGGTCCTGTAGGAAAATTTTTTTCAAAAGAAGCCATAGATCAAATAATGACAAAAACTCAAGCAAAAATAGGCGATAGTATCTTTATGGCCTGTGGTAAAAAAAAGGATCTAGAAAATATAATTTCTCAAGCAAGAAATAAGATTGCAAAAGATTTGAATTTGATTGATGAAAACTCTTTTGCTTTTTGCTGGGTTGTAGACTACCCAATGTTCGAAAAGGATGAACAAACAAATAAAATTATTTTTAGTCACAATCCTTTTTCAATGCCACAAGGTGATATAAATAAAATTAATTTTGAAAAACCATTAGATATATTAGCTTATCAGTATGATATTGTTTGTAATGGCGTTGAACTTTCCTCTGGTGCTATTCGAAACCATATGCCAGATTTAATGTACAAGCTCTTCTCTATTGCAGGATATGATAAAAAACAAGTTGATGAAAAATTCAGTGGAATGATTAATGCCTTAAGCTATGGTGCTCCGCCTCATGGTGGTATAGCGCCAGGAATCGATAGAATAGTAATGCTTTTAGCTAATGAAAAAAATATAAGAGAAATTACAATGTTTCCCATGAATCAAAATGCTCAAGATCTTATGATGAATGCTCCTTCAGAAATAAGTTCAAAACAACTAAAAGAGCTTAATTTAGAAATTAAAAAAAAATAGTTTATTTTTTCCCTTTTAAACTTATCTTTACATCAGATAAATCAACGAGATTTTTTTTATAATTACTTCTGACAAAACCTTTACTTGTTATATCTTTAACAATTTTTAAAAGTTGATTTTGATCTTCTGAGTTTTCATCTAAACTAGGTCCATCATTAATTCCTATCGCAGGTGTGTGAGCTAAATCTTCTCTATTTTGATACGATATAGCTAACTCTCTAAAAATATAATCTAAGATAGAGGATGCACTTAAAATCCTGTCATTTCCCAATACTTTTCCTGAAGGTTCAAATTTTGTTCCAACAAAAGCACTTATAAACTCATCAAGAGGGACCCCGTATTGTAATCCTAGAGAGACTGCAATTGCAAAATTATTCATCAGAGCTTTTACAAGTTCACCTTCTTTACTTGTATCAATGAAAATTTCTCCAATTTTTCCATCCTCATATTCACCTGTATGCAAGTATACCTTGTGATCTCCAATAGTTGCTTTTTGAATGTATCCTTTTCTTCTATCAGGCATACTGAATCTTTTGCTATTTTTCTCTGAAATTTGGTTTGCAGATTGAATTACTTTTTCAATGTTTTTTGAATTTTGTGTATTGTTATCTGACACAATATCAATCTTTTTATTAATCACAGTTTTGCTATTTGTATCTAAACTTTTTGTTTTTCTATTATCAAGTTTAACCTCAAGAACTTCAAACTTACCATCATCTCTTTTCTCAAGATTCTTTAGTTCAGTTTCATTAACGTTATCTAAGTAGTGATTTACTTTAAACGTACATGTGTAATAAGTTTCTACCAAATATTTAGCCATTTAACCCCAATTTTTAAAATTAATTTGAATAATGAATCAATTGATTTATATACAAATTCAAATTTTAGTCTAATTTAATTTATACAATTTTGAATTGAAATATTAAATTTTTTTATGTTGACACTTTTAAGAAAAATTTTCACATGGTGGAATCAAGATACATTTGGAACAAGATTAAAAACTATTTTATTTGGAAAACTAGTAGGGAAAGATTCTTTCGGCAATAAATACTATGAGAGTAAAAATGGTAAAAGATGGATAATTTATTACGATGAAATTGATGCTTCTAAAATTCCAGTAGAGTGGTACTCATGGATACATTTCACACCTAACAAAATTGAAAAAGAACATGAACTTAAAAAATATAATTGGCAAAAACCTCACAAACCCAACCTGACTGGAACTGAGTCGGCATATTACCCAAATAAAGATAAAAATGTTAATAAAAAAAAATATAAAAGTTGGAAAAATTAAAATTAATTTTTTATTGTTTTTTTTAATTTTTTTATTTCCTTTTTTTTCTAATGCTAATTCTCAAAGTAATTTAGAGGGAAATTTTACAAATATTAAAGTTTTAGACAAAATAAGCTCAAAAAATAAATTATTAAAACTTGAGAATGGTAAAGAAATTCGACACAAAGATCTCTTAATAAAAAGCATAAAATGTAAAAATTCCGAATTTGATGATAATCCAGAAATAACGGCCTATATTCAAGTTAAAGATACGACAAAAAAAAATAAGAATAATGTCTTTGTTTTCAATGGCTGGATATTTTCATCGAGCCCATCTATAGCACCCTTTGATCATCCAGTTTACGATATTTGGCTTGTAAGTTGTTATTAGATGATTTTTTCTTTATCAAGCCAGCTTACATTAAAGTCTGAATCGATAAATTTCTTATGATTTAAAAGTCTTTTATGTAGTGGAATCGTGGTTGTAATTCCCTCAATAACAAATTCATCTAAAGACCTATTCATTCTCTGAATAGCTTCAACTCTATTTCTTCCATGACAAATAAGTTTACAAACCATACTATCATAATAAGGTGTCACCTTATAACCTTGAAAAATGGCCCCATCAACTCTTGTTCTAAATCCTGATGGTTGATGACACATTCCGAT
>TARA_B100001057_G_scaffold109264_1_pt1 | contig 14489 bp, 12 predicted proteins | sample TARA_B100001057 | Tara Oceans TARA_B100001057 (sample SAMEA2621839) | marine metagenome | biome: marine biome (ENVO:00000447); feature: surface water layer (ENVO:00002042); material: "saline water (ENVO:00002010), including plankton (ENVO:xxxxxxxx)" | depth 5 m
GCAAGAGATATGAAGGCACCTGTACCCCTCATTATTCCATCCATATTATGAGTAACGACTGAACCAAACCCTTGATTTCTTAATGTTTTAGACCTATTATCATCTAATTTTATATTTTCAACACTATTATATTCAGGACATATTGATTCATTCCAGGAAAATGGACCATTTTTATTAGATAACATCTGTGGATTTGTATAGCTAGACATCCAGTTTGATGATGGACTTCTTCTCTCACTTTTTACAATGGCATAATCAGAGTATAGATCAATAAATGATGGATATATGTGCTTTCCTGCTAAGTCAAAAACTCTAATACCGTCGGGTATTTTTATATTTGATCCAACACCATCTATCAATCCATTCTTAATAATTAAAATTCCATTTTCAATGGTAGTTTTATAATCTAAATAAATTTTTGCATTAGTTAAGGCATAATGGTTTTCTCTAATATCTTCAACTCCATTCGTTGGAAAACCTTCCTGAGAATACAAATGAAATGAGGAAATAAGTGTTAGTAATAAAAGGAATACTCTCATATGTGCTAATATATTTGATCAGAATATAAAAAACTAAATTAAAAGCTAAATTATCGGCTTACTTTTCCCTTAATGAAGATGACAGATCTTTTGTTATCGGATGTTACCACTGACAATGATTTCCTAAATACACCAGGTCTTCCTCTGGGATTATATTCTGCGACAATAAATCCCTCTTTTCCAGGTTTAACCTCTTTCTTGGACCAATCAGGAGTAGTACACCCACATGAAGGTTTAACGGTTAAAATTTGAATTGATTTTTTAGAATTATTAGTGAAAACAAACTTATGAGAAACTTTTCCACCCATCTCCTTGATTTCACCAAAATCAAATTCTCTCTCATTAAATTTAAGTTCTTGTGAATTAGCTGAAAATATGAAACCAGCAAGTATTATTATTAAGAAACTAATTTTATTCATTAATCAAAAATATATAATTAATTATATGCAATCAATTAAACAATTCAATTATTTTTGAAATATGGCAAGAATATTAACAGGTATACAAAGTTCAGGGAAGCCTCATCTTGGTAATATTCTTGGAGCAATTAAACCATCTATTGAATTATCAAAAAAATCCTCAAATGAGTCTTTGTTCTTTATCGCAGATCTTCACTCTTTAATTAACATAAAAGAATCCAAAGTAAGGAATGAAAACACTCTGGCAGTAGCTGCATCCTGGATAGCAATGGGTTTTGATCATAACAAAAATTATTTTTACAGGCAATCACAAATCACTGAAGTATGTGAGTTAGCTTGGTATTTAAATTGCTTTACACCCTATCCGATGTTATCAAATTCTCATTCTTTTAAAGACAAATCTGATAATCTATCAGATATAAATTCTGGATTGTTTACATACCCTGTGTTGATGGCTGCTGACATATTATTATATGACTCAGAAATTGTACCTGTAGGAAAAGATCAGAAACAGCATCTCGAAATCACACGGGATATTGCCAAATCTTTTAACCATAATTACGGAGAGACATTCATAATACCTGAGAGTAAAATTGATAAAAATGTACAGACCATACCTGGTACTGATGGCAGAAAGATGAGTAAAACGTATGAAAACACTATCGATATTTTTACTGATGAGAAATCACTTAAAAAACAAATTATGTCGATTGTGACTGACAGTAGAGGTCTTGATGATAAAAAGAGCCCAGAGACATGTAACGTGTTTAATATCTTTAAATTAATAGCAAGTGAAAATGAAGTCAAGGAAATGGAAATAAAGTACTTAGAAGGTGGTTATGGATATGGCCACGCTAAAACTCATTTATTAAATACCATACTAGAATTGTATAAAGATGAAAGAAAATTATATTCTGAATTACTTAAAAACAAGGATCATCTTTATAATATTTTAGAGAAAGGAGAAAAAAAAGCAGAAATTATTGCACGAGAAGTTCTTGACCGAGTAAGGAATAGACTTGGATATTAAGGATATATGCAATCAGGTAAAAATAATCTTTTAAAAATATCAAAAGCTGAGGCTGATAAATGGATACTTTATGGACTCAAAAAGAAAGAAGAAGATGAGGTAAATATTCTACTTTCAGAGGGGAATGAAGATAATCTTATTGAGAGCTTCCACAAAAAGCTTGAATTTGGTACAGGAGGTATGAGAGGTCTTATAGGTATAGGAAGTAACAGAATTAATTCTTACACGATATCTTTAGCTACTCAAGGATTATGCAATTACTTAAATAAAGATATTAATGAAAATAAATCTGCTGTCATAGCATACGATAGTAGAAGATTCAGTAAAGAATTTGGATATCAAACTGCAAAAATTTTCTCTGCAAATAATATTAAAACTTTTATTTTTTCGGAATTAAGACCAACTCCTGAGTTATCATTCGCTGTCAGAGAGTTAAACTGTACTTGTGGAATAGTAATCACAGCTTCGCACAACCCAAAAGAGTATAATGGTTATAAAGTTTATTGGAATGATGGTGGTCAGATAACAGCTCCCCACGATAAGAATATTATCTCTGAAGTTGAAAAAATAACTGACTTTAAACAAATAAATTTTAATTTTAATAGTGATCTAATTGAAGAAATTGATAAAAATATTGATAAAAAATATATTGATAAAATTCAAAGTTTATCACTATATGATAATTCAGGATCGAAATTAAAAATTATTTTTTCCTCTCTTCATGGCACAGGAATTACCCAGATTCCTAATGCATTAAAATCTTTTGGTTTCAAAGATATCAGTAGTGTAAAGAGTCAAGAATTACCTGACCCCGAATTTTCAACAGTTGTCTCTCCAAACCCAGAGGACTTAGATGCCCTAGATTTAGGAATAAAAAAATTAAAAAAAGAGAAAGCAGACATACTTCTCGCTACAGACCCAGATTCAGATAGAGTTGGAGTAGCATTATACGTTAACGAAAAAATTAATATATTAAATGGTAATCAACTTGCCTCATTAATTGTATATTATTCCTTAATAAACCTAGACAAAAGAAAGATAAGTAAACCTTGTTATGTTGCTAAAACTATTGTAACAACTAGATTAATTGATGAGATAGCAAGAGATTATAGTGTAAAAACCTACTCTACTCTTACAGGCTTTAAGTATATAGCTGAACTAATAAAAAATAAAAAAAATGAAAAATTTATAGCAGGTGGAGAGGAAAGCTATGGTTATCTTGTAGATGATTTTGTAAGAGATAAAGATGCAATTATTTCATGTGCATATATATGTGAGATTGCTAACTGGGCTAAAGACAATGGCAAATCATTAGATATCATTCTTAAGGAAATTTATGATAAGTATGGACTGTTTGTTGAGAAGCTACATACTATCAAAATGGAGGGAATAAAAGGAGGGAATAAAATAAAAGAAATTATGGAAAAGTATAGAAACAGTCCTCCTCAAACAATATTTGGTGATAAGGTTAAGAAAGTTATTGATTATAATAAAATTGTAAAAAATCCAATAATTAATGTTAAATCAAATGTTATTCAATTAATTTCAGAAAAAAATTATTCTATAACTTTAAGACCATCTGGAACTGAACCAAAAATTAAGTTTTATTTCAGTTTATCTGGTGATAATAGCGAAGAAAATAAAAATAAATTATCTAATCTTATTGATGAAGAAATTTTAAGTATCAAAAATAACTATGAGTAGTTTAAATAAATTATCTTCTTGGAAAGAGATAGGCAATCATTCTAATAAGATTTCAGAGAAATCCTTAAATGAGATATTCATAGAAAATAAGGATAGATTCAATAAATTTTCTATTCAAGAAAATGATCTACTTCTAGATTTTTCAAAAAATCATATAGATGATAAAATGATGAAATTATTTTCTCAGCTAATGGATGACATTGACCTCAAAGGTAAAATACATGATTTATTTAATGGCGAAAAAATCAATACCTCAGAAAACAGATCTGTATTACACTTTCTCTTAAGAGGAACTTATACTTCAAAAACTAAAGAATTATATGAGAATGATGTAAAAAAAGGGCTTGACAAGTTAAGATCATTTTCAAAAAAATTTCAGAATGGAGAGATAGTAGGTTACTCTGAAAAAAAAATTAAAAATATTATTAACATCGGTATTGGAGGATCTGATCTAGGACCAAAAATGATATGTGAGGGACTAAAATATTTTTCTGATAGAAGTGTAAATAATTATTTTATTTCCAATGTCGATCCCAGCAATCTTTCTGAGGTATTACTTAATATCAATCCCGAAGAATCAATTTTTATTATCTCTTCTAAGTCTTTTGGTACAATTGAGACTCTGAAGAATGCGAATATTTGCAAAAATTGGTTTGAGGGTAGATCTAATAACAATAAGAGTCTAAAAAAGCATTTCTTTGGAGTAACTGCTAATACTAAAAAAGCAAAAGCATTTGGTATAGAAGAAAATAATATTTTTCCAATCTGGGACTGGGTTGGCGGAAGATACTCTTTGTGGTCATCAGTAGGTTTGCCTATTATATTAAAAATTGGATATGAAAATTTTGAGATGTTACTAAATGGAGCAAACGAAATTGACAATCATTTCAGAGAAAAGCCTTTTGATAAAAATATTCCTGTAGTTCTAGCTTGTTTAGGTATTCTATATAATAATTTTCACAATTGTGAGACGCATGCCATATTCCCTTATGACCACTACCTAAAGTATTTACCAATGTATTTACAGCAAGCTGATATGGAGAGTAATGGAAAAAACATATCAAAAGATTCATCAGAAGTAAATTATAATACTGGTCCAATATTATGGGGAGATGTGGGAACAAATGGACAGCATTCTTTTTTCCAACTTATTCATCAAGGCACCAAAAAAATCCCTTGTGATTTTATTGGCTTTGTAAACTCTAATAATGAGAAAGAAGAATTACATGAAATATTATTATCCAATATGGTTGGTCAGACGATGGCCCTAATGAAAGGCAAAAATATTCTGGAGGTAGAAGAAGAGCTTGGGGATGAGAGTAAGTATATTAATTATGAAGTTATTAAAAAATCCAAGATTTTTAAAGGCAATAAGCCTTCAAATACATTACTCTTTGATAACCTAACACCATATAATCTTGGGAGACTGATTGCTATTTACGAACATAAAATTTTTGTCCAAGGGTGCATATGGAATATAAATAGCTTTGACCAGTGGGGAGTAGAATTAGGCAAGGTATTATCTGATGAAATTTATGAAAAGATAAAAAGTAAAGATAGATCTGACATTGATAATTCCACAAAAGGTCAATTAGACTTTATAGATAAATTTAGGCAATAATAAACCCAGCAATATTTCCTGTTAATAAGGTTGCAAGAGTAGCAGCTAAGAGAGCCCTTAACCCTAATTTTGAAATATCTTTTTGTCTTGAGGGTGCCATGGATCCTATACCACCAATTTGAATAGCGATAGAGCTAAAATTAGCAAACCCACAAAGGGCATATGTTGAAATTAAAATTGATTTTTCAGATAGAAATCCAGCAGACTTCATCTCCGCTAGATTTAGGTAAGCAATAAACTCATTCAAGACAAATTTTTGACCTAAAAGACTACCTACTAACGCAGACTCATTCCAAGGTATACCAATCACAAATGCAAATACTCTAAATACTTGACCTAGTAAAAACTCCATAGATAGCTTATCAAATTGACCATTGGAAAAGTTATTAATCCAGCTATTAAGGGTGGTAATATCTCCAAAGAATTCTAAAAAATAATTTAACATATAAACAACTGCCAAAAAAGCTAACAACATAGCTGCAATATTTAACGCTAATTTTAATCCATCAGATGCTCCTTTTGCTAAAGCGTGGATAGCATTTGAACCTAAATCTTCATTTGATAAATCTAAATTTTTATTAATAGAATTATCAACATTTTCAGGTTGAAATATTTTAGACATTACTATCCCTGCTGGTGCATTCATTATAGAAGCTGTTAATAATATTGTAGCAAATTTTAATGATTCCTCAGAATCAGAACCACCTAATAAGGCAACATAGGCTGCAAAAACTCCACCTGCAATTGTTGCCATTCCACCAGTCATTAAACACATTAATTCTGATTGAGTCATTTTTTTAATATAGGGTTTTACAAGTAATGGTGCCTCAGTTTGTCCTAAAAATATATTCCCAGCTGCAGATAATGACTCAGCACCTGACAACTTCATAGTTTTCGACATTATCCAAGCTATAGATTTAACAATGATTTGAAGAAAACCCACATAGTATAGAAACGCACTTATTGAGGAAAATAAAATAACAACCGGTAGTGCTGAGAAAGCAAATCCATTAAAAGAAGCATCTGGAAATAAGAAAAGAGTACCCTCCTTAGAAAAACCAATTAATAAAACAAAAAATTTACTAATGCTACTAAACAGCGACTCAACAAGTGGAATATTGGTAATTAAAATTGCAAAAATTAGTTGTAATACTATACCAGATAAAACTAATCTCCAGTTTATCATACGTCTATCAGCAGAAAATAAATAAGCTATAGAAATAATAAAAATAAAGCCAATTAAAAATCTTAATAAATCCATCAATTTCTTTTCTTTATTTCATCTCTCACCCTAGCAGCAAACTCATAATTTTCTTCAGCCAAAGACTCACTTAATTTTTTGTTAAGCTCTTTTACTGAAAAATCTTTTAGAGTTTTAATTTTTGAGTCATCACTTACTTTTTTATCTACCTCTGTCTCATCAAAAGTTATACCTGCATCATCTAATACTTTATCACTTACAAAAATACTTGCTTTGTACCTTATGGCAATGGCTATAGCATCAGATGGCCTTGCATCTATACTAAATTTCTGTTTGGAGTCAGATATAATAATCTTTGAGAAGAATACTCCATCTTTAAGATCTGTTATTAAAATCTCATTCACTACAAAGTTTACTTTCTTTAGAAAAGACTTAAATAAATCGTGCGTCATCGGTCTATTTGGAATTATCTTTTCAATTTCCATGGCTATTGATTGAGCCTCAAACATTCCGATGATGATAGGCAACCTCCTATCTCCCTTATTTTCTTTAAGAACTAGAGCAAACGATCCTGTTTGAGAATCAACACTTGACGACAAGCCTAATATATCTAATTTTATTTTTTTCAATTTAGAGCTTTTAAAATTTTTGGAATAATTTCGAATGCATCTCCCACAATTCCATAATCAGCCGATTTAAAAAAGGGAGCATCTGGATCGTTATTTATTACAATAATTATTTTTGATGAATTCACTCCTGCAAGATGTTGGATAGCACCAGAAATTCCAATTGCAAAATATATTTTGGGTGATATTTTTAAACCTGTTTGACCTACATGCTCGTGATGAGATCTCCAACCAGCATCAGATACAGGTTTGCTGCAAGCAGTTGCTGCATGTAATTTTTTAGCAAGGTCCTCAATCATCTTCCAATTTTCAGGGCCCTTTAAACCTCTTCCCGCAGAGACTACTATATCAGCATCACTTAAAGATATATCATGATCAATTTTAGTTTCTTCTAAAATTTCATAATTAATTCTTAGATTTTTACTTTCTATTTTTATGATATCAGTATTTTTATCATATGTATCCGACTCAATTATATTTTTATTTATTAAATAAATAATTTTTTCATTAATAACATTAACCTCCGACTCAACTTTTCCAGTATAAACTGTGGTTATAGCTGTTTTATGATCTAAAATTTTTTTTACATTAGAAACAATTGAAAATTTATGAGATATAGATATCAAGGATGATATCTCTCTAAAGAGGTCTGAACCTGGTGAAATTATTATTTTAATATCATGATCTAATATTATTTTACTTAAGCACTCAATATTCTTAAAATCATTGATCATAAAAATCTTGTCGAAACCTTTTAATCCTAGAGTGGAGTTATAATTTTTATCAGTAGATGTTGTAACCCCGTAAACCTCATCACCTTGCCCATTGGCAAGTGTTGTAGCCTGGCACGAAGACTCATTTATTTTTCCGTTAGTAAATTCAATAAAGACGAGTACAGGCATTATAAATTTTTAAGTTTTAATTCATCAACTAACAGATCAATATCTTCCTTATCAATATATTTTATTTCTTTCTTGTTTGATGGAATATCATGTTTAATATATTCAAGTGCAGGCTTTAAATCTGTGGGATTAATAACTATTAATTCTTTAGATCTTGCACCCATTATCCCTCTCATATTTGGAATTTTCCACTCTGCTATTGGTTCTTGGCAGCCTAAAATAAGAGGTAGATTAGCTTTTATTTTATTAATCCCGGATTCCACCTCTGTCTTAATAATTATATCTTTATTGTTTTCTATATCCAGATAAGAAACTGGATTAAAGGTTTGAATTCCAAGAATTGAGCCAGTTAGGTAATGAACTAAACCTGAATTGTAATCAATTGATTCCTTACCCATCAAAATAAGATCAAATTTATGTTCACTTATAAAATTAGCAATATTTTGTGCTACAAAGTTTGAATCGAAAGGTTCTGAGTTTATTCTATATGCTTTGTCCGCACCGATTGCTAAACCTTTTCTTAGTAGAGAATCATTTTCTGATAATCCAATATTTAATATTGAAATCTCAATTTCTTTATTTAATTCCTTTAATTCAACAGCACGAGCTAACGCATAATCTTCATATGGACCAATTATAAATTGTACGTTATTACTATCAAATTTATTATCCTCCGTAAATGCAATATCGGATGTTGTATCAGGCACACAGGAAATACATATTAAAATATTCATTACTAATAACTAAAATGGATCTTTTTCATTATTAAAACCATTATTTGCCTTACTTTGATACTTTTTAACTTGACTATCATCGAGAGAAGACATGTCTGCAAATTTTGCAAATCTTTCAATAAACTTAAGCTTTACTTTTCCAGTTGGTCCATTCCTATTTTTTCTTAATAATATCTCTGCAACACCTGCGGTCAAATTCCCATCCTCATCCTCAGTAATATCATATCTATCAGCCCTGTAGATAAATAATACCATATCTGCGTCCTGCTCTATAGAACCCGACTCCCTTAAATCAGATAGTACAGGTCTCTTGTCACCACCTCTAGTTTCTACAGCTCTACTCAATTGTGATAAGGCCAGTACCGGTACATTTAATTCCTTTGCAATAGCTTTCAATGATCTTGATATAGAAGCTATCTCTTGTTCCCTATTCCCAGATGATTTACCATACTCTCCCGTCATTAATTGTAGGTAATCGACTATTATACACTGAATATCATGCTGAGACTTTAACCTTCTTGACTTTGCTCTGAGCTCTAAAATACTAAGTGCAGGTGTATCATCAATAAATATTTTTGCATTATTAAGTTGATCCGTTTTGTGTAGTAGTTGTTGCCACTCATAATCTTTAAGATTTCCCTTCTTTATTTTATCACTATCTAGCTCTGCTTCAGAGGAGATTAATCTATTAACAATTTGTAGTGAGGACATTTCAAGTGAAAAAATCGCTACAGGTTTGTCATGATCAATAGATGCATTCCTCATCATTGATAAAACAAATGCTGTCTTACCCATCGAAGGCCTACCGGCAATTATAATCAGATCTGAAGGTTGCCATCCTGATGTGATATTATCTAAATCAATGAACCCAGACGGAACACCAGTTATACCATCTTTCTTGGATTTTTTTGATTCTAACTCATCAATCGCCTCCTTCATCAAACCTTTAACTTGAGAATAATTTTTCTTTATGTGCGATTCACTTATATCAAATAAAGATTGCTCAGTTTGGTCTAATAAATCAAATACATCAGTGGTATCTTCGTAAGCTTCTTTCTGTATTTCACCAGATACTTCAATAAGTTGTCTTTTGATAGACTGCTCGAGAATAATCCTAGCGTGATATTCAATGTTCGAGGCTGAATTTACTCTTGTTGTTAACTGAGTGACGTAATATGCACCACCAACGTAATCTAACTTTCCATTTTTTTTCAACTGAGTTGTAACTGTTAGTAGGTCAACAGGTTCAGAGTTATTAAATAAATCTATAATTGAGTTATAAATTTCTTTGTTAGCATCTTTATAAAAATTTTCTGGTTTTAAAATATCTACTACATCAGTAAGTGCATCTTTTTCTAGCATTAATGCGCCCAGGACAGACTCTTCAAGATCAAGAGCTTGTGGTGGTAATTTTCCTAAATCTAAATCATTTTTTAAACCTATATTACTTTTTGACCTTGATATAAAACTTTTGTTTTCTTTCACCTTAATATTTTGACAAACCTAAAAAAAAAAAGGGTACTGATAACTAAAATGAAACTTAACTTATCCATATATTATCAACAAAATAAAGTTATGTAAATAATGTTGTACCCAGTGCCAAATATTTATAATTTTGGTAATATGGAAAAAGAAAATATCCACATAATTTCCATTGGTGGTAGTGTGATGCATGACCTTGCAATTACCTTAAAGAAAAATGGGAATATAGTTACAGGTAGTGATGATATAATTTATGATCCATCAAAATCAAGATTAGAATCAAAAGGCTTACTACCAAAAGAAATAGGATACTTCAGAGATAATATTCATGATAATTTAGATTTAGTAATTACTGGAATGCACACTAAAAAAAATAATATTGAACTTCTTGAAGCAAAAAAAAAAAATATTCCAATTTTATCGTATCCAGAGTATGTAAAAAAATTATCTAATGATAAGCACAGAGTAGTCATTGCAGGAAGTCACGGTAAAACTACTATAACTTCAATGATTATGCATGTTCTAAAATTTAATAATGTAAAATTTGATTATGTTATAGGAGCTAAGGCTCATGGGTTTAAAAATAATATATCAATATCTGGAAATCCGTTAATAATTATTGAGGGGGATGAGTACCTAACCAGCCCACTTGATAAATCACCAAAATTTTTGAAATATAATCACCATATTGTTTTAATAAATGGAATCGAGTGGGATCATTTCAATGTTTTTAAAAGTGAAAACATTTATATAAAACAATTTGAAAAACTTATTAAAAGTACTCCTAAGGGAGGCGAAATATTATATTATGAAGACGATAAAATAGTTAGTAGTTTAATAGAAAAATATAACAACGAGGATACTACAACCAAAGGGTTTAATTATGAGAAATTTGAGACAAAAAATAATGTGTCCTACATATTCAATGAAAAAAATAAAAAAATTAAATTAAATATTTTTGGTAAGCATAATATGCAAAATATTGCTGGAGCTAAAATACTTAGTGAGCAACTAGGCATAAAACAAAAACATTTTTATAATGCAATCAAATCTTATACTCTTCCCGAAAAACGTCTTCAAAAATTAAGTGATAAAAAAATTAAAATATTCAAAGACTTTGCTCACTCACCATCTAAATTAAAGGCAACAATAAATGCAGTCAAAAATCAATATAAAAATAATTTACTGATTATATATGAATTACATAGTTCAAGTAGCTTTGATTTAAATTTTTTAAAAAATTATAAAAACTCAGTTGAAAAGTCTGATTATTCCATTATATATATTTCAGAAAAAAAGCTTCATTTATTTTCAAAAAAAATTGATGAAAAAGTAATAATGAAGTTATTTAACACAAAAAAATTAAAACTTGTTTATACATCCAAATTATTAAAAAGAATTATAGAAAGTAAAAAATTCAAGTTATTCAATAAATTGTTTATGTCATCTGGAAATTTTGAGAATTTTAATATAGAGAAATATTTAAATGATAATAAATAAACCAACAGTAGTATTTGATATTGAAACTACAGGTCTAGATATCATAAAAGATAAGATAATTGATATATCACTTATTAAAATAAGTCCTAATGGCTCAAAATCAGAAAAAAATTATAGGGTAAATCCACAAGTTGAAATATCAAAAGAAAGTAGTAATATTCATGGAATTTACTTTGATGATGTAAAGGATTTAAAACCTTTTAAAAACTATGCTAAAGAAATATTCAATTTTATTAAAGGCTGTGATTTAGCAGGTTTCAATATTTTGAAATTTGACCTGCCTTTATTAATTGAAGAGTTTTTGAGATGTGATATTGAACTTTCACTTGATAATATTAAAATTATTGATGCACTAAGAATATATCATCTTATGGAAAAAAGAAATTTAAGTGCTGCATATAAGTTTTATTGTAATAAAACACTCGAAAACGCACATAATTCTTATGCTGATACAAGTGCAACACTAGAGATAATTGATAAGCAAGTTCAGATATATAATGGACAAGATGTTATTGATAATAAAGGAAATATTTTAGGAAAAATTACAGATAATATTGATTCTATTGGATCAATAATTAGCAATAACATTGTTGATATATCTGGTAGAATTATTAAAAACTCAGAGAATAAGGAAATATTTAATTTTGGAAAATATAAAAATCAAATTGTTTCTGATGTCTTTAAATCAAATCCAGAATATTATCATTGGATAATGAAAAGTAATTTTCCTCAACACTCAAAAAAGAAATTTACAGAAATAAAATTAAGAGAAAATTAAATAATCTCAATTTCTCTCTCTGATTCAGAAATAATTTTAAAATTTAATTTTATAAAATTATCTGTAATTAAATGTTCACAAATTTCAGGCCATTCTATAAAACAAAATTCGCCTGAGTCTATTAACTCAATAAAATCAATATCTATTAATTCTTTTATGTCTTTAATTCTGTACAGATCTAAATGATAAATATTTGACTTGTCCACTTGGTTTGAGTACTCATTAACTAAATTAAAAGTTGGACTTAGAATCTTATCTTGAACCCCAATTTTTTTACAAAAAAATTGAACGAAAGTAGTTTTACCAGAACCTAATTCACCATTAAGCAAAAAAATTTTGTTTTTATATTTACTCAGAATGTAGGTACATATTGAATCATAATCATGAAAAGAATAGACAGAGAAGGTTTTCATATTATATTTTTGGACTTAACTCAATAAATGGCACAATCATCTCTTCCATAGATATACCCCCATGTTGGAATGTATTTTTAAATTTTTTTTGATGAATATTATAATTGTTTGGATATAATAGATATTGATTATTACAGGCAAAAATATACTTTGTAAAAATATTTTCTTTTGGAAGCATCATATCCTCACCATTTTCTGAGACAAAAACCTCCTTATTTTCAGTATTTATATTTTTCCCAAATTTAAATCTCATATTATTATTAACCTCTTTATTTGCTTTAATCTTGATAGGCTCATCAACCTTTATTGTTCCATGATCAGTAGTTAAAAAAATCTTTACCTTTTTAGTCGATAAAATTTTTAATAATTCATTAAATGGTGAGTTTTTGAACCAAGATAGAGTGAAAGACCTAAATGACTTCTCGTCATAAACTAGATTTTTCAAAATTTTACTATCATTTTTAGAGTGAGATAACATATCAATGAAGTTAAAAACAACTGAGCTAAGCTTATAACTATCTAAATTCTTGATGTTTTTAATAAATTTAACTCCATCCTCATATGAAATTATTTTATTGTACGAATGATTAATATCATATCCATTCCTAGTTAAATTTTTAGTTAAAAACCGGTACTCATTATTATTTAATCCATCAGATTTATCAGACCATAAGTCGAATTCTAATGATTTCATATCCTTAGGATTTAAACCTGAAAATATAGAATTTCTGGAATACTCAGTTGTTGTGGGAAGGATTGAGTAAAATGAATCTTCATTTGATATAAAAAAATAATTTGAAATATACTCCTCTAAAACTTTCCACTGATCATATCTAAAGTTATCCAAAACAATAAAAAAAACCTTTTCCTTATTCAGATATGGAAAAACTTTTTCTTTTAGTAAAGTATGAGACATTGTGGGACCATTATTGTTTAAAGACCACTCAAAATAATTTTTTTTAATAAAATCTGAGAACCTCCGGTTAGCCTCTTTTTTTTGGGAGTATACCATTTCATTTATCTGATTATCTCCCCGTTTATCTAAACTAATTTCCCAATCAATTATTTTTTTGTATGTTTTAGTCCAATCATTATGAGATTTATTATAATTTATGTTGTCAGATAGTTCACTAAAAAAATTGGTAAAGTCTGATTTAAGCTTATTATTTATTATTTTATGATTTTCTAAAACTTTTTTAATAGAAATTAATAGCTGATTAGGATTTAATGGCTTTATTAAATAATCACTAATTTCAGATCCAATAGCATCATTCATAATATCTTCTTCCTCATTTTTGGTTACCATTATTATTGGAGTAGAATTTGTTATTTTTTTTATATCAGAGATTAGGCTAATACCTGTCTTGCCAGGCATGTTTTCATCTACCAAAATTAAATTGTAGTCTTTATTATTTTCTAAGTATTCGATGATAAGAAAAGGATTGCTAAATGATATCACATCATAATTTTTTTCCTCTAGAAAAATTATGTAGGGCTTTAATAAATCAATTTCATCATCAACCCATAAAATCTTATATCT
>TARA_B100001057_G_scaffold498148_1_pt1 | contig 14468 bp, 11 predicted proteins | sample TARA_B100001057 | Tara Oceans TARA_B100001057 (sample SAMEA2621839) | marine metagenome | biome: marine biome (ENVO:00000447); feature: surface water layer (ENVO:00002042); material: "saline water (ENVO:00002010), including plankton (ENVO:xxxxxxxx)" | depth 5 m
TCATTTCCGTCTAAAACCGCTATCGAATGTCTTGTTTTCCTAAGTAAATTTGGGTAATTTTTAAAATAAAATTCAAAATACTTATTTGAATTATCACTTCCTGTGGCAATAACCGCATCAAATTTTTTTAATGTATTTACTTGAAATGTTATTCTGCTTTTGATGTTTGGGTTTCTAAATTCTAAAAAATCGACGATGAAAGGTATTAATATTTTGTCATCAGATGACAATTTGATTAAGCATTTGAAATTTAATAACATTGAACAAACTAGGTCATGGAATCCAACTATTGGAATATTACCAGCCATGATTATGGCAATTGTTTTGTGATTCCTTATTTTAAGTTTATAATTACTAAGCCAATTCTCCAGTATCCTCTTCTGTAATATGTTTCCCCAATATTTTAAACTTAATTTAAGGTTCGAAGGTGTAAACCAAGAATTATATAAATTAGCCAGTTCTAATTTTTGGTTTAATATTAAATCCCATTTAGGAAAGGTTTTTATTTTTTTATTGGTAAAATTTTCTCGAAATAGAATTCCTAAATCGTGAAATGATTTTATTCTTTCTTTTAAATTATTGTCCAAATTTGTTTCTAATTTTTATTGGTACTATTTTTGCGCAAATCTAAAGAAAGATTAAAAGACTCACAATGGCTATAAAAATTACTGATGAATGTATCAATTGTGGAGCATGTGAAACAGAATGTCCTAACACTGCAATTTATGAAGCTTCATATGAATGGAAGTATTCAGATGGAACAAGCTTGAGTGGAGATATTAAATCTCCAAGCGGAATAAAAACAAACGCCGATTCTTATCAATTACCTGTATCAGATGAAGTTTATTTTATTGCAACGGATAAGTGTACTGAATGTGTTGGTTTTCATGAAGAACCACAATGTGCTGCAGTTTGCCCAGTAGATTGTTGTGTCCCTGATGAAAAGAATATCGAATCCAAAGAAGTTTTGTTGTCAAAACAAAGATTTATGCATCCTGAGAATTAACACATGAAAGCAGGAATTGTAGGATTACCAAATGTAGGAAAATCAACCTTATTCAATTGTTTGTCTAACACAAAAGCTCAAAGTGCTAACTTCCCTTTTTGTACTATTGAACCTAACATTGGAATTATAAATGTTCCTGACGAAAGATTAAACCTTTTAGAATCATTAGTTGATCCAGAAAAAGTTATACCTGCTAATGTTGAAATTGTAGATATTGCTGGTTTAGTTAAAGGAGCCAGCAAAGGCGAGGGGTTGGGGAATCAGTTTTTAGCAAATATTAGAGAAACTGATGCAATAATTCATGTGCTGAGATGTTTTGATGACAACAACATTGTCCACGTTGAAGATTCAATAAATCCAGTAAGAGATAAAGAAATTATTGATTTAGAGTTACAGTTAAAAGATTTAGAAACTCTAGAAAAGAGAAAAGAAAAGATTTTAAGATTGGTTAAAAGCGGGAATAAGGATGCGGCTTTTCATAACGATATCCTAAATAAATTAATTGATCACTTACAGTCCTTTAAGCCAGTCAGAAGTATTGATATAAACGAAAAAGAAAAAGAATTTTGCAATTCCCTAGATTTAATTACAAACAAACCTGTTCTATACGTTTGTAATGTTGATGAATCTTCTGCTGTTAATGGAAACAAATATGTGTCAGAAGTTAAAGAGATTGTTGAAAATGAAAATTCAGAATTGTTAATCTTGGCTGTAGCTTCGGAAGCTGACATTAATGAGTTTGACAATTATCAAGACAGAAAAGTTTTTCTTCAAGATATGGGCCTAAACGAGGCGGGATCTTCAAAATTGATTAGAAAATCATATGAACTATTAAATCTACAAACTTACTTCACAGCGGGAAAAAAAGAAGTTAAGGCTTGGACTATAAAAAAAGGAACTACTGCTCCTCAAGCTGCAGGTGTAATTCATACTGATTTTGAAAAAGGTTTTATTAGGGCTGAGGTGATTTCGTTTAGAGACTACGCAGAGTATAAAAATGAAATTAAGATCAAAGAGGCTGGAAAATTGAAAATAGAAGGAAAGGACTATATAGTAAATGATGGGGATGTTATGCATTTTAGGTTTAACGTTTAAAAGATTTCAACAACTCTTAATAATTCATTGTTAATTAATTTATTTAACTAGCATTTTATATTTTTTGGTGATGTGCTATATTAGCTTTCATTCGTAAAAATGTCTATTTCGTCTAACTACACCGAGGAAAATATTAAGTCACTTGATTGGAAAGAACATATCAGGATGCGTCCCGGTATGTACATTGGAAAACTTGGAGATGGGTCATCGCCAGATGATGGGATATACATATTACTCAAAGAAGTTTTAGATAATTCGATTGATGAGTTTGTCATGGGTGCGGGTAAGACAATTGAAATATCCATCTCTGATAACGGCGTTTCTGTAAGAGATTATGGCCGAGGTATCCCATTAGGTAAAGTAGTTGATGTAGTTTCAAAAATGAACACAGGAGGAAAGTATGATACAAGAGCATTCAAAAAATCTGTTGGATTAAATGGAGTTGGTACAAAAGCGGTTAATGCGCTTTCTTCAGAATTTAAGGTTGAGTCTGCTAGAGATGGAAAACTAAAATCAGTAACATTTAGCTTAGGAGAATTAATTAGCGACGAACCTCTTATTGAGTCTTCTAGAAGAAAAGGAACAAAAGTTTTTTTCAACCCAGATAAAGAAATATTTAAAAATTATAAATATAGAGTTGAGTATGTTTCAAAAATGTTGAAGTACTATGTTTATTTAAATCCAGGTCTCACGATAGTTTTCAATGGTGAAAAGTATTTTTCCGATAATGGGTTAAAGGATTTACTGGAAGATAACAATGATTTAGAAAAGTTGCTGTACCCTATTATCCATCTCAAAGGAGAGGATATTGAAGTTGCGATTACACATAGTAAAGTTCAATACAGTGAGGAATATTATTCTTTTGTAAATGGACAACACACCACCCAAGGTGGAACTCATCAGTCTGCGTTCAGGGAGTCTTTGGTAAAAACGGTAAGAGATTTTTTCGGAAAGCCATATGAAGCAAGTGACATACGAAAATCAATAATTGCATCAATTAGTGTCAAGGTTATGGAGCCAGTTTTTGAATCTCAAACAAAAACAAAATTAGGCTCAACTGAGATGGGAGGAAGGCATGGTTCCGTAAGGTCTTACATAAACGATTTTGTTGGTAAATATTTTGATAATTTTTTACACAAAAACCCCGAAACCGCAGATATTATTCAAAAGAAAATCGTTCAAGCAGAAAAGGAGAGAAAAGAACTTTCAGGGATCAGAAAATTAGCAAGAGATAGGGCTAAAAAATCCAGTTTACACAACAAAAAACTCAGAGATTGTAGAGTGCATCTTAATGACATGAATAAGGAAAATCGACTTGATTCAACTCTTTTTATAACAGAGGGTGATTCAGCTAGTGGGTCCATCACTAAATCTAGAAATGTCAACACTCAAGCTGTTTTTAGTTTAAGAGGAAAACCTTTGAATTCATATTCAATGACTAAAAAAGTTGTATATGAAAATGAAGAATTTAATTTATTACAAGCAGCACTTAATATTGAAGAGAGTATTGAATATTTAAGATATAACAATATTGTGATTGCAACAGATGCTGATGTTGATGGTATGCATATAAGATTACTCTTAATTACTTTCTTTTTACAATTTTTTCCTGAGTTAATAAGGGAGGGGCACTTGTTTATACTTCAAACTCCTCTTTTCAGAGTTAGAAATAAAAAAGAAACCATTTATTGTTATTCTGAATCTGAAAGAGTTGTTGCAATAAAAAAACTTGGATCTAAGTCAGAAATTACACGCTTCAAAGGTCTTGGAGAGATTTCACCCAATGAATTTAAAAATTTTATAGGTGATACCATGCGTTTAGATCCCGTAATGTTGGACGAAAATTATAGTGTTGAAGAAATGCTATCTTTTTACATGGGTAAAAATACACCTGATAGACAAAAATTTATAATTGAAAATTTAAAAGTTGAACTTGATAAAGTTGATTGATTTAAATGGAAGAAGATAGCTTTGAGTTAGATAATGACCAAAATGAGGAAATTAAAGATTCTCTTGTACGTGTTTCTGGGATGTACAAAGACTGGTTTTTAGACTACGCTTCGTATGTTATCTTGGAGAGAGCTGTTCCAGCAATCGAAGATGGGTTTAAGCCTGTTCAAAGAAGAATATTACACTCTATGAAGGATTTGGATGATGGTAGGTTTAACAAAGTTGCTAATATAGTTGGTCATACAATGCAATACCATCCTCATGGAGATGCTAGTATTGCCGATGCAATGGTTCAGATTGGTCAGAAGGATCTTTTGATTGAGACGCAAGGAAATTGGGGAAATATACTTACCGGTGATAGAGCTGCAGCATCAAGATATATAGAGGCAAGATTGTCAAAATTTGCGCTTGAAGTTGTTTTTAGTCCTAAGATTACAAAATGGCAACTTTCTTATGATGGAAGGAGAAAAGAGCCAATTAACTTACCAGTGAAATTCCCTTTGTTGTTGGCTCAAGGTGGTGAAGGAATCGCTGTTGGTCTTTCAACAAAAATTTTACCTCACAATTTTATAGAACTAATCGACTCATCAATCAAATTTCTCAAGGGTAAAAAATTTAATCTTTACCCTGATTTTCCAACTCATGGAGTTATGGATGTATCAAATTATAATGACGGAGTTCGGGGGGGGAGAATTAAAATAAGAGCTAGAATTTCACAGCTCAATAAAAACACACTAATTATTACTCAAATCCCTTTTTCTACTACCACATCATCACTGATTGACTCAATTTTAAAAGCAAATGAGAATGGCAAAATTAAAATCAAGAAAATTGAAGACAATACTGCAAGCGAAGTCGAGATTTTAATACATTTACCTACAGGTGTATCTCCCGATAAGACCATTGATGGATTATACGCATTCTCGTCCTGTGAAACGTCTATATCTCCTCTTGGGTGTGTTATTGAAAAAAGCAAACCTTTGTTTATTGGTGTTTCTGAAATTTTAAAAAAATCAACTGAAAATACCAGAGAGATTCTTAAACTAGAATTGCATTTTAAGAAAAAAGACCTTGAAAATCAATGGCATTACGCTTCTCTTGAGAGAATTTTTATTGAAAACAGAATTTACAGGGATATTGAAGATATTGATACTTGGGAAGGGGTTTTGTCTACAATTAATAATGGACTCAAACCTTTTTTATCAAAATTAAAAAGAAGTATTACTGAAGATGACTTAATTAGATTGACTGAAATTAAAATTAAAAGGATATCAAAGTTTGATATTGATAAGGCTAAATTAAAAATTCATCTAATTGAGAAAGATTTAGAAACTGTTAATCATGATTTGGAAAATATAACTGACTTTACAATTGAATATTTTAAAAATCTAAAAAACAACTTCGGAAAGGATAAGATTAGAAAAACGGAGATCAAAGTTTTTGCTGGTGTTGATGCAAAAAAAGTAGTTGTAAAAAACATGAAACTTTACATAAACCGAGAGGAAGGTTTTATTGGCACATCTATTAGAAAGGATGAATTTGTTGAAGAGTGTTCAGACATAGATGATGTAATAACTTTTACTGAGTCTGGTGATATGATGGTTACAAAAGTCGATTCAAAGAAATTTATTGGAAAAAATATCATTCATGCTGCTGTTTTTAAAAATAAGGATAGTCGTACGGTTTATAATATGATTTACAGAGAAGGAAAGAGGGGAACATCATATATAAAAAGATTTAGTGTTACAGGTGTAACTAGAGATAAAGTTTATAATTTAACAAGAGGAACGCAAGGTTCAAAGGTCCTTTATTTCACCTCAAACCCAAATGGAGAAGCTGAAGTAATTAATGTTTTGTTGAGACAATCGGGTTCAATCAAAAAGCTTAAATGGGAGCTTGATTTTGCGGATTTAGAAATTAAAGGAAGGGCTTCTAAAGGAAATATAGTTACAAAATATTCCGTAAAAAAAATTGAGTTTAAAGAAAAAGGTATCTCAACATTAAAACCAAGAAAAATTTGGTTTGATGAAACTGTTCAAAGAATTAATGTTGATGGGATAGGGGAGCTGTTGGGTGAATTTAAAGCTGATGATTCTTTGTTAATTGTACAACAAAATGGAGTTTTAAAATCCATTAAGCCTGATTTGAATATGCATTTTCCTGAAGATATGATTATTTTGGAAAAATTAATAGTTGACAAACCATTATCAGCTATTTATTTCGATGGAAATAAAGACCGTTATTTCATAAAACGATTTAGAGTGGGAGCTCAAAAAGTTGATCAAAGATTTGTTCCTGACAAGACTAAAATTCAACTAGAGTTGGTTTCATCAGATTGGAAGCCGGTAATTGAAGTTGTATTTTCGAAACAATCTAAAGTGCAAAGAGATAATCAAACCCTAGAAATAGAGCATTTAATTGGTGTCAAAGGAATAAAGGCTCAAGGTAATCAATTGTCCTCTTTTAAAATTAAAAACATTAACCTGATGGATCCAATCCCACATGTTCCAGTTGAGAAAAATAATGTTATGGATTTGGAAGTTAAGGGCGAGGTTGATGTTGAAGTTTTAAATAATGATGAACAGGACAAGCTAGAAGGTCAAACTGAAATTGATTTCAAGTAATCATTTTATTTGTTTGTAATGATTAAATCGGATAATTTTTTTGCTCTTCCTCTATTTTTGTTCTCTATGTCTCCTACAAAAGAATATTCAAATACATACTGATTTTCTGATGTACTAAGAATCTTCATTTGAATAGACTTTTCTTCAGCAAGGTTTTTGGGGTTCACTTTTTTTAAAATACATTCACATTCAGACACCCAGTTTACATATGAAGAATCAACTTTATTATTGAAATAATCAACTTCTATTTTATTTGTTCTTGTAAAAAACGTCTTTAAGGTGTCGCCATTTGAGGATATTGACGAAAACTCGAAAGATCCAGTTTGAAATTTTTTACAATTTCTTTCTGTATTTGAGCAAGAATAGAGTGCAAAAAAAACAATAAAACCAATCCTTAGTGTCATTATTTAAATATATAATTTAATTTTTAAAAACATCGAATGTATTATCAGAATAGAAATAAATTATCTTCTCGATTTTTTTTTCTTTTGAATTGTTGTTTTCAATTAGAGTAGGAGAGGATTCGCTGAGATTATGAGAATTATTAACTTCTTTAATATTTTCCTTTAAATCACCATTTATTAACCAGTCTAAAGAAATATCTTCAAAATTATTAGATATTTTTATAATAAAATCAAGACTCGGTTTATTTCTCATCCCTAATATGTGAGAAACACTTGATCTTTGAACATTGATTTTTTTTGCAAATTGAGAAGCTGATAGATTGTTGTCTTTTAATATTTTTTTTAACCTTTCAACAAAACTTTTCATGTATACAAATGTATAAAATTTATTATTATTTTTATATAATAATCATGATATTTACCTTTTATTGATTAAACTAAAGCTTTAATTAAATTTTATAATTATCACAAAACTAGTATTTTATAAAATTTAATTTATTTTTGTAAACAGAAAGTTTTACAAGGCTCTTTAATTAATAAAATTCACCACTGTTTGGTTAATATTGTAATCAATTCAATTATTAAATTTGTATAAGTGAAAGATGAAATAGAGATTAGAAATTATTTAAAATACAAAAACCATCAAGTACAAGACAGGTACCTTACAAATGAATCTTTATTCAAGTTACATTTCTCTAAGAACTTAAAACCTATAGGTAAATCTGTAAATAAATTACCTATTTATTATTTGAAATTAGGTAATGGGCCTATAAAAATTCTTGTTTGGTCTCAAATGCACGGTAATGAAACCACTTCAACCAGAGCTTTACTTGATTTAATTACATTTTTAAATATGTATGGGTCAAATATTTTGAAAAAGATTTCTCTACATGTCATACCTATTTTAAATCCAGATGGAGCGTTAAATTACACTAGGACTAATTTTAATGGAATTGATCTTAATAGAGATGCGCTCGTTTTAAGTCAACCTGAGAGTATTTTATTAAATAAAATATACCATTCTATTAACCCTCATTTTTGTTTTAATTTACACGACCAAAGAAGTATTTATTCAGTTTCAAATTCTAAAAAATCTTCTGTATTGTCTTTTCTTTCTCCATCTGTTGATGAAATGAAAAGTGATACAGATTCAAGGATTAAAAGCATGAAAATTATTTCATCAATTGAAAAAAAATTAAATAAACTGATTGAAGGTCATATTTCAAGATTTAAAGATGATTATAATGCGAATTGTGTTGGCGATACATTTCAAAGCCTTGGAACTCCAACGATTTTGTTCGAATCTGGACAATATGGTCTAGATTACAGTAGAGAAAATACCCGAAATTATATGTGTTTTGCTTTAATTACTGCAATTAAATCTATTGCTAGTGAAAATTATGATTTAAATGATTACAATAGTTATTATTCTATTCCACAAAACGAGGAGCTTTTTTTTGATATTTTGTTAAGAAACATCAAAATTCCCAAAAATAATACTTTTGAAAGGGTTGACATAGGTGTTTATTTTAATGAATCATTGGACAAAAAAACTAAAAAAATAATATTTATTCCTGTAATTTCAAAAATTGGAAATCTAAAATTAATGACCGGTCATAAGGAGATAGATTTTTCAAATAATCATATAATTCATGAAATAACTAATGAAAATTTAGTCGAATTTATTAAAAACGTCTGATTATTACGAATAATTCAATTAATTAAGGATTTATTTGAAAATAATTCAATATATTTGATTTCTTCTAAAAAAAACAAATGGGCATAATTAAACTAGACGAAATTGACAGGCAAATCCTTGATCTACTGATTGACAATACAAGAACAGCTTTCACTGATATAGCTAAAAAACTTTTAATATCTGCTGGAACTGTACATGTTAGAGTAAAAAAAATGGAAGATGCCGGAATAATTAAAGGTTCATCTCTTTCTTTAGACTACAAGAAATTAGGGTATACTTTTATTGCATATATTGGAATTTTTTTAGAGAAAACTCATCAAACCAAATTCGTTTTGCAAAAGTTAGAATCTATGTCTTTTGTTACTGTTGCTCACATAACCACAGGAAAGTTTAACATTTTTTGTAAAGTTAGAGCTAAAAGTACTGACCACGCCAAAGAAATAATATTTGCTATTGATGATATTGAGGGAGTAAACAGGACTGAAACAATGATATCCCTGGAAGAAAGCATCAATGATAAAAAAAGATTGATGCATAAAATTTTTAACGAATTGTAAATTTCAGTTTTGAGGAAATTAGCCAAAAGAGATAGATTTAGAGAAAAAGTTTTATCGAAATTTGAAGTTTATAACAGTGTTTTTTCTACTCTACCTTATGACAGCATAAAAAATACAGGCGTTTTACTTTCATTGTTTAAAAGAATTTGCGATGAAGGATACAAAAACAATTTAAATCCATCAGAAATAGTCGAAAACTTCTTTAATTTATATTTAAATGACAAAAAGGAAAAGTTTCGTATTGACTTACTTTTTAATTTCATAAAATACATTGAACGTCAAATTGTCTTATTTGATGCAGTTGAGGATGCTGCTTTTTCTGAAATAAATAATTTAGATGGAATTGGTACAATGAGATCTCTCAAAGAGGAGGTAGAATCTAAGAATAAAAAAAAAGAACTCAAAAAAAATCTTTTTCATTTTAAAGTTAGACCTGTTTTAACTGCCCATCCTACTCAATTTTATCCCGGCTCTGTTCTTGGCATCATAACAGATCTTACAAAAGCAGTAAAAAAAAATGACCTTAATGAGATTAAGTCATTATTATCTCAACTTGGAAAAACTCCGTTTTTTAAAAACAAAAAACCAACTCCATATGACGAGGCTGTAAGTCTAACATGGTATTTAGAAAATGTCTTTTACCAGTCAATTAGCAATATTTATAAATATATTAAAACAAATATTTTTAACGGAGATAATTTCCCTACCGACTTAATTAATTTAGGTTTTTGGCCTGGTGGAGATAGGGATGGAAACCCAAATGTCACAACAAAGACAACAATAAAGACAGCTAAGAAATTAAGAAGTGATATAATTAAAAATTATTATAGAGACGTAAAAAAGCTTCGAAGAAGATTAACTTTTAAAAATGTTGAGTCGGAAATTATTGAAATTGAAAATAAACTATACAAAAGTATACTAGATTCTTCTCAGGAACCATTTATCAAGCTCAACGATTTTAAAAACAGATTAAGTCTTATTAGACAAATTATAATAAAACAACATAAGTCTTTATTTCTTGATGAACTAGATGACTTGATAAACAAAGTAAACATTTTCGGTTATCATTTTGCTACTTTAGATATTCGTCAGGACTCGAGAATACATAGTAAAGCATTTAATGAAATAATAAAGATTTTAAGTTTAAATAAATCAATTAGTAATGATGTGCTATATGATGAGATGGATATTAATCAAAAATTAATTTTTCTTTCAAAACTTAAAGGTGATTTAAGTCCTAACTCAATTAAAAATAATTTGCTTAAATCGACACTTGAATCAATTAGATCAATGAAGATAATCCAAAAATCTAATGGAGAAAGAGGTTCAAATAGATACATCATAAGTAATAATCAAACAGCTGTCAATATTATTGAAGTCTTTGCAATGTTCAGACTAAGTAACTGGTCTAATCCAACAGTTGATATTGTTCCTCTTTTTGAAACTGTCTCTGACTTAGAAAACGCAAATTCTGTTATGACTGCTGTTTACCAAAATAAGACCTATAGAAATCATTTAAAAAATAGAAACAATGAACAAACAATAATGCTTGGTTTTTCCGATGGCACCAAAGACGGAGGATATTTCATGGCTAATTGGAGTATTTTGAAGGCTAAAGAATCATTAACATCAATATCTAGAAAATTTGGTATAAAGGTTGTTTTTTTTGATGGAAGAGGAGGTCCACCCGCAAGAGGAGGAGGAAATACTCACAAGTTTTATGCTTCACTGGGAGATTTTGTAGAATCAGATCAAATTCAATTGACAATTCAAGGACAAACCATTAGTTCAAATTTTGGAACTGTAGACTCTTGTCAGTATAATTTAGAGCAGCTTTTGAGTGCTGGTTTGCAAAATCGGGTAATAAACGTCAAAAAAAATAATGCAAGTAATGATGATAAGGCTTTATTGGAAAAATTAGCAAACATTAGCTATCAAGCTTATGATGATTTTAAAAATCACCCAAAATTTATTCCATATCTTGAAAACATGACTACAATTAAATACTATTCAAGAACAAATATTGGAAGTAGACCATCAAAAAGAGGTAATATTGATGGTGAATTTGACTTTAAATCTTTGAGAGCCATCCCTTTTGTCGGGAGCTGGAGTCAATTGAAACAAAATGTTCCAGGTTTTTTTGGAGTTGGATCCGCATTAAAATATTTCGATGATCATAATAGGTTTTCTGAATTAAAAAAATTGTACAAAAACTCATCATTTTTCAGGACACTTATTTCTAATAGTATGATGAGTTTAACCAAGTCTTTTTTTAAGCTTACTGCCTATATGAAAGATGATTCTGAATATGGTGATTTTTGGAAATTAATTTATGAAGAATACATTTTGTCAAAGTCAATGATTTTAAAATTAACTGGTTTTAAACAATTAATGGAAAATGAACCTGCAAATAGAGATTCAATCAATAAAAGAGAAGAAATCGTTTTGCCATTAATAACCATACAGCAGCACGCTTTAAAGAAAATATCAGAACTTTCTAACCAGAAATCATCGTTGAAAGTTAATGTTTACGAAAATATGGTTACAAGATCATTGTTTGGAAATATTAATGCCAGCAGAAACTCTGCCTAACTGTTGTAGTAATCAAATGCTTCTTTAATTAAAAAACTGTCGACCTGCATATCGTTCAAAGGCTGTCCCAAATCTTGAAGAAGTAAGAAATTAACTTTACCATGTGAGTTTTTTTTATCGTGTATCAATAATTTTTGAATATCATTTATATCGTCAGAACTAAAATTAGTTTTTCCAAAATAGTTGATTACATGTTTTTTTATTATTTCGACTTTGTCTCTGGGAAAATTTAATAAGATATTAGAAATGTAACTTTCAAGAATAAATCCTATGGAAATGGCAAAACCATGTAGAAGTCTTTTTTTCTTTATGAGTGAGTTTGTTTCAATCGCATGCCCTAATGTATGTCCAAAATTAAGAGCTTTTCTTTCATCTAATTCTTTTTTATCGATAAGCACGATGGAGTTTTTTATAATTATAGACTTTTTAATAATTTCTAAATCAAAAAATGAAAAATTTTCATTTGACGTCAACTTTTTAAATAATTCACTCTTAGAAACTATGGAATGTTTAAAAATTTCAGCATACCCACTTAAAATTTCTTTTTTATCAAGTGTTTGTAGAAATATTGGGTCTATAACTATCATCTTAGGCTCACAAAATGTTCCAATTTGATTTTTCAAAAAGTTCAAGTCAACTCCAGTCTTACCTCCAATTGATGCATCTACCATCGATAATAATGTTGTAGGTATATTTATATAATCAATTCCTCTTTTGTAGGTGCTGGCAACAAATCCACCCATGTCGCCAACAACACCGCCACCAAGATTAATAATCAAACTTTTCCTATCAGCATTCTTGTTGGATAGAATTGTCCATAATTTTATACAAGAATCTAAGTTTTTATTTTCTTCACCTTCATCAGAAATAATTATTTCAAATTCGATATTTTTAATTTTTTCATAAAAAATATTTAGACAATGTGTTTTGGTATTATTGTCAACGTGAACAAAAATCTTTGAGTAATTATTTTTAATTATAAATTCCTTGAGTTTATTAAACCCATAGTCTAAAAAAAATATGGAATAAGTATTTGACTTTATTACTTTCATTAGACTGTCTTCTTTTACAAATTAACATCTTTTTTATAAAAAACAGTTTAAATTTGTTTAATAAATATTTTCATTTTGCCAAATTTATTTAGTAATACAAAAGATGCATTTTTACTCAAATCCGATTCAGAGCTATTTAGAGCAAAGTTTCTTTTTAATATAATTAATAACAGATTTTTAGTAAAATTTGGTGCCTACGTTGCTAACTTAACTTTAAAATTAAAATTACCTGTAAAACCAATTATTAAAGCTACCGTTTACAACCATTTTTGCGGAGGTGAAGATGAAAAGCAATGTGAGTTGACAATTCAAAATATGTTTAAACATAATGTTTACTCAGTTTTGGATTTTTCAACTGAAGATTTTAATAATGAATCTGATTTTGATCTTTGTTATGAAAAAAAAATCTCTCTTATTGAATATTCAAAATCAAAGAAAGAAATACCTTTTACTGTTTTCAAACCAACTTGCATTGGAAAAGCTTCAATTTTTGAAAAAATTTCATTAAATAATAAACTGAGTGAAAATGAAAAAGAAAGTTGGTCAAAGATTAAAAAGAGGTTCCATGGCATCTGTAAAAAAGCAAAAGACAATAATGTTAAAATTCTTATAGATGCTGAAGAATTCTTCGTGCAAAAAGCAATTGATGAACTTGCTCTTGAAATGATGATAAAATATAATAAAAAACAAGTAATAGTATATAACACTGTTCAAATGTATCGCCATGACAGGATGCGATATTTGAAGAAATTAATTTTAGATTATCCTGAAGTTCTTTTTGGTTTTAAATTAGTAAGAGGAGCATACATGGAAAAGGAAAGAAGTCGTGCGCTTAAATATAATTACAAATCACCAATTTGTAAAGATAAATTGACAACTGATAAAAATTTTGATACTGCAATTGACTTTGTTTTTAAAAATTTAAACCAAATTAATTTTATTTGTGGATCTCATAATGAATTATCTACTTTAAAAATTTTAGATTTAATGTCCTATTATAATATTGATGTCAATGACGATAGAGTTTGGTTTGGACAACTTTTTGGTATGAGTGACAACATTTCGTTTAATCTTGCTAAGAGTTCATACAATGTTTTTAAAATTTTACCATTCGGACCTGTTAAAAACCTAATACCATATCTTATAAGAAGGGCACAAGAAAACTCCTCTGTAAAAGGTCAATCTGGAAGAGAATTAAATTTAATTCAAAAAGAGATAAAACGAAGGAAATTGAAAAAATCATAACATAGTAAAACTTGCATAAACCTTACAATTTACCACTTCAAAAATGTTTTCAGTTTTTATTTTAGAGTATATAATATATTTTTTACAAGAATCTAATTTTGTATTGCTTCTGGAAAAATCTACTTGAAAGTTTTTTAAGAAATCTGATTTTTTTATAATTGTATTATTGAAATCATTTGTTTTCCATTCTTTTTTTAATATATCAGCTAAAACTCGCTTATTAGGTGAATAATTAAACGTAGCA
>TARA_B100001057_G_scaffold49776_1_pt1 | contig 14456 bp, 18 predicted proteins | sample TARA_B100001057 | Tara Oceans TARA_B100001057 (sample SAMEA2621839) | marine metagenome | biome: marine biome (ENVO:00000447); feature: surface water layer (ENVO:00002042); material: "saline water (ENVO:00002010), including plankton (ENVO:xxxxxxxx)" | depth 5 m
CTATTTGCAAAAGCATCAAAAACAGGCTTGCTATTGAGTGCACCATACTGTGTCCATAAACTAAATTTCATTCCAATACGCTTCGTTGCGATTTCCCATTAGGTCCTTACGCTTCGAATGTCCATCGTCCTTGCGGGCGCCTTTCATATGATCAATCCATTTACCTAAATCACTATTGATAAGAGGATGTCCTCCACCGCCTGTCTTAGCAGTGTTTACATAGATGTTTTCGCTGTAATCATGTACACTAGCATCTATGTTTTTCATTAAGTTTAATATGTGTCCAAACACATAACTATCGTGCCATTCTTCCAATTCAAATATACCATTATCAGCATCTTCATAAAATCGTTCAAACTCTTTTAAAAACTGTACACACATTGGATGATTCATATTCATACCGTAAAATCCGCACTCTGGCCATGTCTGTGATCCTTTACCACGTCCTACATACGTTATCCACTTGTCATCTGGTAGTTGTTCTGCAAACTGTTCGTAACTCCAATTACTGTGTACAAATGTGTCAGCGTCCATCCATACTATCCAATCTTTATTATTTTCGCATGCATCAAATACTGCATATACTTTGTTAGCAAAACGTATCGCGTCCCATTTAAATTTTTTATGCCAGTCTCTAGGACGTCTTGCTTTGATATCATCTGGTGGAATACCATTTGCTTTGTCTACATTGCTCCAACGTGCTTTGAATGCATTTAGTTTTGGTAAAGATTGCTTTGCATCTAAAATTAAAATATTTTCTTCATTAGGATTATTTGGTTTACAATCTTCTGCATATACGATTAATTTAATTCTAGGATCAACTCTTTCAGCGAAACTATCAATCATACGCTGTCCGTATTTTTCTAATCCTGGTTGATGAAATGTTGTTAGTACTGTTATTTGTTTCATTTGTGAACCCAATTCCTCATATGTTGCCAACACTCTCCTGAGCGTAGTTCGTCTAATCTCCAATGCATCATTGCTAGTCTACGTAGCCATGTTTCTCTATCAAAATCATAACTTGGATTTTCAATTTCTTTTAAGTTTCTATTTGCTACTTCTGCTGACTGACTTCTTAAAGGATCAAGTACAAAGATAGGTACACCTTCTATTGCGGCTACTACTGCCGGACTACTGTTATAACTTATTACAGCATATGCATCGTGTAAATCTTTTAGTAGTGTACTAGTCGGAGAACTTATTTCTACTTTATGACCAATAGCACGTAATTGTTGTACATGCTTTGGCAACTTTTTATCACCAGGATGAAATCTAACTAATACTTTTCTATCTGTAAATCTTCTAAGATCTTGTAGTAATACATGTAACCAGTTAATTACTGCTAGACCATCCATACTCCAACCCATATCACGCTGACATGTTACTAAAATATAATCACCATACTTTTTATATGGCTTTATAGATAAATTTAAATCATCTCTTAAGTTTGCCCAACGCTGTGGATAAATTTTGCTATCACAGTATTCTCCTGTGTTAGGAAAAATACCATCATAACTATAACGCAAATATGTTTTTGTATTACCTGGATCGTATGCTAAAAATAAATTACTATCAGCAATAATTGTTCGTTTGCCAATACTTGCTTGTCCGTCTAATACATTGCGTCTTAAATTTAAATGTGGAACATGTTTACTTTGTGGGTGTACAAATCCTTGTAGCACAGCAACGTCTGATGGTTCATATGTATTAGAAGTTACAATCATTCCTTTGTCGCCTGTCTTGGTTACTCCTTCTACAAAGTATTCTAATAGTTTAGGCTTTTCAGGATTTTTATTTCCTGGAGGGATTGCATTCATGTAAGCATAAACTTTTAATGGTGTATCAGTCATATAACTTCATCTCCTCTATCATTCTCAGTGCAATTCCTCTATTAATTTCATCTAAACTATATTGACAATAAGATAGATAATGAAGTAAGTTTAAAAATTCTGCTTCAGCTGGATATTTTGGTGTTTCGATATCTGATAGATCACGATTAGCAACACTATCAACACAACTAGGCGCCATTGTAAATGCAGGAATACCATAGTGCATTGCTTCAAGTGCGGCCATACTTTGGTATGTAACTACAGCATAGATTCTATCTCTTGCACATTGCGCCGCTACTGTATTTTCTTTAATTCTATCTGGGCGTAATCCTTTTTCTCTAATTACAATTGGTCTGTCTGTATGTTTTTTAAGTTCTGCTATTGTTTCTTTTAACCAAGTATCTTTATCTAAGTTGTAAAATTGACAAGGCTTTTCGCTAGGTGTAACTAACAAGATTGGTCCGCCTTGTAATGGTTTACGACCATAATAATTCATATATGGAGCAAATTGACACAACTGTACAAAACGATCATTGGGCATGTCTGGCTTTATTTTTGTATGTTGAATATTATTTTTAACAACTCTATAAAAGTGTTTCTTCTTCATTAGGTTGCCCATATATCCGTTATCAATGTAATAAAAAGGCCGTCCAGTATCCCAACATTTCCAAATTTCTTTACGCTTAGTCATACTACGAAATGCTACAGGGATCTCATTAGGCCAAGGACTCTCATTTATTTTACTTGATATTTCCTTCCTATCAATTACAAGAGCACCAGTACCGTGTTGCCAATGCTTCATAATTTCATCATCGCCGTTCAACATTAACATAGTTGGTGGTTGTGTGTCGTCAGGCTTTTTAGCATACCTCTCCATATATTATACCTCGTCTTCCATCATATTAAATAGTTCTGTTTTCCATTCGGCATGAAATTCGCAATCTCTACAATTTTCAAACCATGGGCCTCCTTCTGTGTAATGAATAAGTTTTGGTTTTTCAATATCGTTATATACTCCTACAAGATAATTCCATGTATGATCTATACTACCAATTTCTTCATCTTTTAACCAACTGAATCTGTGCATATATGCACCATTAAGTTCTTCATTGTTTACAAAGTCTTGTGTTACTACTGCATTACTAGGATGTCCGCAGTTCCATAATACCATTGAGCTCCAATTCTTACGTGGATAGATAGTTTGCTTTTGTCCGTCCATTTTTGTAGTTTCAGTTACTTTGTAATCATGTTGCACACACATAACAGCATACTTGTCGTCTGCTTGATCAAACAGTTCTTTTATATCAGTTGTTAGTATCATATCGCTGTCCATAAACACAGCCCAGCCTTTAAAGTTAGTTAGTTCAGGAATAAGGAAACGTGTAAATGTAAATTCTGTTGATGCTAATTTATCAATAGGTCTTTTATACCAACCTGCATCTCTTAATTCTTGTTGTTTTAATGGACGTACATCTACGTCTTTGCTTCGTGCAAGGATACTATGTTTGCACACTTGGTATGCAATATCTTCTCTAGTATCATAACCTATAAATACTTTCATAATTACCTTCTTTCTATATCTTCTTCTACACAGTTTTTACCATACTGTATTTCGACCAATTTAAGATCTGTATCGTGTTCGTTGGCTAGTTGATGCCATGTGCCTACTGGTATATGTAAAGACTGATGTTGTGTATATACACCTAAAGTATCTATATCAGTACTAGAGTCTAGTGTGTATACTGTAGCTGTACCTTCTGCTACAAACCAATGTTCTGAACGTTCTTTGTGTTTTTGCATTGATAATTTATTGCCTGGCGGCACTGTTAATTCTTTTACTTTAGTATGATTGTCGTATTCATGTATCACTCTATAATACCCCCAACTACGCTCTGTCTTAGGATTTTTATATTCTTCTAAAATCCAACTGCTACTATTTTTCTTATCTTCTCCTCCAACACCAAATACAAAATCACAATAAGGTAAATCACCATATGTAGTCATCTCTGGTATGTTAGCATCTGTTCTATCTCCGCCGTTAGCGAAAATAACTTTTGTATCACTGCCATGTGTTGCCAGTGTTTTGTAGATTGCTCCGCATGCTGTATTGTCTGCATCATCGAAACTAATAACGTCATCTACAACAGTAAGGCCTTTAATAATTTCAATCCTCTCGTCAAATGGCATAAAAAATTTTCCTTTTTTACGTATTAACCATTCGTCACTGTTTACGCCAACAATTAATTTATTACCTAATTGTTTTGCGGCTTTGAAATAAGCCAGGTGTCCTGAGTGTATAGGATCAAATCCTCCTGTAACTAATACTACGTCCATACTGATATTTATGTACGCAGTTATTTGCTTGTTGTTGATTTGATACCTTGAACTTTTGTAAAGTAAGGTTTATATGCACGTAACCAAGGACATAATTGCTTACACATGATAGCATCGTTAGGCCACCATCCAATTACATCTTGTAATTCGCATATTTCTTTTGCGGCTTCTGGTTTGATTATATAAGCACTGTGTCCTGGCAAGCCTTGTGGTATACTTTCATCTGCTACCCAAGGTACTTCTTGTTCTCCTGAATCATCTAATTTGTTATATAATTTCCAATTGAATGTAGCATGATCAGGATTGTTAATACTTATTGCTCCCCCTTCAAAGTTAAAAGGTTTAAATTGTCTAGTAAAAATTGCATCATGCTCTAGAACCATTACAGGTTCATTGTGCTGTATTGCTTTCTGCCATAGTCTATAATGACTGCCAGCGGCCGCAATACGTTTTGTCATGTCGTATGTTTTATAGGCTTTAAGTGTCATGCCTGTGTTAGGACATTGTTTCTTTTTACTGTATGGCCATTTCCAATTTACTTCCCACATATTATCTGGAGTAATAGCGTCAAACTTTTGTACGTCTATCCAACTTTTTGTATCTATAATACTTTGAATACAACGCTCAGCGTGTAGTTGACTATCTTCGTGTCCTGGAATTGCAATTATAAATGCCTTCATTTTGTTAACACATATACTCTACAAGGCACTCTGCCTTTCAATCCCGTTGATTCAAATGTTGATTCTAACTGTAAATTTGTGTTCTTAAAAAGTTGCCGTAGTTCATTATCGTAAATTTCTACAGGATCCCAAGGTCTCGCATTGTTGTCATCGGGACCATAACCGTGTTCTAGATATAATTTTCCTGTTGCTGACATTTGATCAGACCATACTTTAATAGTTCTAACAGGATCAAAACAATGATCAAAAGCATTTGAATATACAATATCAAAATATCCTACCCAATCTTCACGTACATTATTAAAGTCGTGTTGTACAGTCATTGGAAACTTAGATGCTGTATGAGAAACTTCTGTGCCTATAATTTCTGCATTTGGAAAACTTTCTTTAAAATAAAATTGTTCGGCCGCGTTACGAGTGCCATGACAAAGAATTTTTGTTGCTTGTGTTTTATCTTCGCAAATCTTTTTAATAGTCTTTTTCTCAACGTAAATATTTTTTAGTTTTTTTACGTTAGCCTCAATTTGATTTTCAAGATATTCTTCGTAATTTTTATATTCATATACTTTCATTACAACTCCTACTTCTACTTATTTCATTTTTTGTGCGAATCCATGCATACTGGTATGTATGTCATTAGTCCATTCACTCATAACTTGATACCAACCCCATTCATTAGGGTATAGCTTATGTTCTTTTACTAGTTGTCTTACTAATGCACGATTAAAATGTTTACGATGATGTATTAGAATATCACATGGTAAAAATCCAAACCAATCATCATGAGGATTTGTTTTATCTACTTCTTCAACAATTCCAGATCCAAATGTTGGTCCTCTATTTGGTCTTGTCATAAAACCGACAGGTCCCTTTTCGTGTGCTTTGCGTAACCAATTATGTAAATCAACTTGTCCGTCTATTTCTGTATTCCAATCTACCCTAATAATTAAATCATGATGAACTGGTATTTTAGTTACTAAATCAGCGTGTGCCATTATAGGAGCAATACCAAAATAAAAGTCATCAAATAATTCTTTAGACTTTACATACTGTGCGTACTTGGCATGCTTACTATGTGGTGATACTTCCATAGGATGATAATGCCATTTAGGATAGTGCATTGTAAATAATCGTTCGTGATATTCTTGCGGAATAAGATTTGTTTTATTAGTCCATGTATGATAATAAAAGTTACAGCCGGGAAGTTTTTGTCGCAACTGATCTACAATAATACTATTCTTATTGTTAACACCACTTACACAAATTGCTATGTTCATTTAAAAAACCATTTTATTATATTTTTTGCAAGATGTACTTGACTTTTTACTCCTGGGTGTGGCCTAGTATGTCTTTGTTTATCTAGTCCATCGTCAATATGGAAATCTTTCATGTGATGAAATGTCTTTGCCTGTAGAGTATCAATTTTCATATTATTAAAGACATTTTTATATTTGTTGATAGAATGTTTATTAATAAGATGAAAGTCTGTTACACCTTTACTTTTCATGTATGCGTGTGCATAATTTATCAGCATACTATTTTCATATACACAGTCATGATCGTAATGGTAATCTTCATACCACGTGCTTATTAATTTACAATACTCATCTTTTTCTTCTGGTGTATATCCCCTCCAAAAATCTTTAGGCATATGATCTTTATAAATGAATGCTGGCATCATATGCAATTTATGATCAGTAAAATTACCACCTATATTCAATTTTGCATTATAAGGTTTATATTCTTTGAATATGGTTTTGCGTTCAAAATTACTCCATAGTACAATTACTACTGTAGGTTCATTAAAATCATAATTAACTATTTCATTTAAGATTATTTTATTACTAGCACCAGGAATGCCTTTGTTATCTAATGAATGAAATTTTCCAAGATGTTGTAAATGATTTGACCAAGCCATTTTGCTAGGTAAGGTTCCTGGACCTTTTTTGTTTACATCAAGACAATCCGGTAACCCGTGTCCAAATGTAAAACTACAACCAAATACAACTAATTTATACTTTTCGAGATCCATGTATTTTTCCTTGCACTTGTATCAAAGTCAAACCCCCAGTACTCTATATCTTCTTTGTACCAATCTGCGATATCTTGTATAGTTCTTGGATTATATAATTCTTTGTAGTTGGCTTTTATACTTGTAACATTTCTTGCACGTGGCATGTTATCTATGCCTAAATATTTTGGTGCTTCTTCGTTTAGATGTTCAAGTCTTAATATATCACATACAACTTCACTATTGTGATTTTTTACATGATGCTTTTGTGGCCACCATCCTCTAATAGCTCTATACCAAGTTAAAGGTTTAGTACCCCATTCGTGTCTTTCTTCTATAAAATGCTGAAGTGATTGTGTGTTAGCATATGATTTTTTTACATGTCCTCTTTCTATTGCTTCTTTAGCAAAAAGGTATCTGCTTACTACTTTGCTCCAAGGATTACGCACAATAGCAAACGCTTGATGTTGATCTGTGATATGACTACTAACATCTATCCACCTAGCATGTTCTGTACCTTTAGTATCTCTCTCACCGTAAGATTGCATTGTTGACTTAAATCCTTTGTAATCAGAAATCCAATTTTTGTTTACAGGCAAAATTTTATCTTTAAAGATTTCACTATCACGGATCGTCATGCCGCCGTTTTTTGGTATATGAATAAAAAGTTTCATTGTGTTGCTCTTAGTATTCGGCAACTGCATAAAAAGAATGATTTAAATCATATCCTTCTGTAACAAATACGTTGATAAAGTTTTTTGCTGTAAAATAATCTCTAATATGTTTTGGTTCTAGTATATGAATATGTTTTCTATTGTTCCAAGGCTTCCAATATACTTGATTAGGATGAGGCAAATATAAAAATATAATGCCGCCTTTGTGTAATCTTGTTGTCCAATGATCTAATGCACCAACCCAGTCATTTAAATGTTCTAGACAGTGTGATGAAAAAATATAATCAACTTTTTTATTAGGTAAATTAAAAGCATCAAACTCATCGTTAAACACAAGATCAATCATCTGTGCTCCAGGATATGCCCATTCTTTTCTATTGCAACCAATATCAAATCCTTCCCCTGTTAATACTTGTTTAGCGAACGGAAATGCATACTGAGCGGCAAATCCTTTACTTTGTAGTTCTGGATATACTACTCCATTATATTCAATTGTATTCATTAATATTTGCTCCGTTGTCCCTAAACATCTTAAGATGATGTTCCCATTGACTTTCTTTTCTATTAGTATATATGTATATATTTTTAGGCTCAAAATATATCTGAGCTAAGTGCATATATCCGCTATCAACACCTAAATGTGCATGTGCTTTGCTCATTGCATAACCTACATAAGGAGCAGTTTTTAACAAAGGATCACTTGCTTGTCCGCCTACAAATAAAATTTCATATCCTTTTTTACTCCAATTGTCTTTTAGTTGTTGTAACTGTTCTGTTTTTAGTTTACGTTTTTTACTAGTAGGATCAAACTGTGAAGTAACAAATTTGCTAGGTAATTTAACATTTTGTTCTTTAGCACTTAGACAAGGATAAGTTTTCATATACTTGTCAACAAAAAAACTTGGTTGTAATACATTTTGTAATTTTCCTGGATATTTTTCGTAGTAGTGTAATAGTGCATCTGGAAAAGTAAGTTGTACATGTTCTAAAAATAACTTATCATTTTCAATACTAAAGTCATGTACTTTTAAATTTACAGATCCTTCTGGAAATAATTCAATCACTTGCTTCCAAGTTTGTGGCTTGTCTCGATTATATTGATGAGGTGCAATATGTAATGTTGCAGAGTCATTATGATGTAGTCCATAGTTATATGCAATCAAACAAGAATGTACTATATCACCAAACCCTGGACAACCATAAGGGAAGTTTTTAAGCCTTGTACTCATATATCTCATTACTATATGTTTCATTAAAATAATCCTACATTGTTTAAGACATCAAACGGATCAGATCCAAATGTTGCTTCAAACTTTACAAGCATTTCTTTCTTTAGTGCTTTCTTTAATTCTTCAAATACAAAAGGCCATTTCTCTGCTGGAATACACACTACTCCGTCTGGATCACCAAATATAATATCGTTGTTTTTAACAGTAACACCATTTACTTCAACAGGCATATTCATTTCTTCTAGTGTACCTTCATATCTAATATCATCAGGCATGCGTCCATGAGCAAACAACGGAAGACCCATTTGTGTAACACGTTCTACGTCACGTGTTTGCCCATCTACTACTACGCCAACTGCTCCGTTGCGATAAGCAAAGTGTGCATTTAGATCTCCAAAATATGCTTTATCTTTTATGTCAGTACTTACAATAATAACATCTCCTGGAGCAATAAATCTATAACTGTCTAACGCATCAAAGATACCTTCCCAATGTTTTTCATTTGGATCTTTTTCTTCTTCTGGTAATTCTTTTAATTTTAATGTTTTAGCATATCCTAAGAATGTTCCATTATTCATAGACTTAATTTCGCTACTTAGAAAATGTTTTATATTATGTTCTTTACAAATATCACTTAGTAAACAACTACTAATGCTTTTACTTAACATTTTTAATTTTTGAACTTTTTTACTGCGTTGTCCAGCACAAATATCTTCTGCAAATTCTAAATCTTCAGGATTGTTTATATCTACATTTTGTAACGGACTAGTAGGATAAAGTATTACATCATCTGTATATCTTTTACTAACTGTTTCGCCATTTGTTTTTACAGCATAAAAACTCATTGATTCAATAAAATGTGTAGGTAAATCTACGCTGTTAGGTATATGTGAACCGTAAGTTGGTTTGTTATTATTCCATAGATATAGTTTCTGTTCAGTAATAGCAACCAAACTAGTAGCCGCACTATCTTTAAGTTGTTTAATAGCAGGATCAATTACAGACTTATCAATAAAAGGAGCTGTGCATAAAACCTGCACAACTATATCAGCGTCAGGAACAAGTCTTGCTTCGTTAGCAAACATTGCATGTCCGTCGGTGTCATTATTAGCTAAAGCAGGATCTCTATAGTGGTGTTGAATATTTAGATCATCTGCAAGATCGTGTATGTGTTTGTCTTCACTGTCCAACCATACTTCGTCAATTTCGTTACACTCAAGTAGTTGTCGAAGTTTTCGTTTAAACAAATACTCTCCGTCAAGCACTCGCGTATTCTTACTTTCAATACGCTCACTATTTCCTTTAGCAGGTACAAACGCTACTACTTTCATTTTAAATCTCCAACAACACTTTCTAGTGTTGATACTTCCATTAATCCTTGGTGCTTAAATCCTTTACTTAAATTCTTTAATACAACACCGTTGTTTTTTAAGTGTTCAGATATAATTTTTATAGTATTTCTTTGACGTCTCCAAGTTACTTCACCATTCTTAAATTTAAAAATATCATGTATAAGTTTTTGTTCTCTATCACCTGTACCATAAAAATGTGTATTCTGTTTATCACTATAATCATAGTCTACACCAAGCCAGTATATTTCTTTAAACCCCATAAAATATGCTGTAATAGTAGCATCAAACACAGTACCTCTAGTAGCACCCCACCCTCCTTCAAACTTAACAGGAAAGCCTTTTCTTTCAACACTGTTTTCATCAGCATAGGTTTTAGGTATGTTTATGTAATCTTCTGGTATATCTATTTCAAGTATTTCTTTAATCTTACTAGAATAAAATCTTGGGCAGTCGATGTTGTCAAATTCATTTTTGTAGTTTTCTATTAGTTCTTTGTACACATAAGCATCACCTAAGAAATAGTAATCTATCTTTTTAGATTCAAGTAAATCTTTAGCAAGAAAGCCTTTATTAATTGTCATAACAATATCTTGATTAATAAGTTTTAAATTTTCTTTAGCTAGGCTAGGAGCACAACCTAAAATAAAACAACGTTCATTATTATGTTTGTATCTTAAACTATCAAAGTTCATTTTATAGCCTCCATTAATGCTGATACATTTTCTCCCTTAGAAGGCAAAAGATCTTTTAAGAAAAAGTGAATAAAATATGCTTCTGGTAATTTTGAATCTTCCACACCTTTGAACAACCCATTCCAACGCCAGTCCATATTAAGTGTAGGAATCTTTTCTTTCTTTACCCAATAGTTTAGTAGCATTTGATCAGTTGACCATTTGCGATATCCAATACCATCAACAAAGTCTTTAAACTCTGGTCTACGTATAAACTGTTCTGCTGTTTGTCCTTTTAGATATGGTAAAAACTTTTGACAATTAATAACCATCATTCCCATATTATAAAATTCAGCACCTAGTGCATTCCACTTCCAATCTACATCTGTAAGATTTTCAAATGCGGCTTTTGAATATTTTTTAATTTTACTTTTGTATTTTTTAGCACAAGGTAGTTCACGTTCTGCTACAGCACCAAACGCATACTCTTTAGTAAGATCCCAAAAAATATTTGGTGCATCTGGTCTTATATAAATGTCGCTATCTATAATTGCAATTTGTTCATACTCATGTAAATGTGTAAACGCATTTTCTTTTTCGTATATAGGCATATAACCAAGACGTTCAACTGCTTCTTTACTACGTCCTGTTACTGCCATGTCTGGTCTAATCTTAAGTATAGGTTCACGTTGTACAATATGTTTCATATTGTATTTGTTACAATAGTTTGCAACACTTTGTATACAATGTTCATATAATTTGCTTTGTGAACCGACTGCTACTTGATAAATCATCCTCTTCATGATAAATCCTTTGTAAAACTTACGTTTGTTTGAAATGTAACTTTATTGTACTTATCGAAACGCATATCCACGATGCCATCACACAGCATCCAGTCTGCAGGCATTGCTCCGTTAGCATGTACCCATCTTAATATCTTTTTTGCTCCATATGGTGTAATACGATAAGCTCTAGCACCTTCGTACCAGTTGCCTGGTGGTATAGGTTTTGCTTTTTTAAATCCTTCGAATTTATATACATCACATTCTTCGTATTCGCCCATTGGCTTTTTAAAAATAACGTCATGTTCAAATATACATATTGGTTTATTTGTTGTGTGGCATTTTTGCCACAGTAAGTACTGGCTTAAAAAACATCCTTGTGTACCCGGACGAGCAAGCAATCGTTCTGCCTTTTTATGTTTATATACTTTTAAATTATAATCAGACAGTCCTTTCTCCATACCGTTAACACCTTCAAACAGTTCTAAATCCCAATTACGCATAGTTCCTGTTTCCATAGCACGGTTGGCCATACTTACACTATCTGGATAGCTAGGTAGATAGATTACATAACCTTTCATTTTTTTAGCTCTGTCCTTATTTCTTCCGTTACTTTTTCATACCAGTGTTGTGGTAACCATTTTAATTGTGCTTGTTTAAATTTTAAACCTTCTTTTTTATTTCCTTTTCCTGTACTAAAAACATTGTTCTTTTTGATACCCCAACTATTCCAGTTGTATCCAATATGGTTATAATTGTTACCCATATCTTTCCATTCAGCCATTACTTGTCTTAGCACTACTTGATCTACAAACCAATAACATCCTTTTTCAAATGCTGTAATCATTCTTCTAGCAAATAGATTACGCCATTCAATACCTTTAGTATCTATGCCTGGACTTAATGCACTAGCAATAAAAATATGTTGTTCTTTTGGCTTAGGCATAACGCCAACAGCATTTGTTACTTCTTCAAACTCGTGACCGTGGAAGCCGTTGCGTAATATACTATCGCAGTCAATTTGTAATATTCTTTGGTGTGGATATGTAAATATTTCTGCCATTCTAATAAAACGCACACTAGCCAAATATGTACGCCTAGCAATATAATCCAAATCGCTTGTATTAAAAATTTGCATTCCTTCGCCCATCATACTTTTATTTTTTGGCAGGTCTTTATAAAATTGTTCGCTAGTATCTTCCCAAGTGTATGTAAATTTGTATCTACCCATTAGGTCTTTTAATACACTGTGATCAATGTTTCCTTCGTTAATAATATGTACATGAACGTGTATCCAACCTACGGTCCTGTTAATACTTTGCTGTAATGCAAATCCATGGCGGTCAAAATAATCGTAATCACAACTAAAGTAAATTACATTAGGTTGTTCTCTAGGACACATATGCCCTTTTAATTCAGGAAGTTTAAACATCTATTGCTATCCCTGGTCTATGTCCGATAATGGCATTTTTCTCGCCTCTACCGATCTTTCTAATCATTCTATAACCAAGTGGAGCAAGTATTTGTCTTATACTGTCAGCATGTAATCCGTAACGCTGTGGATGATCTTTGCACTCATATAATATAATAGGACGACATCTTTCAATAGTATCGTATCCGCCTTGTGCTACAAATGGTTCGTATCCTTCGGCATCTATTTTTATAAAATCTATATTTTCTAAATTATAAAAGTCTAAAGGCATAACAGGTACATCACCTTCTCTTTGACTTGGATCTATGTGTGTGCTAAAACTTTTATTAGTTGTCTTAATTGAAACAGACTCTTCCCTAGCACCTAATCCTACAGGATATGTAGTAACATTGCCTACTGCTCTCTGTTCTAAATTATAATTCATACATTCATAAATCTTAGGATTTATTTCGAATGCATGTACATGCTCAAAACTTCTACTCATTTGGAATGCAGTAATACCAACATGAGCACCAACATCAATTGCTACTCTCCATTTAGCACAATAGCTCATTGCAGTTACAAGTTCGATATTTTGATAATTGTTAATATCTCCGTTGCCTTGCTTCTTTGCACTCTTTAAGCATATATCATTTTGTGTTGTACGCCATCCATCTATTTCATTATACATCTTGTTCTACCTGATATTTAAATGTTGTTTCCCATGCAGTTCCGTCTTCATATTCTTTACGACTAAACTGACTATGTGCAATATGTTCGAGCATAGGTTTTCTATCAAATCCAAATTGTCCTTGCCAATGTTGTACTGCACTTTGACCTAACACTTCAATTGGCTTGCCTAAACATAATGCTTCAACAACTGCCATGCTATGATATGTAATTACTTTTTTTGCACTCAACATCATAGGTAAAATTTCTTGAAAGCGTTGTCTACGCTTGCCTTCCTTTTCTCTAATTATTAACTTTTCTGGTAGACTATCATAATGTCGTACTGTATTTGTACGCCATGTACTATAATCTTCTCCTAAGTATTTAAATATATTACTGTTGTTAGGCATTACTAAAAGGTTGTAATCGCCTCCTTCATTCCACTCTTTCCATAAGTCGTCATCTATTTCTAAATATTCTATTCTGCTTTTGTTTACAGGAGGACGTACTTTAGTGTTTTGTAATGAATTATAACTGATACGATAGTACAATGGAGTTTTATGTCTATGATTACCTATATATCCGTTATCTAAGTGAAAAAAGTTTATGCGTCTATCTTTTGAGATAGCATCAAACACCCAATCATCAAATGGATGACTAAATGCTAGATATCTATCTATTTCAATTTCTTCTGGACGTTCTATTGTTTTTACATCACAATGTTTATAAAGATAAGAAAATAATTGTCCACGTAATTCTTTAGAACGTTTTGGAATTTGAAACTTATACTGATGCATCTTCCATACCCGCAACT
>TARA_B100001057_G_scaffold171775_1_pt1 | contig 14441 bp, 17 predicted proteins | sample TARA_B100001057 | Tara Oceans TARA_B100001057 (sample SAMEA2621839) | marine metagenome | biome: marine biome (ENVO:00000447); feature: surface water layer (ENVO:00002042); material: "saline water (ENVO:00002010), including plankton (ENVO:xxxxxxxx)" | depth 5 m
GTAGATATTTCATCATATTGTTCCTTCCTGTCTGTGTTTTTGGTTGAGCCAGATACGAACACTGCATCTTTGATCTGTTCTTCTAGTATCTCTCCTGCGGATATCCTGTCCACAAGTATTAGTGTGTTACCTGAACTTGATATGTCTTTTATTGTGTTGGCCACCCATTTCATTCTCGTCTTGTCAGTGGTCAGCCATTTCAACTCCTCCCCGTATGTTTTAAATTGAGGATGATCCTGTGTCTGTAAAACATTCACATGACAGTTTGCCAACACGCCCTTGTCCTGGAGTTCACTTGCTTGTATCCTGTTCGATACTTCACCTATACTGCATTTCAATCCCATAAACTCGTAATCTGCTTTTGGAACGGTGCCTGTCAGTCCCCAACGTATACCACAGTGTGCAAAAGGTCCTGTGAGCAGTCTCTTCAGAACATCCGCCTTGGCCATGTGTACCTCGTCTATGATTACTGTGTTGATTCCTTGTATTGCTTCCAGGAAGTCTGTTGTGTGTTCGTCTTTGCTTTTCTTTTCTAAGACATTTAGTGACTGCCATGTTGCTATAGTGTTGAACCTACCAAGTTCTTTCCTGTCACCATAGTACACACCCACATCTAAGTTACAAGCAAGGAAGTCCTCTTCGGTCTGTGTGACAAGACTTTTGTTTGGTACGATAGTCAGTGTTCGACCATATGGTTCAACCAACTGACAAAGTGCCGCTGTGATAATGGTCTTACCTGCACCGGTGGCAATCTCTTGTATACTCTGTGGATGTTCTATGAACTTGTTTATTGTTTCTACTTGATAGTCTCTCAATTCTATGGGTTGTCCTGCCGCCGGGTGATTATCAGGCCATGTGATGTGTGACAGATAGTTCTTGTCTACGGCGTTGAATTCAAAGTTGTGTTGTTCCCTTTTGTCCTCAACATCTATGTACACACCACCCTCGTCCAGTATGGGAAGTATTTGATCGACCAAATTTAGATATGTTGTTCCACCCAACCCAAAGAAACTTACTTTGCCATCCCATCTGCCGAGTTTTACTGCTGGTAGATGTCTTGCATATGGTATCTCGTATTTGAATTTGTTTGATAATCTCTTACGCCATTCGAGACTTAGGTTCTCAAATTTTACGTTTACCTCGTCTTTTATTACTAATTTACAACTACTCATTCTAAAGTTTAACTATCACGTGATCATGCCAATCCCAACTGCTTGGTCTATGATCACTATAATACAACTTTTTTGGAAGATTTTCAAGCATTCTTTTAAGATTGTCTGTACCTGTAGCATAGTAACCACCACCCAACGCGACCAATGATGACTTAGGCTTGATCTTGCTTTTTATCATCGATCTTGGTATTCTGTTCCTTACAAATACTATTTTGGTATTATCATTTATAAGTTTGAATTGTTTGCTCATTTGGTGTAGCTCGTACAAGTTTTCAAAGAACTCTCTCGATTTCTGATTGTCGAGCAAATAGGTTCTGTCGTTGTGACGGTCAACATCTTTTCGGAAAATAGGTTCTTTTACATCGAATCCCCAACTGCACTCATTCAGTATGTCAATGCCATATTCCTTGAAAGCATTCAACCATTCCCAGAAGTTTTTAACATCCTCCTCCATGTGTATATCACCACTTACTGGCATCAGTAATGGAAAGCAATTTAATTCTATCATCCCTTTCACTACTTCGTTTTTTGAAAACCCTTTGGAATCAATCCATAACTTATGATGATCGTTATGTGCTATCTTACGACCTATTGTGGTAGTCGCCTCAACATTGATTCCCCTGGTTGATATGTTGAAGTTCTTTAACGAGTCCACTTGTTCCAGTGCTGTTTTGTTTTTTAAATTTTCATTCCAATAATTTTGTAGTGACTCCGGTGCATTGTCTAACACTACCTCACCTGCCAGTAATCTTGCTGTTGGTTTACGATGTCCTATTATTTCTCTTTTAATTTCTTCGTAATCGTCCAGCAGACTATCGTCCATAAACTTGAAATCATATCTCACTGCAATCAATGTCAGATAGTAGGCAGTGACGTCACTGTGTTGGAAGGTCCACTTCTTTTTCTCACCGTCATACAGTGCATACATTCCAGGCAAGTTACGTTTGTCTTTCATGCAACGTATCAGTTGTATCACTTTCTTGTTGTAAGGGAATCTCATCTCTATTCTTTCAACGTTGTCCTCATCTGTGTACTTCTCTATTACTTTGTCAAAACTGATAACTCTAAATTCATCCTCGTATTGTGGATTGTCTAGCAGTTTCTTGATATCCATACCGTGTGCCTGGAATTTTGTTAGGTATCTTTTGAGAATTACCAGTGCTAGTCTGGCCTGTTTTTCTGTCCACGCATACTGTGATTCTGCCAGTGATCTCACTGTGTCGTAATCTTTGGGGTGTGGCTTTATCTGTGTCGCCTGCGTCGATAGGGGATCCAATAGGGGATCTTTCCAGAAATAATCATTATATGCTAGTATTTTGAGTGCTTCGTTAATTGTTTTTGGCAAATCTGTGTACATTTTTAATTCTGGTAATATTGATAATTATTAGTATATTATAGCATACTTGGTAATATAGTCAACCATGAAAAAAACTAGTAAAAAGACTGTCACAGTCCGGAAACAATTGAAGATTAAATTGGAAAATACTCTGACTAGGCGAAAGAACGTTAGGAACTTCAAACCCACGCATTCTATAGCAGTGACTTGGTTCAAGCATCTTAACAAAGGATTGTTTGGTAACAAGTTACCCGCTGTGCCATTGTACTTGGTTAGAATGACCAACGACTGGGGCCGATGTTGGGCCAATTGGGATAACAGGAAGTGTAGGAAGGGCACATACGATCAGAGTGTAATACCCTATGATAAGACCGAAGTCACATTCGCAATAGAGTTACACAGCAAGTACCCGACCTTCAAGGACTTCGTGGAAACACTGGCACATGAAATGGTCCACTTATACCAGATGACTGTGCTGAAGGATCCTTATTCAAATCACAACGCAAACTTCTTTGCTTTTAGGAATAGGTTCAAGAGTGCGGGATTGGCCCTATCAAGAACCGGCTAACACCGTATCCTCAAACTGTTTGTAACTTATAACTTTCGAATTGCCATGATCAGTTCCTGTCTGCAGATAATTCATGAAGTCTGGCGGACTGTCATGCACCACAGTGTAGTTCACGTACGGCCTCATCTTCAACATGTCTCTGAACTGTTTAAGCCAACCATCGAATATTTTATCTTCGTTGCGTTCGCCATAGTGGACTGTGTCTTGGTATATGTTATTCAATTGTCCCCTGCCATATTCTCTGAAGTCAAACCCGATTAGATAGATGTTCTTGTGTCCGTGAACACCCGCTGTCCAGAATGCCGCATTGCCTGATATCCAGTTTGGATTGTTTGGTATGAGATGTATCATGCCCCTGCTCTCTTTTCTGTTTGCCTGCAAGGCCGGTGCGTAGTGAATGGTCTTCAAACCAACTGCGTCCTCTATCATTTGCATTGACATATTTGTGTCCACGGAGAATATAAAATCAGGGATGAAATCTCTGTATAATGCATTACATCCATAGGTCTGTCCGGTCTCTTTCAATCTATTTAGATCGAACCCTTTCCTAGACGGACCGTTGCCAATCACGTAGGCATTACCTCTTGGGATGGCCTTTACTCTATCTTCGAAGTAATCAGTCTCTTGTATCTTTTTGCCGTCACGTATAATGAGATTTGTGTTAACAGTTTCTCCTTTGTACTTCTCCCATTTTATTTCTGAGGGCGTGTTCATATATAATTTTTCACAATCCTGTTTCTAATTCTTTTCCATGGCAACCCTTGTGCTATTTCGTCTTCGAACCATTCTGTGTATGACAACTTATTGGCCCACTCTTGCCTATCAGGCATTCTAGGATTGTTGATGTCTGTCAGAGAATGATTGCCAACGTCATAGCATAAACTGTCTTTGGATACAAATACAGGTATGCCTTTAATTACGGCTTCCATTGCAGGATTAGAACTATGGTTTATTACTGCCCAAGCGTTTTCAAGTGTATCTTTAAAGTTAGTATCGTCTATGGTATCCCTGTCCATTACAGGACTTGCTATGCTTACATTTTCATACTTGTTCAGATCAAAACCAACTGGATTTCTTGGATGAGGCCTAATCTGAATTGGTCTTGTCGTGTGTTTTCTTATTTCATTGATTTGCTGTTGAAACCACACACTCATACTAGGCATACCGTTCCATTGTTCAGAGGCATCGTGTTGTCCTAGTAGCAGTATGTTGTCGCCTGTCTGTTTCCATGGTTGCAGGCTATGATTGAACAATGGCCATCTTGTGTCATCGGTGTCTTGGTTGGCAAAATCCGCTTTCCTGTTGACACCATTGATTGCAACCTTAAAACTCTTGTTCCTTCTTAGTCCACCTACTTCCAGCACTATCACTGGCTTATTTGCCTGTCTGTATCTTTCCCATATCTGTTTGTAGTTCCGCATCTTGCCTTGCCATAGCACACTCCATATTACTGCCACGTCGCCGCGGATCTCCTTGTTGACATGTACATCGTCACCAGTTGCCTGCATGGATTTCACAAAGTTTGCAAATATGTCTGTGCTGTTTAGTGGGCCGTGCATGGGCCATGCTTCGATCTTCATCAGTTACCTTGTGTGCCTTTGGCCACCTTACTCACAATATCTTCTCTTTGTTTTGGATCAAACTTTACTCCGCCAAACGGATCATAGTTCTCTACGTTCTTCCAGTAGTCTTCATTCCTATCTCCCCGCAGATCACTCTTGCTACTTTTACCCAACACCTTTCTTTTGCCCTTCATGTGATCCACGTATGCTCCTAGCACACTGTTGATGAACACGTGATGTCCTTTGGCACCTGCACCTTTGCCTATGTCCACACCGTCGTCGGGTGCGATACGTTTTACACACTGCCAGAACAAGTAACTGTCGTGCCATTCTAGTTCTCTGAATATGGTGTCATTGATGTACAACTTTGTCCAGTACTGCATGAATTCTGAAATCTTTGGATGATTCCTATTATAACATACCCATCCACATTCTGGATACTTGCCGCCCCTGCCTAGATAATTTACAAGTTTTTCTTTGGGCAATAAACCAGTGACAAACTCCGTGGTTATGGATCTGAAAGTGTAGGTGTCCGCATCAAGCCACAGCACGTAATCTGTGTCTAGTGTTTTGAGGGCATGGTCAACAGCAAAAGTCTTGTGTGCAAATCTTACTGCGTCCCACAGGTATGAACCTTTGCCTTTGTCGTTCTTGCCTGCATTGGGATCTCTACGCACGCCTCCTTCTATTTCCTGCACTTCGCCGTTGGCCACTGGGTCGTCTTTGTGCCGCTGTTTAAATTTTACAAGTTCGGGGTTTGAATCCTCGATGTTTATAAACTTGATCTTTGGATGGTTCAAGTCAGGCCTGTCTCCTTCGTGGTATGCATATAAGATTACATTATCAGGCCAAAATTCGATATGACTCTCCAGCATTCTCTTTGCGTAGGCGGTCCATCTGTTAGGTGGAAAAGTTGTTATTACCGATAATGATTTCATTGTAAGCCTAACTTTTGTTTGAATCTTTTGTACACTGTGCCGTCACTTATCTCCTTTATGCTCCACAACTTATATCCCAGATCGTACACCCATTGTGTCCTGTCCGGCATCTTTGGTGTTTCTATATCGTTAAGATCTTTGTTGCACACGTCCCAACACAGAGCTAGGTCTGATGTACAGAACGTTGGTATACCTCTTATGCAACTGTCTACACTGGCTGTGGAGTTGTGTGTGACAACTGCATGTGCATTTGTAATGGCTTCTTGGAAATGAAATCTGTAAAATTTCTTTTGATCACCTATAAAGTTTTGCTGGGTAAATTGGAGTTCTACATCTTCGGGAAACTCTTTTTTACGTGCAACAATGGAAGCCACGTGATTAGGATGTGGTCGAACAATAAATTTTCTAGCAGTGGCCGGCCTCAGTGTATCGTATACTCCTTTGAACCAATCTATAGGATCTAATTCGTTCATGCTCCAATTGTCTTTAGGCTGAAGTACAAATATTATGGGATCGTTTTGATCAGACTTACGCCACGGTTCGTATTTTACTTTGAATTTTTTGACCATCATGTCCCAACGATCACTGGGACTGTTGTCTGAAAGGAAGTTGCCATCGTTCATGGGTGTGTATAAGGATACCCTGAAATGGTGATCCGGTGATGTCGACACATTACCAAAACTAGATAGCAATCCGCCATCAAAGGTTATCAGAGGGATCTTTTTTTTCCTACAATTATTCGCCAGCTCTCTACGTCGTCCTTTTGTGTGATGCATCTGATTATCGCCCCCATAACCAAACATGGCCGCCATGGGTGCAGTTGGCATCATCTCACCTTCTACAGTTGGTCCTGATCTGTTCTCATTCACAATAACCGCTTCGTCTCCCGCCGCCTCGATGCCTTCTTTGAGGTGGTAAAGCAATTCGTAACTGTTGCCACGTTTACGATCTTTGACTGTTCTTCTAAATATTTCAACCTTCATTCAACATTCTCCATGCGGTACCGTCCGCCATTTCTTGTAGTGTCCAATTATTATACGCTAGACTTGAAAATAATGCAATCCTATCTCCGTATTTGGGCGTTTCTATTTTACTGAAGTCTGTCTCCGATATGGGTGCCGCCGCACTGTTGTTAGGATCGCAGAACACAGGCACACCGTTGGTCAGACTGGCTACCATGGTGTTGGAATTATAGGTAACGGTAGCATAGTAATCGGTCCAATTGATATCACCCTTGTGGACAGTAGGCCTGTCGACTTTCACTGTGGCACCAACGTGATCTATTTCTATGGTTGGGTTGTATGGCTTTTCTCTGATATCTATTTCTCTATCGGTGTTCTCGCTAAGAATTTTCAATGTGTTTGGCAACCAATCGGTTACACCAAAAAAATTTGCGATTGCATTGGTTGGCGGTAGGACAAGGATTTTTTTGCCCTTGTTCCATGATTGAATAGGCCTTTTGAAATGTTTCTCATACCTGTCTGTTGGCCTTTGTTGTAATATGTTTTGGCAGTGTTTGCCACGTGTGATTCTTAGCCAGTGCGGTCTGTCATGTGCATTTGTGAAGTATCCATGGTCCATAAAATAGAAACGCCTTTGCTCCCTCTCACACCATTTATAAACTTCACCGGATCCTGCAAGGATGCCATACATGGTTAAGTCTTCTTTTGGCAACTCTTTGAGCTCACGAAATTGATACATCTTTCCCTTGCCCGCACCACTCACAAAGGTGTCTACATAACGTTGCGTTCGTGGTTTGGTTGTGTGTATTCCTGACAGCATTATTTCCTGTTCTCTTTGACTTCAAACATTTTACGTCTAGCGATTCTGTTGAACTCTGCAATTATGTTTACGCTCCTCCTGTGAAGCACGGCATTGTTCCTAGCGGATACACTGTGTACGCACCTTGTTGAATTGTTGCAAAACACAACTAATGTATTGGCTTTGTAAGGCACTACTTTGACAACCTCTCCTGCTTTCTCATTTGCCTCTCTCCCGCCGGTTTTATTGACTTCCGATATATTATCATGTGTTTGGTGTATCTGGAATTCACCACCTGTGCTGTAGTCATCTTTGTAGGGCATATAGAGTAAAGCCGCATATATCTCTCTAGGATTGTCTAGGTGTGCAGTCCTCGAACTAAAGTCAATTGGGGTGTGCATCACCGCTTGGCAATCGGTTCCTATTTTGTCATCGCCATTATCCCACCCTCTAGCACTCAATGTTAGGTCATCAACATGAGGAACAAAATCTTTGAATACTTCCAGCATCTCTTTGTAAAACTCAATCGAAGTGTGATACTTGGTGAACTCCTTCCAAAGATTGGAAACTTTTCCAGGCTTCAACATCTCGTCCGCCTTCAATCTATAGCATATACCGGAATCGAACGGCTCCGTAGACAGCAGTTGTTCTTTAGGCCATTCCTGTTCGAGTTGTTCGTACAAATCCTGAGGCAGGGCGTTCTCAATTACAAAATGTGGATAAGGCTCCAGTATCAGTTCAGGCCTTTTTTGCAGGATCGAAAGGTTCATTCGAGATGCTCCATTATTTCGGGAATGTTTATTTTAAAGTTGATCATGTCACTGAATCTTTTGACACCTTGTAATTTGCTTCCTTTCTCTCGTGGTATCTGCACAACTTCTGCCAGGTAAAGTTTGTGCTCCAAATTCAAATTGTGAGAAAGTAAGGGATATACTTTCTTGTGTAGCATATTCTTATCTTGTATCTCTATTACTTTGGTCCCAGGTTGACACCATAATAGGTTAACCATGCCTGCACCATGGGCCGCCAGCACGTGAGATGCTTCTGCGAATGTTTTAATTTGATCCTTAATACTTAGATTTTCAAGTGTAACAGTCTCCCAACCTTTAAGTTTGAGTAGCAACTCATCTGAGTTCAACATCCTTCTTGTCTTTGCACCGGGCCTTAGCACAACTATCTTCCTGTGAGGTTTCACTCCTTGTGTATTTGCTATGCCTTTGAAATGCCTTAACCAAGGCGCAAGTGCCGGTGTTGTTATACCGTCCCTTACGTTACTCATGCTAGGCACTATGAGATGTTTGAATTGCCATGTTTCATTCTTTTTCATTACTACTATCTTTACATGTGGGAAAAGTTCTTTACACACCTTTTCAAAGTATGGACTATGATTGGCCATTATGAAACAGTATCTACTGAAGTTTGTTGACCATCTTTTCTCAAGTAATCTAAATTTGGATATTACATCTATCCAGATGTGCCATGGGTTGCTTTTGCTGTCGTCGTCAACAGGCAACCATACGTATGTGTCTTTCTCGTGGAAAAATTCGGTCACAGGTGGCAGGTCCAGTTCCACGTGATCATCCCAGTCTTTCCAAAGTTTATGGCTTTTATGTGGCTTGTGTCTACTTTTGTGTGTTAGTTTCCATACGTGATCCGTTATCAATTTGTGCTCTCTGGTCAACAACAACGGGCAAGTATGCACTTTGCAATTATGAAACTCTGCAACGAAGGTTGGTAAACTTGTGAATTTTGGATCGATAGAATCATGATAAGGCACTGTGTAGGTATATTCGTGGTCCACCGTTTCCCAGCGGTCGAGGAAATACTTCAGCGAGATTATGTTTTTTGCTAACATTTAAATAATAATTATGTTATAATACACAAGTATGATATTATTTTCAAACGGTTGCAGTTTCCTCACACCCAGACCCAAAGACGGAGTGGACACTTTTACTACCAAGATTATTGCTGAGCACTATGGCATGGATCTTTCAAACATAGCCATGGGAGGCAGAGGCAATGTGAGGATAAGTTTTTCGTCAAAAGTTTGGCTAGAACAACACAAGGCACAAGAAGTGTTTGCTATCATAGGTTGGTCTAGTGCAGTAAGGAATGATTATATCACCGACGACGGATGGAAGAAAGGAAGAATTTCTGGAACAGATCTAACCTGGAGAACATGGAAAACCCTAGACAATGTAAGTTTTATTAGGAGCAATAAGGGGTGGGACATTGAAAATAATCTCACTATGAATTTTCTTGAGAACGTGTTTGATTTACAGAATTATTTAGAAAGGAACAGCATACCATACGTGATGTATAACTCCCTTCCTAACGATTTTGGAAACGGAACAGTGGACTTTAAAACGATAAGAGATGCAATCAACATGGATAGATTTTTCAATCCTAAAATCAGTCATTTAGAATTTGTTTCTGATAAAAATTTTATTGTCAGTCCAAGTGATCCGCATCCTTCTGCACAAGGACACAAGGAATGGGCCACACAACTAATAGAGTTTATAGATGTTAACAATTTACGCACCATTTAACAATAAGAAAAGCAAAGCGTGGGAAGTCTTTAACGGTGTGGAGAAATCGTGGCCTGATCAGATTACCATTAAAGACAATGGTGCTGAAATAGAGCCTGCCGTGAATTCGATGTTTTGGGGATTTGTAAACAATAATTTACCGTTAGTGAAAAAGTTAGAAGCACGTAATCATGATTATTGGTTCACAGACACACCATACTTTGGTAGATTTGATAATAACAATCTAAAATTCAATAACCATTATTGGCGTCTATGTAAAAATGGAATACATGCAAGATTTTTGAAAGATTGTAAAAGCGACAGATTTGAAAAGTTTGGAATGAAGATCAAAGCACCAAGTCTCAAGGGGTCACACATTTTAGTTTGTCCCAGTTCGCCAGGCATCCACAACTACCTTGATAGACCCAATTGGACCAATGAAACCATACAACAATTACAACGAGTGACTGATAGACCTATTCGACTTCGACACAAGCCTAGGGGAAGGGGAACTTCGGGACCAAGTGAGGCAATAGTTCCCCTATCCGAGGACTTGAAAGATGCATGGGCATGTGTAACAAGTTGTAGTATAAGTGCCGTTGAAGCAGTATGCATGGGAGTTCCTGTATTCTGTGATACAAAAAGTTTTGCAGAACCCATGGGCAATTTACATCTAGAGGACATAGAAGATCCATTCTATGCTGGTCCTGAGCCATGGTTGTATAGTCTTGCATACCAACAGTTTACTCCCGAGGAGTTTGAAAACGGTACAGCAGTTGAGGTCATGATGGGCAAGGGGATATTGTGAATATTGAAAAATTAAGCGGAGGACTGTGGGTACCCTCCATGGACAATCAAATAGAACAATGGCGCAACGTAGGCCATCCATACATGCAGGACACCTGTCTTAATGAATTGATTAAATGGTGCAACATACAGAATAAAAAATTTAACCTCATAGTTGATGTAGGAGCATGGTGCGGCACTTGGGCATTGTCTATGCAACAGTTTGCAAAAAACATATATTGTTATGAGCCCAACAAAGTACACTTTGAATGCCTCGAGAGAAATGTTAGTACTCACAGTCATGTTAGCGTGTATAATCAAGCGATAGGCAACCAAAAAGGGTTTGTAAAGTTGACAGAAGATAGTGCAACCCAAAATACTAGGGTGTTGATAGAAAAGGGCGAAACAAAAATTAACATGCTGGATACGTTGGAATTATCGGGCGTTGATTTTATCAAGATAGATGTCGAAGGTTTAGAGATGGAAGTGCTTAAGGGTGCAGGAAAAACATTAGAAAATGTTGAATACCTAATGGTTGAATTAAACGGAAACAGTGAAAGATACGGAAGCAGTAAAAGAGATATTAAAAAACATTTGAAATCTTTAGGTTTCAAAGTGTTAATGAAGACATGGCCTGATATTGTTTACTACAAAGCATGATGTACGAATACCTTAAAAAACTTAAAACGGAAAACTATTTCTCACCAAACAAAATACTAGACATAGGTGCAAACATAGGATTTTGGACAAAGAAAGTCAAAGCAATATGGCCTGATGCAGAATACACTTGCATAGAAGCAGGCCCAAAATATGAGAAGCACTTAAAAGGTATTGCTGACAAATGTCATATCGCTGTGCTTGGTGATAACAACAGAGAAATCAAAATGTATCTACGAGAAATTGACAAAGGGAATAAAAAGAAAGTAACATACACAAAAGGCTCCACTGTGTTTGGCGTTTTCAAAAACTTTGAGACCCGACAGATGCAAACGTTGGACGAGTTGGTTGGTGAGGATGCTCAGTTCGATCTGATCAAACAAGATGTGCAAGGTGCCGAGATAATGATTATGCAGGGTGCACCTGATATATTCACACGTGCCAAGTATGTGATACAAGAAGTTAACTTGTACAAAGACGAACAATTTCTTGATATGCCAACTGTGAATGACATGGACGAGTACATGTTTCAGTTAGGATTTAATCACAGTGAAGTGATTGAACAAAAAGAGAATGTAAATCAAATAGATAAAATTTATTTTTAATCTTAAGAACTGAAAAGATTTATCAGTTCCTTCTTCCAGTCATCGCCGTACTCACAATCTCGATATCCGTCAAACCATGGTCCGCCTTCTGTGTAGTGTAATATCTTAGGTACGCCATCTTTTGGTTCCTTGTACCATCCTACTAGCCAGTTGTATTCCAAAGGCAATGATCCTATTTCGTTATCTCCTAACCAACTGAACCTGTGAAGGAACTTTGGAGATTCTTCGTTAAGTAAATCTGGAGTCAGTATTTTATTCTTAGGATGTTCACAGTTCCACAAAACCATGCTCGACCAATTTTTCCTAGGATATGAAGTTTGCACCTGCCCATCCATTTTGGTTGACTCGGTTGGCGTGTAATCGTGTTGCACTACCACAACTGCTTTACTATTGTCACAATATTTTACAAGTTCGTGGCTGGGGATCTTCCAAAGGAAATCACAATCACAAAATACCGCCCACCCTTTGAAGTCGTTCATGTAAGGGACAAAGAATCTAGTGAAAGTGAATTCTGTTGAGGCTAACTTATCTACCGGTCTTGTGTACAACCCTTGGTCTCTCATCTGTTTTTGTTTCAGTGGTATTACTTCGGCCGACGGGTCTCTACGCTTGATGGAGTGTTCACAAACCTGATATGCTATGTCTTCTCTGCTGTCGTGACCAACGTATATTTTCATTTTCTACCTGATAGTAATTTGTGTATTTGTTGCCAATTACTTACTCTGATTATTCCGTCGTGATTAAAATCTCTGTTGTATGGGTGGTCGATTAATATAGGCTTTAAACCGTATCTAAGCCCGGCTACAGCGTTTTTTGGCTTGTCCTCGACCCAATACAGTCCGGTGTCATGAAACTCTGCTAATGCACCATCTTTGTCCGCTCCGGTACCTAGTATATGGTAATTTGTGAATACATGATCTCCAAAAAGTTCACCTAGTCTTCTCTTACGCAACTGCTGAGCCGGTATGTCAGATGTCTGAGATGTTATTGGTATCAACGTCCATCCTTCTGCCGCCAAAAGTTTTACCCAGGTCTGTGACTCAAGCATTGGACGTTGTGTGCCCATCCATGCACTCCTGTTGAACTCTCTTATAAGTTTCCTTATCTCATCTTTTGTGACTCCAAAACGTTCTGCCATTTCGTATGTGTTTTCTTTGTCTGGCAATAATCTGTAAGGATGGTACCTTGCTCCCCTCTCGTCAAACAAAGTTTTTTGTAGCATCCATTTAGTGAAATGGTGTTCCCATTCTAGCAGTACACCGTCTACGTCTGTGAGTATGATTCTGTTATTTGATATCGGCATCTTCCATTCCTGCTACTCTCAGTTTTACAATATTTGTTATTTGCCACTGTTTCTGATCTAAACCTTTAGTGATGCCTAACCATTGGTTTCTTATTAATGCAAAGTCATTTATAATTTTGTCCATGTCTACCACATCATCCTCACCGTCCACATACTTTTCTGCATCTCTGCTTGAAAGTGCTCTGTTGTAGTTTTCTAAGTATTTCCTGAATGTTTTTGATCTCAACCTTCTTAACTCTATGTTTAGGTATTCTAGTATTGCTTCAAGTTGTTGTAGTTGACTGAATCTTTCTTCAACTATTCCTGGTAGTGCCGCACTGGCCCTTTCTAGGTTGCCGTATATCTTGCACTGCTTTTTTGCTTCTAGCAGTTCTTTGTCAAAGTATGCCACGCAGTCTGGTATCTTGGCTAGGTTCCTACTAACTTCGTTGTACCAATTAATCATCTTCGCCGTATCCGTCTGACTCTTCGTCTTCTTCGAACACAGTGTTGATCGCTTCTTCTAATTTTGGATCGTATTCAGCAGACGCTTTTATTTCGTCATGTTCCACACCAATGTCCTCGATACTTTTAATGAAGTCTATGGCACAATCTAATCTTTGTCTTTCTGGTACGTAGTGAATTATCGAGTTCCATAAACGTTCTATGTCTTCGTGCGTAAAGTCGATCATTATTCTTCGGTTTCCTCTTCTGCTTCTTCTGTTGGTGCAGTCTCTTTGAACTCTGCCATTATCATATCTAATTTATCACCTACCCATGCTTTTCTAAAGTCTATGTGTTCTTTACCGGCTTTATCGATGTATTTCAACCTGTTACCTTGTTGTACTAACAATCCTTTTTTCTCAAACAAGTCCACGAGTCCACTGTAAGGATCCATGCCCGTGTCGTAAGGAATCTTAACTTGTACACCTTCAAAAGGTTTTGCGTATCTTGTCTTCATGACCTTACAAGCGGCTCTGATACCTCTTACATCTGAAACTTTGTTGCCTTTTTCATCCTCTTTAAGTTTTAATTTTTTCATTGCAACCACGATACTTGATGCATAGATGAATCCCTGTCCACCTGATATCTTGTCATCGGGGTCAAACATGTCCTGTGATGCGTATGTGTGGTTGGTTGCGATAAGTCCAACATTCCAACTACCAAACATGTTCACACAGTTTCTCACAAGTGCTGTCAATGCCTTAGGTTTTCTACCCAAGTCACCTTTCATATCGCCTGCTTC
>TARA_B100001057_G_scaffold192005_1_pt1 | contig 14439 bp, 16 predicted proteins | sample TARA_B100001057 | Tara Oceans TARA_B100001057 (sample SAMEA2621839) | marine metagenome | biome: marine biome (ENVO:00000447); feature: surface water layer (ENVO:00002042); material: "saline water (ENVO:00002010), including plankton (ENVO:xxxxxxxx)" | depth 5 m
GTTCGTAAAATTGAGAAACGAAATGTGATTGCAGGTTTTGCAGGTTCCACAGCAGATGCTCTTACTCTTTTCGAAAGATTGGAGGCGAAGCTAGAAAAACATGCTGGAAATTTGACAAGAGCCGCTGTTGAATTAGCAAAAGATTGGAGAACAGATAAATATCTAAGACGTCTAGAAGCATTAATGGCAATTGGAGATAAAGAAAAGAGTTTTATTATTTCAGGAACCGGAGACGTATTAGAACCTGAAGGTGATGTTATAGGAATTGGTTCAGGTGGAAACTATGCTTTGGCCGCAGCTAAAGTTTTGATGGATACTGAACTTACCGCAGAGGAAGTAGCAAAAAAAGCAATTAAAGTGGCTGCGGACATTTGTGTTTTTACAAACAACAATATAAGAATTGAAAAAATATAATGGAAAAATCAAACATTAAATCATTCCCAAAAAAAAACAGTGATGAAAAAAAAATTCATATAGACTCTCTTTCTCCAAGAGAAATTGTTTCAGAGCTTGATAGATATGTAGTTGGTCAAAACAAAGCGAAACGAGCTGTTGCTATTGCATTGAGAAATAGATGGAGAAGACAAGCTTTAAAGGGAGATATGAGAGATGAAGTTTTGCCGAAAAATATTTTAATGATTGGTCCTACAGGTGTAGGTAAAACAGAAATTTCAAGAAGACTATCAAAACTTGCAGAAGCTCCATTTGTAAAAGTTGAAGCTACAAGATTCACTGAGGTTGGATATGTTGGAAGAGATGTTGAGCAGATAATAAGAGATTTACTAGAAATAGCAATTGCAATGGAGAAGGTTAAGAAAAGAAAAGAAGTTCATACAAAAGCACAGAAGCTTGCTGAAGAAAGAGTTTTAGACGCCTTAGTTGGTGATAAGGCTAGTGTTGCTACTAGAGAGAGTTTTAGAAAAAGATTGCGAAATGGAGATTTGGATGAGAATGAAATTGAAGTACCAGTAAATGAGGGTAACAACATGCCAAGTTTTGAGATACCAGGCATGCCTGGAGCCAATGTGGGCATGATAAATATTGGTGAGATGCTCGGTAAATCTATGGGCAAAAAATCAAAAAAGAAAAAAATGAGTGTGAAAGAGTCTCACGAAATACTTTTAAATGAAGAGGCTGACAAATTAATTGAAGAAGATAAAATTATTAAATCTGCGAAAACAGTAACTGAAAATAATGGAATTGTTTTTTTGGATGAAATAGATAAAATTTCAGCTAGGACAGACAGGGTTGGAGGTGACGTTTCCAGAGAAGGAGTGCAAAGAGACTTGCTTCCTTTAATTGAAGGTACAACAGTAAGTACAAAATATGGCCCTGTTAAAACTGACCATATATTATTTATTGCCTCTGGAGCTTTTCAGTTAGCTAAACCATCAGATCTTTTGCCAGAACTTCAAGGAAGGTTACCTATAAGAGTAGAGCTTGATGCTCTAAACAGTGAGGATTTCAAAAGAATTCTAAAAGAACCTGATAATAGTTTAATCAAACAGTATAAAGCTCTATTGAAAACAGAAAATGTTGATTTGGAATTTTCTGATGATGGTATTGATACAATTGCAAATCTTGCATCAGAGGTAAATTCTTCAGTGGAAAATATTGGTGCCAGAAGACTTCACACAATAATTGAAAGGGTGTTAGATGAAATTAGTTTTACTGCAACAGATAGATCTGGAGAAAAAATTACAATTGACTCAAGTTATGTTAAAGAAAATTTAGGTCAACTTGTCAAAGATAACGATTTATCAAAATTTATTCTTTGATTTTAGATAAACATAAAAAGAACCTGAGTTACTATCACTTGTATTATCAATTTTTTTTATCAGTTTCATAAGACTCGGACTTGAATTGATAAACTCAGGTATTGAATATTTTAATATACTTAATTCGGATGATTTATAGGGATCAGAAGCAGAATTTGATCTCATACCTTTTCCAGTAATTATATTAATCTTTAAAATTTGTTTTTCAAAACATTCATTAATTGTTTTTTCAACAAATTTATTAGCTTGATCAAGACTCTGCCCATGCAAATCTATAACAAAAGTTGACTTATTATTGTTGACAGATAATTCACTTAGCTCTTCTTTTGAATTGATTTTATCTTTACTTTTGACAAAATTGTTCCAGTCTTTAAGGTCTTTATCTGATAATTTTTTAATCAAGTATTAAACATTAGTTTCAACTAGCAACCAATTTGGATCATTGGAATTCAAATCTTTCGAAAATCTCCATGTATCATATACTTTTTTTACTTTTTCTGGGTCACCTGATAAAACCTTTGAATCTTTATCTCTATTACACGAAATAATCTCACTAATAAAATCAACTGTAACCTCAAGCACGTTTTCTTTTTGCTCGTGATTTTTAATCTCCGCTGAGTTTATTCCAATAAAAGTTGTTTCCGATTTTATTCCATTTTTGTTTCTATTAGATATAGCCTCTTGAAATTGATTCAAAACTTTTCTATCCAGTAAATTTTTAATTTCTTTAATTGAGCCTTTTGCGAAATTTGTGATTATTGTCTCATAAGCTACCTTTGCTCCTTCGATAAAGTCTTTTTTTGCACTTTCATCAAAATTTCTATAATTAGTTTTTTTAGTAGTTTTCATTTCAGGCATTTCATGTGGAAAGCTGCTTGAAATTTCATCCTCGTATCCCGATTTTTTCCCTAAAATTCCTCTTAATCTTAGGAAAATAAAACCTGCTATCATTGCCAGTAAGATTATATCTAAATATTCAAAACTATAACTCATATTTAAATAATATTTACTCTATTGCTTAATTTCAACAAGCAAATTAAATTAAAGACAAATGAACACAGTACTTTTATTGATAATTCTGATCCCCATAGTAGAAATTTATTTATTTATTAAAATTGGAAGTGAAATAGGAGCTTTTGTAACTATTTCACTGATATTTTTAACGGCAATAATTGGTGTCTATTACGCCAGATATGAAGGCTTAAACACACTTAAATCTGGAATGGTGCAATTATTAAAAAACAAAATGCCATTTTTTGAAATAATGTCGGGGGCGGCGTTAACAATCGCAGCGCTGCTTCTCATTTTACCTGGATTTGCAACAGACATAATTGGTTTTTTTTTAATTTTTCCTTTTACTAGAAAATTAATTTTTAAATCTTTCTCTAATGAAAAAAATAGAGATTTAAAAAAAGATGAATTGATTGATGGTGAATATGAAGATAAAGACGAAAATAAATGAATAAAAAATATAAAATACTTACTTCTTTTGTTAAAGATCTTTCCTCTAAAATACCTGATGTAGAAAGTTTTTTATACTTAAAGGATAATATCCCAAATTATTCTTTGGGAATAGATATTAATTCCGAGCCCTTAAAAAATAATATGGCAGAAGTTGATATAAAACTTACATTTAAAGATAGAAATAAAGAAGAGAACAAAACTTTATTTGAGCTTACTTATGCAATAATTACAAAAGTTGAACAAGAAGCGGTTAATAAAGAAGAATTACAGAGGATTTTTTTAAGAGATGTACCTAACGAAATTTATCCAGAGATAGAGAAGATTTTTATGGATATAATAAAGTTATGTAGCTATCCAGAACTTAAATTAGAAAAAAAAATAAATTTTACTGAATTATTTGAGAAAAATATAAATCAGAAGTAATTTTTTTTGAGAGATTGTTTTAAGAAGTTCTTGTGGCCTTCTAATTCTTTATCAGATGGCTTAACTATCTTTTTACAAAAACCCTCATTTAAAACATTTTTTGATAAATTTATATCATTCGTCTCGTTAAAATTAAGCCTTGGTTCTTTTTGATCAATGAGATTTATATAAACCTTTGAAAGTAACTCACAATCAATAAGAGCAGTGTGCATCTCGCGTTTAGAATTATCTACTCTAAATCTTTTACACAAAGCATCTAGGCTTATCTGAGATCCTGGATATTTGTCTCTTGCTAATTCTAAAGTATCAATTACATTTTCCTTCAATAGTATTTTTTTTTTTCCAGCAATTTTAAGTTCATTGTTTATGTGTGACAAATCAAACTCAGCATTGTGAATAATAAGTTTTTTATTTTCTATAAATTCTAGGAACTCATCGGCTATTTCCGAGAATTTTTTTTTATCCGATAAAAACTCATCATTATAACCATGAACTTTTAATGCTTGTTCAGATACTTTTCTTTCTGGGTTGAGATAAAAATGAAATTTATTAGATGTTAAAATATGATTCTCGAGTTCTATACAACCAATTTCTACTATTCTATGACCTTCTTTTATAGATAAGCCTGTCGTCTCAGTATCTAGAACTACTTCTTTCATATTTTAATTTTGTTCATAATTAATTTAACATTTTTTTTTGCAGTTTCACTTCTAAAATTATTTTTTACTATTATGGATGAAAGACTTTTCTTTTTTTTTAATTGCATCTGATTATTCCTTAAAATATTAATCAACCTCAAGTTTATATTTTTTCTCTTTTTTAAACTTTTCAATATTTTTTTTTTATTTGCATCAATAAAAATAATTAAGTCCTCTTTTTTATTTATTTTATTCTCTAGGAAAAGAGGAATATCTAATACAACAAGTTTTTTTTTTTTGTTTTTTAGAAAGAATTTTTCCATCTTTAAACGGATTTTCTTATGAATAAGTTTTCCTAAAAATTCGAGATTTTTCGGATTTTTTAAAATTATTTTTGATAGTTCACCTTTTTTTAAAGGTGATTCTGAAATCAAGTTTGGAAATTTTTTTTTGATTTTTTTAAACAAGTTTTTGTCTTTTCTATATAAATTTGAAACTTCATGATCTGCATTAAAAACTGGAACCTTGAAAAGTTTAGAGAAAAAAGTTTTACCTGATCCTATATCGCCAACTAATGCAATTTTTTTCATTTGACTATTTTTATTGTTTCCTCATCAATTTTTGGCATTAATTTATTCCATATAACAAAAGACTGATGAGCTTGATAAATAAACATCATTTTTCCATTCTCAACTTTATTGCCATTTTCAATACCAGTTTTAATAAATGGAGTTTCAGAAGGATTATATATAACATCATATAATAGCTTATCTGGTCCTTTAAAATCTAAATTTAAGTTTATTTTTTCTCCTTTAAGTCCAATACTTGTAGCATTTATTAATACATCAAAGCTTGGCAGTGGCTGGCCCCAATCACATATTTTAATTTTGGTAAAAATTTTTTTTATCTCTTCTGCTTTTACTTTAGTCCTGTTTATTAAAGATATGTCGGTGCAGCCCATATTTTCCAATGCAAATATAATTGAGGGCGAAACACCTCCAGCCCCAAGTATAACTACTTTTTTTTTTGACACATCATACTTAATAGATCTCAAAGCAAGCTCAAAACCGGCGATATCTGTGTTATGTCCAATTATTTTATTGTCATCAAGATAAACTGTATTTACAGATTTTGTTTTGGTTGCCTCCATGCTCATTTCATCTAAGAATGGAAGAACTTCGTTTTTAAATGGAGTAGTAATATTAATACCATCTATCTCATTGTTTTTAATTTTTTTAAATAGATCTGGCAAATCTTTACTTTCCAACAATTTTTTTTCATAAACTGCGTTAATATCATTCCTTTTAAACCAGTGATTATGTAGTTTGGGAGACAAAGAGTGCATTATTGGATTCCCTATGACAAGAAATTTTTTCATTTGAGCCCCTCTAAATATTTTTTGATTTTGTTTATTGGGAGCCCCATAACTGTATTTTTATCCCCTTTAACTTCCTCAAAAAGATTTTTACCCTCTCCTTCTATTTGATAAACGTTATAGGCATAAAGATTTTTATCACTTATTTTATTAAGGTAAGATTTTAGCTCTGCCTCTGTAAAATTCTTCATTATCATCTCTGCTTTATCTGTATAATTCCAAGTCATTTTACCATTAGTTGATATACATACAGAACTAATGAGATGGTGTTTTTTACCATTAAGAGATTTTAAAATATTTAAGGCTTCAGATCTGTTCTTAGGTTTAGAAATAATTTGATTTTCAAGATCAATTACACTATCGGCTCCTAAAACGATTTCATTTGGTCTTTTTTGACTAATTTTATTTGCTTTGAGTTCTGCTAAATTTTTTGAAATAATTTCAGGGGAAGCTTTTTCCCTCATCAAAGATTTTTTGATTTCTTCCTCATCAATAGAAGATGGTTCAATATCACAGCTGATATGATTTTCATTCAAAATTTTTTTTCTTACTTCGCTTTTAGAAGCTAAAACTATCTTTATCATTTTTGGTTAAATATATCGTGAATTTTAAGTACAGATGCTGCTGTTTCCTCGACTGACTTTCGAGTAACATCAATGCTTGGCCATTTATATTTTTGAAATAATTGACGGGCATTTTCCATTTCTTTTTTTACGATTTCAAGTTTGGTATAATCTGTGTTTTCGCCCTCCTTTATTGATTGTAATCTATTTTTTCTCAGGTCAACAAGCCTTTCTGGTTCTGCTGTTAAGCCTACTACACACTTTATGTTTGGATTTGTTTTTAATATCTCTGGAACCGAGTTTTCATTTACTAAAGGAATGTTTGTTATTTTCATGCCCTTGTTTGCTAGATAAATTGAAGTAGGTGTTTTACTGGTTCTACTTACTCCTAAAAGAATAATGTCAGATTTCTCTATATCCTCTATCGCATTACCATCATCATGATTCATTGTAAATTGTATAGCTTCTATTTTGTTATAATAATCATCATCCATTACATGTTGTCCGCTCGGTACGTGAAGTGCATCCTGTTTTAACAATTTAGAAAAACTTATAATTAAATCTCCTAAAATACCGAAACAAGGAATGTTATCCTTACTACATGCGTCTGCAAGGAATCTGGCAAGCTTATTATCTACAATTGTATAAAGAAATATTCTGTTCTCTTTTTTTGAGGATGCCTCTATAATTTTTTTAATTTGGTTTTCAGTTCTAGTAAATGAGTAATAATGAGTTTTATATTCGAAATTTTTAAATTGTGCTTTTATTGCTAAAAAAATTCTTTCGAGCGTCTCTCCGGTTGAATCGGAAACTAGGTATATTTCGTATGTATTATTCATGTATGATAAGTATATAAAATTGTATAATTTTTTGCATTTTGTAAAATTAATAATTTTTTTAAGTTTAGTTGTATAAATAGACTATTATCTACATATTTAAACATGTTAATAAATACTATACTTGTTAATGATAAAAACAGGTTGTTAATTAAAACATAACAATATTAGGATAAAATAGACTTATTAATTGTTAAAAAAACGTTATAAAACTGTGAAGAAAGTTTAATTACCAATATTCACATTACCTAATACTAATACTATAAATAATAATCTATTATATATATATGACTCCCATTGAGAAACTTATTTGTAATAAGAATTCAAATGTACCAATTTGGTTGATGAGACAAGCAGGCAGATACTTACCTGAGTTTAGAAAAATAAGAAAGGAAAACCAAAATTTTATTGAATTGTGTTTAAATACTAAACTAGCCTCAGAGATAACCACACAACCGATTACGAGATTTGACTTTGATGCAGCAATAGTTTTTTCCGATATCCTTTTAGTTCCTTATGCACTCGGTCAACAAGTAAATTTTAGAAAAGACTTCGGTCCTGATTTGAAGAAAATTGATTTAAATAAACTTAACAGTATAAAAAAAGAAGATTTTCTTAAAAAGTTAAATCCCGTTTACGAGATAATAAAAGAAACAAAGAATAAATTAAGTGCAAATAATAAAGATACAATTGGCTTTGTTGGAGCTCCTTGGACTTTGTTATTATATATGCTCAATCGAAAGTCTCCTAAGGATGGTAACTTTAATGTATTTCCAAAAGATAAATATATAAATGGTATCTTAGTTAAATTGGACGAATTCTTAAAAATACATATTGAAGCTCAAATTTCAAACGGCGCATCAATAATCCAAATTTTTGACAGTTGGGCTGGTCTACTTCCAGATAAAGATTTGGAATATTTTGTTTATAAACCAATTAAAAATTTAGTAGATTTTATAAGACAAAAAAAAACAATATCAGTTTGTTTTCCTAGAAATATTAATAATTATAAAAAGTTTGTCGAATATGTTAACCCAGATATTATAAATATTGATTACAATGTTGATCCTTTAATTATAAAAGAAACCATTGATATTCCTGTTCAAGGTGGTCTTAATCCAAGAATTCTACTTCAAAATAAAGACATTGTAAAAAATGAAGCGACAAAATATTTAAAAACTTTTAATAGAAAAAGATATATATTTAATTTAGGTCACGGAGTTTTGCCTGATACAAACCCAGATATGATTAAATATTTAGTAAATATAGTTAGGAGTTTTAATGGATAGTGATCATCCTCAAGTAAACTTTGGAAAAACTGGTGTTTTAATAATTAATCTAGGGACACCAGATACTACAGGATGGTGGGATATAAGAAAATATTTAAACGAATTTTTATCAGATAGACGAGTTATTGAAGTAAATCCTTTTTTGTGGAAGATCATTTTAAATCTATTTATTCTCACTTTTAGACCATCCAAAACAGCAAAAGCTTATAAAGAAATATGGATGAAAGATGAAAACATATCACCCTTACGTTATTATACCATTAAACAAGCTGAAAAAGTAAAAACTATTTTATCTAATCAAAACTTAATCATTGATTATGCAATGAGATATGGAAATCCAAGTATTAAAAGTAAAATGTTTGACTTACAAGAAAATGGGTGCGAAAACATTGTAATTCTTCCGCTGTATCCACAATATGCTGCAGCAACAACAGCTACAGTTTGTGATGAAGTTTATAGAACTCTAATGAAGATGAGATGGCAACCAAGTCTTCAAATTATACCGCACTACGAATCAGAGCCTCTTTATATTCAGGCAGTAGTAAATTCTATAAATCAAAAACTGAACAGTATTAACTGGAAACCTGATTTAATACTAGCTTCATATCACGGCATACCAAAAAAATATTTTGACAAAGGAGATCCATACCATTGTTATTGTCACAAAACTTCCAGATTGATTAGGGAAACTTTTAATAAAGATATTCCTATTTTGACAACTTTTCAATCAAGATTTGGTCCTCAAGAGTGGCTTCAGCCTTACACGGATAAAACCTTAGAAAATTTACCAAAAGAGGGAAAAAAAAATATTTTAGTAATTTCTCCTGGTTTTGCTTCTGATTGTGTTGAAACCCTCGAGGAAATTTCTATTCAAGGGAAAGAGAGTTTCCTAGAGGCCGGTGGGGAAAAATTTGATACAATCCCATGCTTAAATGACAATGAGGACCATATAAAGTTACTAGTACACTTGATCAACAAGAACTTAAGGAAATGAATTTTTATCTAATATTTAAATCCCTACATTTAATTGCGGTAATTTCTTGGATGGCTGGACTATTGTATTTGCCTAGAATATTTGTTTATCACACAGAAAATTCATCAAATATTGAGGTTTGTAAAGTTTTTAAAGTAATGGAGAGAAAATTGTATTTTTACATAATGTATCCCGCAATGTTACTCTCATGGATATTTGGTTTGGCACTGATACATTTTGTTGGTCCTGAAATACTCAGCGCTCTTTGGATGCAAGTTAAATTCTTTCTTGTAATTGTTTTAACCACTTATCATTTTTATCTTGGATCTTGTTTAAGAGCATTTTCAGAAGACAGGAACAGATCGAGCTCTAGATATTTTAGAATTATTAACGAAATACCAACTATATTGTTAATTTTAATCGTTTTTTTTGCAATTTTAAAGCCATTAGGAGGTTGAAATATAATAAATATCTATTATATTAATATTATCAATTTACTAAACTCCCCAAATGAAAATCCAAGAACTTAAAAAAAATAGCCCAGCACAATTAATTGAACAGGCTGAAAAACTAGGCATCGAAAACGCGAGTACTCTTAGGAAACAAGAAATTCTATTTGCTATATTGAAAAAACTTGCTGAAAAAGGTGAAGAAATTACGGGAATGGGTGTTCTTCAACTTCTTCAAGACGGATTTGGTTTTCTAAGGGCTCTTGAGTCTAATTATCTTCCTGGAGCAGATGATATTTACATAAGCCCAAGTCAAATTAGAAAATTTGGTTTAAGAACAGGTGATACTGTTGAAGGGCCGGTTAGAGCACCGAAAGAAGGAGAGAGATATTTTGCTTTGCTTCAAGTGAGTAAAATAAATCTAGAAGACCCTGAAAAATCTAGACACAAAATTGCTTTTGATAACTTAACTCCATTATATCCCAATAAACAAATAGTAATGGAAGTTGAAACAAACACAGTTGAGAAAAAACCAAATTTAACTCCAAGATTAATTGATCTAGTAAGCCCGATAGGCAAGGGTCAAAGATCTTTAATCATATCTCCACCAAAAGCTGGTAAGACGATGATTTTACAAAGCATAGCAAATTCAATTACTGCGAATCATCCAGAATGCTATCTTATGGTTCTCTTAATAGATGAAAGACCGGAAGAAGTTACTGATATGCAAAGAACAGTAAAAGGCGAGGTAATTAGTTCAACTTTTGACGAACCAGCGCAAAGACACGTTGCTGTAGCTGAGATGGTTATCGAAAAAGCTAAAAGAATGACAGAGCATAAAAAAGACGTTGTTATTTTACTCGACTCAATAACCAGGCTCGGTAGAGCTTATAACGCTGTAGTGCCAAGCTCTGGAAAGGTTTTAACAGGTGGAGTTGATGCAAACGCTCTACAAAGACCAAAAAGATTTTTTGGTGCCGCAAGGAATATAGAAGAAGGTGGATCCTTAACAATTATTGCGACAGCTTTGATAGACACAGGTAGTAGGATGGATGAAGTAATTTTTGAAGAATTTAAAGGAACAGGAAATAGCGAAACCATTTTAGATAGAAAAATTTCAGAAAAGAGAATATACCCCGCTATCGACATAACAAAATCTGGAACAAGAAGAGAAGAACTTCTGTTTGATAAAAATGATCTCCAGAAAATGAACGTTTTAAGAAGAATAATTGCTCCAATGGGTTCTATGGATGCTATAGAGTTTATAAACTCAAAACTTAAAAATACCAAAAGTAATACGGAGTTTTTTAATTCTATGAACAAACCCTCTTAAATAAAAACACAATATCTCTTTCAATAAATTACTTCAAATAAACCTGTTATTTGGTAAAATTTAGTTATGTCTAATAATATTTTACCTCCTAAATTAAAAAAACTTTATGAAGAGAAAAGATTTAGTGATCTAATCTTAGAAATTGAGTCAACAACTTCAGATGATAACAGATCAGCTATAGTCTCGAATTTACTGGGAGTGTCTAGGGCTAGTATTAAAGGAAGAACGGATAGAGATGTTCAATATTCACTCAACGATTTCGAAAGTGCTTTTTACAAAGATAATTTCGGTGATATTTCTCTAGACGCTCTTTGTAATCATATCAAGGTCTGCATTGAGGTTGGAAAGAAAGAATCACCATTAGTCAGAAATTTTTTGAAATCAGAAAAAATGTACGACGCTGCAAATGACAAATTTTCTGATAATGACAAGTTTTTATTACACGGCATAGACATGTACAAATATTTAGTAAACTTAAAAAAAAAGATTGCCATTCTTGAGAAAATGATTGAGAAAAATTCTTTAACAAAATCCATTGGAATTTCTTATATACTTGCTCAGATGTATCTAAATAATTGGACTCAAAAGGATTTTTATAAGTTTTCAAAAGATTTTTCAAATTTATTTAAAAAACATGATTCTAAAAAGTTGGATAAAATTAATTTATTAAGTAATAAAAAAATAAAAATCGGTTTTTTATCTCCAGATTATAATAAACAACATTCAATTACATACTTTTTAAAAGATTTAATTCCCAAATTAAGTAATCAATTCACCTCATACGGTTTATCATTGTTAGAAAAAAAAAAACATGATGATACTACAAATATTTTTCAAGGTTTGTTTGATAAGTGGGAAGATTTAGGAGAACTATCGTCCCAAGAAATTATAAATAAAATTCAGGAATTGGATATTCATATTTTGATAGATCTTGCTGGTATATTTTCCCATAATAAAATAGAAATATTCAACACAAGAATTTGTCCACTTCAAATTAATTGGCTTGGTTTTAATAATACTACAGGCCTTAAAGAAGTTGATTATATTATTGCTGATAAGAATACTGTAAAAGAAGAGGAAAAATTTTATACCGAAAAGGTTATCAAATTACCAAATATTTGGAATGCTCATTCGGGTTTCAATTTTAAAAGATCATTAAGACCGCTTCCAGCAAAAAAAAAGGGTTTTATAACTTTTGGATCTTTTAATAACTTTATGAAATTAACAGATGAAACAATAAAAAATTGGATAAAGATATTATCTAAGGTTAAAAACTCAAAATTAATATTAAAATCCTCACTATATATTTGTGAAGATTCTTTAATTAAAAAGTTTGAAAAAGAAGGACTAAAAGATTCTATAAAAATACTAAAAAAAACTAAAAGAGTGGAATTTAATGAACATCTAAATATGTATAAAGATATTGATATATGTCTAGATACATATCCTTACAATGGCGTAACAACTACATTTGAAGCATTATGGATGAATGTTCCAGTTATTACAAAAAAAGGTTACAACTTCAACTCTAGATGTGGTGAAAGTATCTTGATAAACGCAAATCTAGAGAACCTAATAGCAAGTAGTGATGAGGATTATTTTGACAAAGCAGTTTATTTTTCAAATAATTTAGATGAGCTAGAAAAGTTAAGGAAAAATTTATTTGAAAATGTTTTAGATACACCATTATTTAATACAAAAAACTTTTCTTTGAATTTCTCGAAGAAACTACTAGAGATATTTAAGGAAAAATCTGCAAAATTATAAATATCTTAACTCTTCCATTTCTTTATAAAACTTATTTTCAATCTTTTTTTGAATTTCAGGCTTTAGTTCTTTTTTCCATGTTCCTGCTAACCCTTGCCTGAAAAAAGGTTTATTACTTTGATTTTCATTAAAACCGGATATCCTTTCTTGTTCTTGAAGATTTAAAAAAGAAGTTTCTGAAATCGCAAAACTTAATTTTTTTTTATCTACATTTAACTCCCCAAGCTTTTCGAGATATTTCAGTACCTTCATAAATGTACTTTCAGGATTGCTTAACATATCCTCATATTTTATTATTAAAAAATCTACAGACCTGAAGCTTTTCCATGAGTTATAATTATCAGACCAAGTACCAAGAAGACTTCTAACATATTTTTGATTTTTATATTCACCTTCCTCGCCCCTATCACTCTCCATCATTAAATCTGTAGTATTTTCGATATTTTCACCAAGGTAATTTGAGTATGAAATTACAACATCTCTAGGATCTCTTACTATATAAATTGCTCCACTAGTATTCTTTTCAGTCGTAAACTTATTACCATTAATTGTGCATAAGGCATTATGAGTCTTTATATAGTTCGTCCTATTATTGAGGTTTATATAATCTTGCATAGTTTCCCAATTTTTGGCAATCTCATTAAAGTCAGCAAAATTTATATTGCATTTTTCGATGATTTCATCTGAAGGAAAGCTTTTATCTTTTACAAATGATCTGCTGATATCGATCGATTCTCCTAAATTAATTTTTTGCATACCTGGAGATAGGTAAGTTTTTAAAAAAAGACGCATCCACGTGTTTCCACTTTTTGGATATGAAGCTAGCCAAATAATCATAATATATTTTAATGATATCCTTATCTAAGATACAATATATAATATATTCATGACAATTTGTGCTTTATCAACCGGAATAGGAGCTTCAGGAGTTGCAATAATTCGAATTTCAGGTCCAGAGACTAGTTTTCTTATTAAATCTATTACAAATAAGGCACTACCTAAGCCAAGAGAAGCTACCCTTCTAGAATTAAACAATATCAACAAATCTAGAGCCATAGATAAAGGTATTGTTTTATGGTTTCCTGGTCCCAAGAGTTATACAGGAGAGGACATGGCAGAATTACATGTGCATGGAAGCAAAGCTGTAGTAAAGGAACTCCAAGAAACTCTTTTAAGCACAAAAAAGTGTCGATTAGCGGAACCTGGAGAATTTACTAAACTTGCATTTTTAAATGGAAAGATAAATTTACTACAAGCAGAAGCAATAGGCGATTTGATAGCAGCAGAAACAGAAATTCAAATGGAACAAGCTCAAAATATTATTAAAGGTAAATCTTTTTTAATATTTAATGAACTTAGAGAGAAATTGATTAAAGTTTTGTCAAAAATCGAGGCCAAGATTGACTTCCCTGAGGAAGATTTACCTTCCAAAGTTCTGGATGATGCTAAAAAGGAAGTTTCTTTAATTGAGAACGAAATTAAAAGAATATTATTAAGCTATGAGGTTGGAGAAAGAATAAGAACAGGTTATAAAATTGCAATCGTTGGACC
>TARA_B100001057_G_scaffold500657_1_pt1 | contig 14439 bp, 14 predicted proteins | sample TARA_B100001057 | Tara Oceans TARA_B100001057 (sample SAMEA2621839) | marine metagenome | biome: marine biome (ENVO:00000447); feature: surface water layer (ENVO:00002042); material: "saline water (ENVO:00002010), including plankton (ENVO:xxxxxxxx)" | depth 5 m
GGTTTCCGCCAACCTTGGGCTGACACCCATTAGCCAGCGTCTTCAAGTTACGGCTTCCTGCGAAGGACTCCAGGAAAAGGGATTTTGCTCCAAGAGCAAAGTCGAGACTTCAAACTAGTCCTTATTATTCGAAAAAAATCCCGCAAAAAAGAAGTAAGTCGGTAACCAACCGGCCCACTATTCACTTGTACCGATAGGGCTCCTATCTGAGCACTTCACACTTACTAAATTCGAGGTAGGAGTACCAATCCAACTGCAGCTTGAGCAATCGCTTCTGCGAAGAATTGTGTCCCTGACGGGCTGTATCTTGATATCATGCGATGGCTGCGTCGCGATTGCGGACAATGTCTTGGCCTTTTTCCAGTATCACAGCCAAAATAAACTAAGCCACCGGATCTCCCTCATCGGCCGCTTTACGATAGAAAGAGGCAGCGATGTCGTAGTCCTTCTTCACCAAGAAGCCATCCAAGTAGATGGATGCTAATCTACGCATCACATCAGAGCTTCCACGTTCCGGCACATCACTGAGCAGTTCGAGGGCGACCCCTATGTCGGTCTTGATTCCTTGACCATTGAGGTAGTATTCAGCGAGATCAACCGTTGCTTTCAGATGAACGCACTTCACAGCTTTACCACAACAGTTGAAAACAATCGAATCATTAGCCGCTGCACCGATACTTGGTTCAGATTCCACATCGCAGGAGCATGATCCAGCTCTACTGAGCCTCGGTACCAAAGCAACGATTTGCTGATGTCTTCGTTGATTCCCAATGCGTTTTCATGGCATTGGGCAAGAGCGTTTTGGGATTAAAGATTTCCCTTCTGAGAAGCGATTTCAAACCAATGTACGGCAGCTTCGTAGTCGCGTGGACCCTCTGATGTATCACGGCTCAACGAACCGATGACCGGCATCGCAGCGTCAAATTCAAGTTCAGCCGCAGGGCTATAGAACCCACGGGATACCTATAGGTCACGGAATTCTTCTGGTCCAAAAAATCGGAGAAAAGTAAGTCTCTGAAGGACTACCGAGTGGTCTGGCTCTAGTTCGAGCACTCTTTCATAACTCAAAATAGCGCCAGCGGGCTTCTCTAGAAATTCTAGCAATTGCCCCAACTGAGCATGGAGGCGTGGTTCTTCAGGAAACTCGTTAAGTGCCACGCGGTAAGCTTCCAAAGAGGCCCTGTTATCCATTTTGTCATCATCGGCTGGATCGGAAACCGAAAACTTGCCGTCCGGGATTAAGGCGAGAATATCCGCTTCCAAAGCTTGAACTGAAGGAAAGATCCGAGCCGTTTCGCCGATTTCCAGTTTGGACGGTTCAATCTGAACGATTACGTCCGTCTCTCAAACTTCGATGACCTCACCAAGAATTGTGTCGATTTCTTCGTTCTCGTTTATCTTGTCGGTACGAACCCGTTCCCCAGGCTTAACGCTGCCAGCAACCTCGAGCGACACCTTCGCCAAATCTTGCTCAAATCAAAGGATCAGCCCTTAGATTCGAGACTTTCCTCAACCTGCATCAGGCGGAATGCCAATTCAGGTACAATAATCGATAGAAGAATCTAAGAAATGTATTGGTCAATGAATACGCCATGCTAGTCTAGAGCCATATTTAATTAATGCCCGTGCCCAAATGGGAGGGACACAAGGAATGGTTACAGATAGGATTGTAAATTTTTACAACGACTCCTAACACCTAGAGATCAAAGGGGTTTTTTCAGATTTTCTTTTCGAATGCGGGAAACTCGTAACGCCCCTAGCCCGCTCCCCGAATCGACCGGAACCTACCTGATTTTGACAAGTGAAAGCGCTCAGGCTCAATTCAGTTTCAGTGCCTGGAACGAAGCATCTATAGTAATCTTCGACATCCATTCAGAAATCTGCTCTCAGCGCTATCGTCGGTATATCTTTACCGCCGAAAAACCTTCGCTTGCAGGTAAGCACCCTCAGCATAACATGTATTCCGAAATGGAAATCGATGCCCAAGATGCCTTCGAGATAATTTTTTTTGAGAACCTTCTCAAAAAAGACTCCAAGAACCCAGAAACGCTGGAGCTGCTTGGCGGTCTATACTCAAAATATGAGATGGTGAATCAAGCTCTCCGCATTGACCGAAGGTTAGCCCGAATCTCCCCTCAAAACCCGCGGGTACAGTACAATCTGGCCTGCACCTTGTGCTTGCTGGGGCGAAAACGCGAAGCTCTCGAGTCACTCAGGAAAGCGATTGAACTCGGGTACGATGACCGAAATTGGCTTATCCAGGACTCCGACCTCAACTCGCTCAAGAACCATCCTGAATTCCAATCGCTTGTCGAAGCGTGCGGGCAATCCCTGTGAAAGAGGGGAACTCCAAAATTCCCGATCCTCAGGTCTCAGCAAGCCAAGTCGAAATCGCTCGCCAAACTTTTCGCTGGGACATTATTCGAAGTTCTTTGAGTGGCCTCATGGATTCAGGGTGGCGCATTTTCGCGCTTCTCGTTGTCACTCGCTACTTCGATGGAACGTCCTTTGCAAAGGCATTGGTTCCAGCTGCATTCACAATTGGACTCCTTTCAACGCCCATCGCACTGTTCTACCTGCCTCGACTGAGGCTACAAACCTCCAAGTTATGCAGCATCAACTACATGATTTCAGGGATTCTTTTCTGGGTGGCCTCTTTAGGAATAGACTCACTTTGGCTATTCTTAGGAGCGGGAACCGCTGCAGCCGCTCTCTTGGCCCAGCAAATGCCGCTGCTTATCCACATTTACTCCACCAACTATACTTCTGGATTGCGGGGCAAGCGAGTCGCCTATGCGATTTCCGTTAGTATCGCAATTGCCCCTGTTTTTGGATGGTTTGGAGGCCAACTCCTCGAGGAGGATCTTTCACAATTCCCGATTCTCTTTCAGATAATGGCGGTAGCCTGCATTTTTTCCGGAATATGCATTTACAAGGTTCCGTCTGAGATTCTTCAGCGAAGCCCTAGCGGAAACCCACTGACCCACCTATCACTCGTATGGAAGGACAAGGTGTTCGGCTGCATGTTGGGAATGTGGATGATCCTTGGATTTGGCAATTTAAGCACCATGCCCCTTCAAATTGAGTATATGACAAGCGATGTATACAGTATTCATGCTACAAATACTCAAATAGCCGTCGCAGGCATCATTATTCCTAGCACTGTCCGCATTTTCGCGACTTCAATCTGGGGGCACCTTTTTGACGCCTTTAATTTCTTCCTCGTTCGTGCCTTAACGAGTGCCATTCAGCTGGCTGCAATCTTGATCTTCTTTTTTTCGGATACGATGGCAGGGATTTATATCGGTTCCGTCGGCTACGGCCTGGCGATGGCGGGAGGAAACGTCAACTGGAGCCTCTGGGTCACTAAGTTCGCGCCACCAGGGCAAGAGTCCGACTACATGACGGTTCATTCATTTATGACTGGGGTGCGGGGTCTAGTGGCTCCCTTTATCGGTTTCTACATGCTTAATTTGATCTCGATCCAAAGTTGGGCAACTATCGGCTCCCTGCTGGTCGCCCTTTCAATCGTGCTGCTCTTCCCAATTAGCCGTCTTGCGAGACGTTGAACCAAACCGAATCCAACCATTCTATCACCCTTCCGAAGAGATGCCTTGATTCGCCTCACCTTAAGCGCAACGTGTCCTGAATATGAACCAAGTCCGAGTCAGATTTGCTCCTAGCCCGACGGGATCCACCCACATTGGTACCGCGAGAACCGCGCTTTTCAATTGGCTTTTTGCCCGCAAAGAGGGGGGGGTTTTCGTTCTCAGAATAGAAGATACCGACAAGGAGCGAAATACAAAGGAAGCACTCGAAGAGCTCATCGACGGCCTCAAGTGGCTGGGTCTGGACTGGGATGAAGGTCCAGGTAAGGAAGGCGATTTCGGCCCCCATTTCCAAAGCAAGCGAAACGATATCTACGCCGAATACCTAAAAATCCTGAAAGACAAAGACCGGGTTTATGAAAAAAACGGTGCCATCTACTTCAAACTGGAAGGCGATCGCTTCACCGAATACGACGACTACTTGAAAGCCGACGTCGAGAAAGTTAAAACGCTGCCAGTTGTAATTGAGGACATCATTCGAGGCAAAGTAACACGACGCGAAGATCGAGACTTCGTTATTCAACGCTCAAACGGCGAACCGAGCTTTCACTTCGTTAACGTAGTCGACGATATTGCAATGAAAATCACCCACGTCATTCGAGGTGAAGACCATCTCTCAAATACGTCGAAGCACATAGAGCTATTCAATGCTTTCGGGGTAGAACCCCCAAAGTTCGCTCACCTGCCGATGATCCTCAAAAACCCGAAAGAAGGGAAAGGGAAGATGTCGAAACGTGACAAAGGAGCCTTGATTTCAGAATACAGGGAACGCAATTTTATCCCCGAAGCGGTCCGCAATTTCATCGCTTTACTGGGTTGGTCTCCAAAGGATGAGCAAGAGGTTTTTACAATCGAAGAACTAACTTCAAGGTTTAGACTCGAGGATGTACAAAAAGGAGGTGCTCGATTTGATGAGCAAAAGATGTCTCACCTAAACTTTGAGTACATGAAGGCGATGCCGATCCAAGCGTACGTGCAAATAGGGAAACGGTCGCTAGTCAAATCTGGATTGATTGAAGAACCAGTTGATGAAACTTATCTGACCGCTGTTATGAAACTCTGTAAGGAGAAAATTGACAGTTTCGAAAATCTTCCCGGATTCGCCTCTTATTTCTTTTCCCACCAATACGCTATTAGCGAAAAGGCGGAAAGCAAAGTGATGAAAAAGGAAGGAGCGATCGATCGATTGGAGGAGTTGCTGCCCCGTCTGGCAGCGTTACAAAACTGGACTCAAACTGAGATTGATTCCGCGTTTAACCAATTGGCCGATGAAAAACAGCTTAAACCTTTTACCTGGTATCCCATCGTTAGATTCTCCGTAAGCGGTACAAATTCAGGGCCAGACTTCATACCAATGCTTGAAGCACTAGGAAAAAAACGTGTTCTGAATCGCCTAGAGATGGCTATAAACAAATACCGCTAATGAATCTAGCGTAAGCATTTCCAATATGACTGAAGAAACCTCATCCAATTTCATTCGAGATATCATCGACGAATACAAAGCAGCCAAACCTAACCAGGAAATAATAACTCGTTTTCCTCCTGAGCCCAACGGCTACCTGCACATTGGACACGCCTTCGCGATTCAAGTATCGTACGGAATTGCTCGAGACTACAATGGGCAATTCAATCTACGTTTCGATGACACGAATCCAGCGAAAGAAGAATCTGAGTACGTTGATGCAATTAAGGAAGATGTCAAATGGCTAGGTGCGGACTGGGGGGATAACTTGTTTTTCGCGTCCGACTACTTTGATCAACTCTACGATTGGGCCCTTCACCTGATTCGCAAGGGACTCGCCTATGTAGATGACCAAAGCCCAGAGGAAATGCGGAAAGGTAGAGGGTCTTTGATAGAACCGGGTAAAAACTCTCCTTTTCGTGACCGAACGGTAGAGGAAAATTTGGATTTATTTCAGCGAATGAAAGATGGTGAGTTTGATGAAGGCAACCGCGTCCTCCGGGCTAAGATCGACATGGGCAATCCAAATCTGAATTTGCGCGATCCTGTTCTCTACCGCATTCTACACGCCAATCATCATCGGACTGGAGACAAATGGAAAATCTACCCGTCCTATGACTTCACTCACGGACAAAGCGACGCAATCGAGGGAATCACACATAGTCTCTGTTCTCTCGAATTCGAATTTCACCGACCTCTCTACGACTGGTTTTTAAAGAACCTTCCCGTTCCCAGCAAGCCACGTCAAATTGAATTTGCCCGTCTCAATGTAGAGCATATTGTGACAAGCAAAAGGAAACTATTGCAACTTGTCAGTGAAGGCCATGTACGAGGCTGGGATGACCCAAGAATGCCTACTGTATCCGGATTCCGTAGACGCGGTTACACTCCTGAGTCGCTAAATGAATTTTGCCATCGAGCAGGCGTTGCCAAGAGAGAACGAATGAATGAATACGCCCTACTTGAGTATTGCATTCGCCAAGACTTGGAAGAACGAGCCTATCGCAGAATGGCCGTGCTCAATCCTGTTAAAGTAATCATAGAAAATTTTCCTCAGAATGATACCGAATACTTCGACGGCCCCAACCACCCGACGAAACCTGAACTTGGAATGCGTTCGGTTCCTCTAACTCGTGAGATCTACATCGAGCGAGAGGACTTCATGGAAGATCCCCCAACAAAGTTCTTTCGACTCGGTCCTGGTCGCGAAGTTCGACTTCGCTACGCCTGCTACATTACGTGCACCGGATTCACCAAGGACGGAGAAGGTGAAATACAAGAAATCCACGCCACCTTCGATCCCGAATCGAGAGGAGGATCTACACCCGACGGACGTAAGGTCAAAGGAACTATCCATTGGGTTAGTGCCACTAAAAATCGGTCTCTAGAGGTTCGTAATTATGAGCAGCTTTTCACGAAAAATAACCCAGAAGACGTAGAGGAAGGACAGACATTCATAGAAAATCTGAATCAGAGTTCTGAGTCCATCATCACCGCCTTCGGCGAGCCGGAATTAGGAAAAGCCACAATTGGCGAGCGCTTTCAGTTCGAACGCAAGGGCTACTATGCCGTTGATCCAGACACCCAATCAGATCAGTTGGTATTAAATTGTACCGTTGGATTACGCGATAGCTGGGGGAAAAAGCAAAAGAAGTAGGATATCTTCGTAACAATCCGAAAACTAGAAATAATCCGGCCATCGGTATTTGAATTTGAGCCTGCTCTAGAAAGTCTCTCTCGCAGATTCGATCGTTCCGCAAAAAGTCCAATCTTTCGATTCCTAGTGCTTTTTGCTTTCTTCGATGACCTTGGAATTACCAGCGATCGCGTATTTAGGACTGAGCTCCTGAAAGATCCTCATCGATTGCAACAGTAGTCTGACTACCTCTAAATACAACCCCTGGAGCTGCTGCGTATCAAATATGACGTGAGAGATTCCAAAGTCTGCCGCTTCACTGGTCTTGGTTTTTAAGTAAATTCCGAGCTCGCTGATCGCCGAAGAATAACACTTCTTGAGCAGCTTGACCATCATGACACCATCATCTAAATCGAAGTATCTTCCTGAAGAATCTAAATTAATCGTTCTAGAGATTTTGCTCTCCAACTCATCAGAGTCGATCGGCTTCGTAATGATCGTCGAAAATCCAGTGAGCTGAGCACGCTGTTGCTCTTCTACCTCGGTTTTGACTGAGAGGCTAAAGATCGGCAGGTATTTTGACTTCACACTCGATCGAACAAATCTTTACAACGGTATACCCGCATCTTCGGGAAGCGATGGGCTCCCAAATAATACAGTCTGGAGTTCTCCTTTGACAGAAATCAATAGCCTCTCCCGCAGTGAATAACCAGTTATTATCCAGTTCGTATCCGAAAAACCCTTCTCAGTCTGATCTTAAATTGCGGGTTTGTCCTCAACCACGACAATTTCAATAGGATCACCGAACTTCTTTTGCCTATGCTCTTTATCGCCTACAAGGTGTAACTCTATAATTCAACTTAGCTTGTTTACAAGTATGTCTTCCTTAAACAGCTTACCGATGTAGTCACGCAAGCCTATCTTCGCGAACTTCATCACATTCTCGCGACCTGCCTCAGCCTTAAGCATACTCACGAGAATCGATTTTGACGAAGGATCGGACTCAATCTTGGTAAGCATTTCAACTCCGTCCATCACCGGTATCGTTATATAGAGCAATATGATTTCAGGGGTCTGTTTCGCAGCTATTACAAGGCCTCCAACACCGTTTTGCACTGCTAACCCATCGTAAACAAAAGACTTAAAGGACTTCCTTACGATGATCCGCACTGTCTTCGAATCATCGACTGTCAGAATTTTTTACTTTCGTCGGTCCTGGAATGTGGGTAGGCCGAAACGCTAAAGCTAGAATACTCGCTATTGCCTCAAATTGCGTCCCTTTTGGAAGTTGAAATTACAAATACTTGATCCATGGTGACAAACTGCTCGGTCCCTCCTGTGTATATCGTGCTCTGCGCAAAAAGGCTTAGGTAGAATTTTGCCCTTGAATGCGTGAGAAACGCATGGTTACGCCCTGAAGGTAATTCTCCAAGGAACTCACCCGATGCCCCAATTGACTCTAATTAACCCGTCTGGGAAACTGAAAAGCGGATATAATCCCGCCTTTCAGCTACAAACCTTACCTTGCCTACTCTTCTCCGGCAATGAACTCTCCGTCCTCACGGTAAATCGCGAGCTTGTTTCTCAATGTCCTGATACTGATTCCGAGAATTTTAGCCGCATGAGTCCGATTTCCTTTGGTGGTTTCCAAAGTACTCAAGATGTGCTGCTTCTCAATCTGCTCCAAAGGAAGCGGTTCATCACCGAAATCAGGCAAGCTCGACTCTGAAGAAAAGGTCGATGACGACATTGGAGTCGAGGGAGGAAATCCTGCCTGATTCGAACCTCCATACCCTGTCGAACCGTCACCCACCCCAACGGGCTCGGGACTAGCTACTGTTTCGCGAAAGGCAGGGACGTTAACATTAGCCATCACCGGCATCAGTCCAAGGGACTCCGCCGAAATCTTTGATCCAGATTCGGATAAAATGACCGCTCGTTCAATCGTATTTTGAAGCTCTCTGACGTTTCCAGGCCAAGGATGAGAAGACAGAGAACGAGACGCTGCTTCCTCAAAGCCACTCAAAGTTATCCCATGCTTTCGAGCAAATTTTTGTGCAAACGTTTTAGCGAGCAACAGAACATCTCCTTGTCGCTCTCTCAATGGTGGGACGTGAATCGGAAATACATTCAGTCGATAGTACAAGTCTTGTCGAAAGTCCCCTCTTTCAACCGATTTCATCAGATCACGGTTGGTTGTGGCAACCACTCGCACATCAACCTTGATCGTCTTATTGCCTCCAACTCGTTCAAACTCACGTTCTTGCAAGACACGGAGCAGTTTGGCCTGAACCTTTGGCGATATCTCACTAATTTCGTCCAACAGTATGGTTCCGCCATCCGCCAGCTCAAAACGCCCTTCGCGCCGCTGAATGGCACCTGTAAACGCCCCCTTTTCATGACCGAAGAATTCGCTTTCGATCAAGCTTTCGGAAATCGCTGCACAATTGACTTTGATAAAAGGAGCCTTTCGGCGACTACTTCTGCGGTAAAGCTCACTCGCAACCAGCTCCTTTCCGGTTCCGTTCTCTCCATTGATCAGAACGGTGGCTTCCGTTGGAGCTACCTTGCCGACCATAGATCGCAAATTCTCGATCGGGGCACTTTTCCCGATTAGTTCAGCCCCCTCTACGCTTTCTTTCGCAAAGAACTGATTTACCTTAACGAGTTGGCGATAGTCCTTGGCCTTTTTCATCAGGACATCAATCTGCGATGACGAAAAAGGCTTGATGATGTAGTCAAACGCACCCGCCCGCATGCATTCGACCGCAGATTCTACGGTCCCATTTCCTGTGATGATCACCACAAGAGGCGGATCCTGCATTGTTGCGATTCGATCTAACAACTCCGTGCCGTTACCGTCTGGCAGATGAACATCCACAAACAAGAGATCAAACTCATCTTTTTGGATGTGCTTCTCTGCTTCACTCAGGGTCGAAACGCTACAAACAGAGAGCCTTTTTCTTCTTAGTTGCTCCTCGAGAGCTTTCCTAATCACAAGCTCATCATCCAAGATGAGTATTCTTTCAACGGTCATAAAAGCTTAGCTTAAGTTCCGGATTTTGCAGGTTTAACTATCACAAGTAACATTGCTTCGGTTCCAGACGAATTAGGACCCGACATTATTAACTTAGCGACAAAGCGATAGAATGAAACAAAATCGAACAAGGTTTTTGTAAAAATAGACTCAATCTAACCCCTATCACTCACTGAATCGCCATACACGACTGCCAAATTCCATTTAGACTGAATCCTTTCTACAATGCTTTCCTATTTATCCGCTACATAAATCCCGTTGAACTGGCTATTAATCGAATTCAATTCATAGGCTGAAGAACCGCAACCAATAATTCCAAAATGACAACCCTAGATGCAATCAGCAAGCTCATGACTATTGGGTCCACATTTGTATTCAAAACTTGAAAATCGGGAAAGCGATTCCACAACTTGCGTCCTATTATTCCCGTCAGCTGACACAACCGTTGGCGCGAATTTAGATCCTTTAAAATGATTCAGGGAATCCAGGAATCGTTTCTCTTCTTGTCCGCCGCTGACATTTCTTCCTAAAGAACCTCATGCCTTGTCAGTGAGAGACCTATTGGGGGAATCCAGACTTGATGCAGACCCATACGCCTTTCGGATTTGTGACACGGAAGTCGCGTGCTTTGAAAGAGATCTCAATTCGGCTCTATTTTGACCCATTAGCAAACTGAAACGTTCTTCATTCTCTTGCTCTTGCTTCTGTAACGCTTCCACGCGCCTACTAAAATCCACCTTCTCCTCGATTCTCAATCGATCCTTATCCCTCAGAGATCCTAGCTCCCCTAAGAGTTTCGACTTCTTTGATTGGACTTTTTGGATCTCGTCGAAGTTTGCTTCCTTAATACAGAAAGTTTCCTTCGCTGTGAGATCTTCATAAGCAGTGAGTAAAACAAACCGTTTTTCCATACAAACTATAGGACAGTGTTTAAATCAGTCATTACTTGATTGCACTAGCGTGAAGGTTTATCACCAGCAAGCAAGCAACCTCCGCTAGTTCGACGGAAAGGAAATTCGATTTTATTGGCAATCAGAAGGCTAGGCTCGTAGTGAAAGTCCTTCTCCAACCCCCATTCCCGAGGTAACGGGGACGGATTCCGCCTTAACTTTCTGCTTCGCGAGCATCTCCTCCCAGGCGTCGCGAATCTCGGAGGAAAGTTCAATTGCCAGATCGATTGGAGCTTCCTCCTTCTTGAAGTTCGCTTCATTCAACTTCATCGAGTAGAAGGCATAAAGGCCAAACATCCGATCTGCAAACTCCTTGCCTTTTTCAGGCCGCAAAGATCGCTGAAGCTCACCAAAAATATTCTGTGCCTTTATCAGATTATTACTAATCGTTTCATTTCGCGACTTAACTTCTTCGAGCTTGAAACCTGACTTAGCCCGTCGCATCGCATCGAGTGCACCATCATAGAGCATCAATATCAAGCGCTCGGGACTCGCCGATAAAATTGCGGCCTTCTTGTACGACTCGACATTTTGGTTCATAGGCTAGCTGGTATTTTTACCGGTCACAAGGCGATCAAATCCTTGCTGAAGTTACCTACTCTTCATCGTCAAAGGGCACGATGAGTTTAGCAATCGAATCGACAATTTCTTTGGAAGGATAATTAGGGTCATTGAGCAATTCCTTACCTCTGGCGACCACTTCCGGCCGGATTTCTGGCTGGTCTCTTAAAGCACCTAATATCGAAAGATCCAATTTTTCTCCGGAGGGCTTCACTTCCGCATCGACTTCAGTAGAGGACGGCTTCGGCTTTCTTGCCTCAGCTCCTTTTGTGTTCTGGGTATAGAGTTCGTCAGTCTGTGGGCGGTTATTGATATTCATACACTAGTTAGAGTAATGATTCTTCAGGCTAATTCGTTAATTACTTTTTAAAACGGCTCTCTCCTGATGAACTTTAATCTTTTTGTAAATAAATAGCACTGAATAGCGAATGTGCAACATATTTGGAAAATCGATTGGGGCTATGTAGAATGGTTTGAGTGTTGTGAAGAGGAAATTGAATAATTGATTCTGTCTTATAGTATTTCCTGGCAGAGTTGGAAACCGCAGGATTGGAAGCGTCGAAAACCTCGTCCGCCGCCCAAACGATTTTACCTGTATGTCCATCGATCAACTTCGCTCGAATACCAAGACCCACTGGTTCATAAGGCTTGAAATAATTCACGTCAAGGAGCAGCAAACCGTCGATGCCATACTTCGTGCTAAGTTTGGTGAGTAAGTCTGCCGGCAGATATTCAATCGAGGAGTACCGGGGTTCCGAGAACAACGTGCTCATTTCCTCAGGAGTCAGACTGACTACTTCAAAAAGCGAACGCTTGATCAGTTCGAGACGGAAATTTTCCTCGATGCCTTCAAAGTCGTGGTGCTCATAGCGTCCTCTGTACATGGGAAGCAATGCAACGCGATTCATGCTCATGGGCAACGGAGCCTTCTGGTAGACGTTAGTGATCTGCCTTTTTTTACCAATTGTCGTATCGTATTGCGAATTCACTGTGTGAAGCGTTCCGCAACCTGATAGCAATGAAATTAGTACGGTCGCCATAAAGGACAGACCTATTTGGGTCCTAAAATTTGGCCTCATACCTGTGGGAAAGAAACAAATTCATTACAACGATAAACCCGAAAGGGCGTTCGATTGCTGTTGTATGTTAGCTTGTGCCTCTTCCATGGCAATAAAACTGGCTTCCAATGCCGCTCTTGTAAACTCTAGACGACGCTCCATGTCTTCGATTTTGTCGTCAATCTCCTTATTTTGATCCGTAAACGTCGCGATCTGAGTATCCAAAATTCCGTCGTCAATCGTGTAATTGTCTATGAACGACACCATTCGAGACGAAAATGACTCTTCCGTATCTCCGTCATTGTCGATGTCGCCGTTAAAAAAGCTTTTCAGCTGCCCTAAATTGGCGGAAAGCGCCGCTTCTAGGTCAAAAGAATCTTTAACTTCTAGCTTGGAAGTACCACTGATGAAGTCGATCCCCATGTGCTCCAATCGAAATACGTCTCCACCAAGACCTTCAATCTGGCGAAACGCCAACGAGCGCAATTTCGTGTCGAGGTCATAAACTTCGCGGTTTCCCGCCAAGTCGCCTCGCTTGACTTCCGTTCCATCCACTGTGATCTTGGTCTTTTCGAGAATATAGTCCTGCACGTCGTTGTAGGCAGAGATGAAGGTATTAATTTGCTCGTTCAGCTTTTCCGAATCGCGACTGATTCCAATCGTCTGGGTCCCCACTTCCGAAGCTGTGATTGTAAGCCCAGTGATACCGTGATCGTTTTCAGAAATCGTATTCGATCGGCTAGAGATTGTCGCCCCCCCATCTATCGAGAATTGCAAGTCTTGACCTACTGAGGTGGAGCCATCGAGTCCTAAGGCCGCCATTACTCCGTTGCTGCTGTCGATTACCGGCATTCCCAGGGCTCCAGTTTCCCTGTTCACAATCCGAAACTGATCAGCTACCGAGTCGTAGGCCATAGTGACGTTCGCACTGGACTCGTTTATTCGAGACATCAACGTGCCCATGCTTTCGGAATCTGAGTTAAAAGATATGGCGACCCCATTTATGGTAATCGTGCCAGAACCCGTAATCGGAGATCCACTACTGATGCCGCTAGTCGCGATCGAAGTATTCAAGTCTACCACGCCAAGAGATCCTGTACTGGTGAGTGAGGTCGAACCTCCTCCAGCATTGACGACCTCGATTTGATCCAGTTTGAGAGCTGATAGAAAGTTGCTAGAGTCGGAATCGCCGCCCAGTTGCAATTCCCCAGACGAACTCGTTAAGGTAACCTTATCTACGATGCTATTATAGGAAGCCGAAACCACACCGCTCGTGGCGATCGAAATACCATCCAACACGTCTTCGAGGCCATCTGTTTCCTGAATCGTGATTTCCTGCCCGTTTATGAAAAAAGTGCCTTCCGTAATAGCAGTCGCGAGATTCAGGTTGGAGATTACCGTGTTGGCATCGCCGATCGTTCCACCAATGTCCGACAACCCCTTCCTTTTGGAGATCGAAGCGAGCTGAGTGACACTAACTTCATAGATTCCCTCGGACGCGGAAATCCCAGCGCTCGCCGAAATACCAAGTGCGTCATCGGAATAGGTAGTCGATTTGGAATTGAAAAGCGCGTTATCGCTGAATTTTCCGACCGTCGCTTTGAGGGCATCAAGCTTAGTTTCCAAGAGCCCAAGAGCGTCCCGTTTGTCATTATTTTCGGTTTGCTCCGTCCTGAGCCGAGCTTGAGGGATGCGTTCAGCTGCCATCAATTGATCAATCATCGATTGCCAATCAAAACCGCTCGCTAAACCTGCTAATTGAAACTGCATTCGTTACCCCACCAAAAGTATCTTTCCTTCGACTGGGGAGTGAGTAACTTTAGCATGTTTTCAAAGAATGACCCAAAATACTCTATCTACAATGAGCACTTCACCCTATAAAACCTAGGTCCTGTAGCGAAAACTAATTCTCTAAGCTTCATTTAGGGCTATCTGTAATCCACTTTCTGCATCACTACAAAAAGAAAAGACACCCTCCACCTCGGACCAAAAGTAATCTCGTAATTCCGCTGCTCCTCTCAGGTCAACACCTTCGTCGGTGCTTAGGCTCTGGAACGCCCTGCTATGGAATGTCCGCTCATGCTTCAAGGGGCCGTCAATCATCACCTTGTGGAAATCCGAATGACC
>TARA_B100001057_G_scaffold251487_1_pt1 | contig 14437 bp, 10 predicted proteins | sample TARA_B100001057 | Tara Oceans TARA_B100001057 (sample SAMEA2621839) | marine metagenome | biome: marine biome (ENVO:00000447); feature: surface water layer (ENVO:00002042); material: "saline water (ENVO:00002010), including plankton (ENVO:xxxxxxxx)" | depth 5 m
TGGGTTACCTGAACGTTTCCGTCATCTGTTCCTACCCAAATCACATTTTCATCAAGGTCTGACTCTGCAATGGTGAAAATGGTCGTATGATTTTCTGCGCCCGAATTGTCTTTAGATAGACCTCCAGAATTGTCTTGATCCTGCTTCGCTGGGTTGTTTGTAGTTAGATCGGGAGATATAATTTGCCAAGATGCACCCATATCATCCGACTTATGCAAGTACTGGCTGCCCATATAAATTCTATCAGGTGCCGATGTGCTCAATGCCATTGGCGCGTTCCAATTGAACCTGAGTTTATCATGTCCCTCTGCCGGAAGTGGTTGTATGGTTTTAACCTGCTTGTTGTCCTGATCAATACGCCATACATTTTCAGCGCCTTGCATTTCAGAATATACAATGTTTTTAGTGTAATGCTTAAGCACCCTAAAGCCGTCACCTTGACCCAAAGAATTCCAGTCGCGTGCCTGAATGCCTCCAGGAGAGGCGGAAGGCCCATACCAAGAACCGTTGTCCTGAAGGCCTCCATAAATGTTATATGGTGTAGCATTGTCTACACTGATCTGATAGAACTGAGAGAGTGGAAGATTCTCCACAATCTCACATGTCGTTCCGCCGTTCCAGCTTCGGTAAACACCACCGTCAGTGGCAAAAAACATAATGTCCGAATGCATGTTAGAAAATACCATATCATGAACATCACTGTGCATGTTTCCAAGCCCTTTGAAGGTCTTTCCTCCGTCTTTTGAAACAGAGCCTCTAAGGCCTCCTTTATAAATTACATTTTCGTTTCTAGGATCTACAACGAGTCTTGAAAAATAGAAAGGTCGCACGGTGATTTCAAAGTCATTGTTCATTTGCTCCCAAGAAGCACCAAGGTCTTTACTTCTATATAGGCCTTTGTCTTTTTTTTGTTCTGCTTCAATAACTGTATACAAAACGTCTGGATTACTTTTGGCAATGGCAATGCCCATTCGACCTAGCTTACCTTCAGGAAATCCATTATGAATCTTATCCCATGTTTTACCACCATCAATAGACTTATATAATGCGCTGTTTTCACCACCCGAATCAAAAGACCATCCAGTTCTTCTGAACTCCCACATAGACGCGTAGAGTATCGATGGATTTCTGGGATCCATTAATAAATCTGCACAGCCTGTCCGTGGATTAACGTACAAGACCTTTTCCCAAGTAAGACCACCATCTATTGATTTAAAAACACCACGCTCTTCGTTGTCTCCCCATAATGCACCCATTGCGGCCACATAAATCTCATCTGAATTTTGGGGATTCACAATAATACCTGCGATGCGCTCTGAATTTTCAAGTCCGATTTTTTGCCAGTTTGAACCGCCATCTGATGTCTTATAAAGACCGTTCCCGTATGAGACACTATTTCGCGTCCATGTCTCGCCTGTTCCAACATAAATGGTTTTATCAGGGTCATTCGGATCAAGGGTTACGGTTCCTATGGACTGAATATAGTCGTCAAATATTGGAATAAAGGTTGCCCCACCATCATTTGATTTCCAAACGCCCCCACCACCTGCACCGAGGTATATGATTTTATTATTCGTCGGATGAATCTCAAGGTCATTCACACGGCCACTCATGAGTGCTGGCCCTATTTGTCTTGCTGTTAAGTCACCGAAAATAGAAGCGCCATCTACAACATTTATCTCTTGAGCATAAAAAGTTGAACCCGCAGCTAGAAATAGCCACAAAGCATATAATCTCAGTTTTTTCATTAGATAGAATTAATCGATTCGCTAATTATTTTTTCTCAGGAAAAGCAAAGTCACTGTCTTCAAAAGTGGGATTCACCTCAATTGAACTAAAGGTTATCGGTTGGCCAGGCTTATCTTTTTCTCCCTGTGACATCGAAAACGGAAAATATAGGCCCTCTACCTCTTGGTAATCACTAAAGGATGTTTCGGCAATTACACCTTTAGCAGGGCCCGACTGAATTTCGGTCTGCATCGCAATCGGTACAAAGTTCTCTGTGTCGAAAAAGTAATACGATACAGATTCTTCTGCTTGACCCTCGACCATTTTAGGTTCTTGCACTAATTTTAACTTGAATGTTTCCGCTCCTTGGATCGTTTCTTTTCCCATTAACTCAATGGTGTATCCTTTCTTTTCATAATCTAAAAATGGATTTGGAAAATCATTTGCATCTAGCTTAAAATTTGCTGTTGCTTCTGCATCGCTTTCTTCTGCCTCCATTGTCATGAAATTATGTGACCATAATTTTTTACCATCAAAAACGCCTTGTTTGATCTCTTTGCCTTGAAAACTAATCTTTGTCATTTGCCTCCCGTCCTTAAGTTGAATCATCTCTATAGGAATTTCCATTCCTCCTTGACTTACTTTTGCCGTCATCTTAAGTCCTTGAAGATTGTTCCAGGCTTCGGCCCCACCGGTATTCTCAATATAGTTGGCAATAATTTCTTCTTTGGTTTGTGCAAAAGTAAATTGCGCGACCACAAGAACAATGGCCATTAGGAAGATTTGGTTGTTTCGCATTTTATTGATTTTAATTTTTTTGAAATAGTTTCTGCAATATAGAACTTTTGAATGGCAAAACCCGGTTAGCGCATAACCTTCTTAACAAAATGTAACAGAATTTAGCAGGAAAATAAATGCAAAAAAAAAGGGCGCCGAAGCGCCCTTATATTTTCTAATATGCTATAATTACTTGATTACAACATTTGTGTTTGATGTCAAACCATTTGCTCTTACAGAAACCACGTATGTTCCTTTTGCAAAACCTTCAGTAGCGAAGGTAATTACTTGCGTACCGCTCATGCTTGAAGCACTTTGTGTTGCAAGAATTCTTCCTTGTAGGTCCATGATAGAAACTGAAGCTTCCGAAGAAACATTTTTCATTGAGATGTTTACAACATCAGTAGCTGGGTTAGGGAAAACATTAATGTTTGCCATGTCAAGTGTAGAAACACTTGCGTCAGAACCATCTGTTCTAACCACTGCTCCTGTAATCAATTGTTCACCGAAGTTTTCAGCTGCAACCGAAGTTATAGTTGTTCCACCAGAAACAATTTCAAAGCCAAATCCACCGTCAGGACCCGTACCCGTTCCATATTGCATACCATCGCCATATGAATCATAAAGTTCGAACGAATAGCAGTCAACATCTCCAGGTAAAAGAACCTCATGAGTCATTGTTGTATTTGCATCAGGGCCTCCTCCGCCCCACTGGTCATCCGTTCCTGCTGTATACGGACCTCCAGAAGCTACAGTTTGTCCTGTTGAGCTTTTAATCGCCCATGAAGTCTCAACTGCATAATTATCTGTAAATACATTTACGGTAATATTAGAGCCTGACAACGGAGCTACATTGACTACCTTTTCCACAGTATTGTTGGATGCCTCAGAATCATTTGATGCATTGACGACAATCTCTAATGTCGTAGCACCTGATACAGAAACCGTTCCACAATCGACTGTTTCAGAAGCCCATGTTACTAGGTTTCCAGTCCAGTTTGTCGTGGATAACAGTGTTGCACCATCATAAACCATGATTTCAGCAGAAGTCAAATCATCAGTACCCGAATTTTGAATGTCCACAGTTACCGGTACATCACCTGCACCACAAAGTGCCTCATCACCATTATAACCGACAATCGAAGCATCAGTTCCTTCAGCTTGTTGCGGACAATTTCCAATGCCAGCATAGTGCTGCGATGCAGATGCTTGTCCTGATTCAGTTACACTTCTATTTGGACAAATTGTATAAATTGTTGGAAAGAACGCTATTGCATAAGGTCCGTTTTGCGATGCATCATCAATGATTGGAAAAGCAGTCCCTGCCAACCAATTTCCTTGGGTATTTCCACCTGTCCCTTCAAGATCCGCTTGAGTTGTACTTCCATCACCTTCAAACCACAACACCATTACATCATCAGTAGTGTTTTCCGAAACTCCCGGGAATCCCGCTGGTCCGTGATTTATATAAAGGTCCTCTAAAGCACCTGATTGGTGGTAAGACCAACATGGCCCACACCAAGTCGCACTCACATCCATAACGACGGAATAACCTTGGTCTAGGTATGAGTATAAGTTGTGCTGAGTTCCATTGATGTCTGTTACAGTGAAGTCGGGAGCAACGCTTCCGTCAGCAAGTTGCGCATGAGAATTGCTCACAAATAGTGCCGAGCAAACCAATGCTGAAAGTAAAATTTTTTTCATGTTTTTGATTTTTTAGTGGTATAAATTTAAAACATAATAATGATATTACGAAATCTGTAATCGTATTATATAAAAATTTCGAAGGTTCAATATATTAGTGCTCTTGAGCGCTTTTAAATCAAGAAAGACAAATTACGTAGGTTCACAAATAACATGGGCTATCGTTAATTCAAAGTAGAAGTAAGAGATGAACTCGTACTAAACATCACAAGACGTATTAGCTTACTTTCTGCTTAAGTTTGTCTTTGATAAATAACTCTATGGCACCAACCATCGAAGGCGCTTTTGGATGTGGTGCTCTTATATTTGGTTCTAAGCCATTTTTAATGGCTGCCGTTGCTGTGGTAGCACCAAACGCTGCAATCAAGGTGTCATTTTGCTTGAAATCTGGAAAATTTTTAAACAACGACTCTATTCCTCCTGGACTGAAAAATACCAATACATCATAAAAAACATTTTCCAAATCGGAAAGATCCGCCGCAACCGTTCTGTAAAGAACTGCTTTGGTAAACTTAATGTTGTTTTCGGTAAGCGTGTTTGGGATTACATCACGTAAAATATCCGTACAAGGCAAAAGTATCTTTTCAGACTTATGCTTCTTAAGCACATCCATAAGGTCGTGAATTCTCTGCTTTCCAAAGAAAATTTTTCTTTTTCGATAAGCGACGTATTTTTGTAGGTAAAGTGCAACCGCCTCTGATATACAAAAGTATTTTAAGCTGTCGGGGACTTCATACCGCGTTTCTTCAGCGATTCTAAAAAAATGATCTGCAGCTACTTTAGAAGTTAGCAGAACTGCCGAGTAATCTGCCAGATTAATCCGCTGATTTCTGAATTCACTTGCATTAACGCCTTCCACTTTGATGAAGGGTCTAAAGTCAATTTTTAAATCATGCTTTTCTGCCAAATCAAAGTATGGAGACCGATTGTTTTCTGGCTTGGGTTGTGAGACAAGGATCGTTTTAATGGCCAAAACTGTTTCTTTAAATCAGGTGTTAAATAATCATATTTTACCAACAAAATAATGCCACAATAATACCACTGGCAATATTTCGAGAGTGCAAAGATACAAAATTATATATAACCACTTGTAATTATTTAACTTAGCATACAAGACCCCTTTGATAACCTTTGCCAAAGGAAGGGCAATGACTACCGTGTAAACCAAATATTGTATCCACTCCTTGTATCCATCATTTAACAATGCAAATAGTGCTAAAACAAGCAAGACTAGGCCTGTAAAATTGAATATCTGCTGGGTAAATAGCCCCAAACTTCTACCAAAATATTTGTCTTCAAATAACAAAGCCACCACCTTATGGCTGATAAAACAAACAAATAAATAGGTCCAAGTAACGAGAAAGACCAATTGAATTAGTGGCTCTGCTTGAAGCTCTGAACGAACCATCGATACCAGACATATATTTAATGTGATTACCAAGTTTAAAATCAGCATAACATTGGCGAAAGGGGATATTTTCTCTGAATCATTTAATGTAGAGTCGTAAGTTTTTGTCGAAAAATAGTTTTTGTAAACGATAGTAAACAGATTTGGGCAGCTCAAGCGAGACAGCCCAACGAATCCGAAACAGACCAAAACAAGTGCAAGAAGAGTGTTTTTAAGTACAACCTCTCTTGGAAAAAGTTCAATTACTGCATAAATGTGTGTTGGTGGAATCATATTAGGCACCTAAAATTAAATAGAAAATAAGAAGAAACCCCTTAGATATTTGTTAATTTTGCTCTGTTTAAAAACATTAACGCATGAAAACTGATCAGTACATACACCCAGATTATTACGACTTAGATGAGCTTTATTCTGATGAACACAAGTTGGTTCGTGATGCTGCACGAGCTTGGGTCAAAAAAGAAGTTTCGCCAATTATTGATGATTGTTACGAAAAAGCCGTTTTCCCGAAACACCTAATTCCCGGTTTGGGAGAAATTGGCGCTTTTGGGCCATATATTCCAGAGGAGTATGGTGGGCCAGGTCTTGACCAAATTTCATACGGAATCATCATGCAAGAATTGGAAAGGTGTGACTCAGGGTTGAGGTCTACTGCCTCGGTTCAGTCTTCACTCGTAATGTATCCAATTTGGAAATATGGAAGCGAGGCACACAAACAAAAGTTTTTACCAAAATTAGCTACTGGTGAAATGGTAGGTTGTTTTGGGCTTACAGAACCGGATTTTGGCTCAAATCCAGGTGGAATGATCACCAATTTTAAAGAAGACGGAGACGATGTAATTTTAAATGGTGCTAAAATGTGGATTTCAAATTCCCCATTTGCAGATATAGCGGTTGTTTGGGCAAAAAATGAAGCGGGTAGAATTCATGGTTTAATTGTAGAAAGAGGTATGGAAGGCTTTTCTACACCAGAAATTCATGGAAAGCTTTCATTAAGAGCCTCTTCAACCGGAGAGCTTATTTTTGATAATGTTCGTGTGCCAAAATCAAATATCTTACCTGGCCGTTCAGGATTGGGGGCGCCGCTTAGCTGCCTTGACTCTGCAAGATACGGTATTGCTTGGGGAGCTTTAGGTGCAGCTATGGACTGTTACGATCAAGCGTTGAGATATTCAAAAGAAAGAACACAATTCGACGTTCCAATCGGCAGCTTTCAGCTTATACAAAAAAAGCTTGCTGAAATGATTACAGAAATTACAAAAGCACAATTGCTTACATACCGACTAGGACAACTCAGGAATGAAGGTAAAGCAACTACAGCTCAAATTTCAATGGCGAAAAGAAACAATGTTGAAATTGCATTGAACATTGCACGCGAGGCCCGACAAATTCACGGCGGTATGGGAATCACAAGCGAATACTCAATGATGAGACACATGGCTAATCTCGAATCTGTTGTCACTTATGAAGGAACACACGATATTCATTTATTGATTACAGGAATGGATGTTACAGGTATTCCTGCCTTCGCAAGAGAAATGCCTAAGTAAGCGCTTAAAAACCCTTCGCTTACTGAACTTTTTCACCTCTTAGGCGCCTGATGCGCTTTCTGGTTTCATGCATGTAAAGGCTTCCTGGGTGCTCCGACAACAACCGCTTATAAGATTCTAATGCTTGCTGAGGTTGATTTAGTTTTGTTTCCAAAATCTCTGCCGATTTGAACAGCGCATTGTCTGCCAGTATATCCTTCCCATGAAATTTTATTATATCACTATAAAATCCAAGCGCCAATGCCCATTTTCCTTGAAGTTCCATAGCGCGTGCTCGTTTATATAAAACCTCATCTGCTAAAGCATGAAAAGGATAGTTTACTCTAATACTATCAAATAGAGAAAATGCCTTGTCAAATTGAAATTGTTCAATATATAAATCAGCTTTCGAAAACCATGCCATTGCTATATAATTCGAATCCAAACCGTAGTTGTCGGTAATCATTATAGAAAGCTCCAAGGCGTCATTGGATAAAAGTTTGGAGGTAGACTGTTTCAGAACATCTAGTTGAGATTGTGCGAATTCGAACTCTCCTTCGTAGTAAAAAATTCGTGCACTCTTGAATTTCGCTTGATTGCCAATTGATTCAAAGTTAAACGCTTCGCTTATCTGCATGTAGAGCAAGGATGCCTCCCAAATATTTCCTCTCAAAAGCTCAATATCTGCCTGTAACATCTTGAGCTCAGAACGCATTATATCTGTCAATGAAGCAGAAGAATACGCCTCTTTAATTACAGCCAACGCCAGGTCTCTATCCTCTGCATAAAATGCCAATAACTCCGCATACTCTAACAAAATCCGAAGCGTTCGAGAGGTGACCGGTCCGATAGTCTCAAGTGCCTCCTCATAATTGTCTAAAACTTTTTGAAGTTCCTCGCTTGTGTGCTGCTTGAGTTCAGAAACTTGAATATAGCCGACATGCAAAATTCCTTCAAGACTGTATAACTTCAGCTCCCTACTTGTTGTAATCGACCTAGCCTCTTCGAAGGCCCTAAGTGCCGTAGAATAATCTTTGTTCTCAGTGCATGTTTTGGCAAAGTCATACAAGCGCTGTCCATTTGCCTTTGAACGAAGGTCAACAGCTACCACCTGACTGTAAACTCCAGAGAAATTATCAACCTGCATGTACATCCAGATCAAAAGCTCCGAAAAAACAACACCAGAGTTGACCTTTTGTGCCTTTTCAAAAAGTACTCGTTTCAATAACTTAAAATCCGTCGACTGTTCGCTTTCAAGATCTAAACGTCTTAAAAGTAGCGTTTGAACAGACTTGTCATAATAATCGTGCTTGTCCAATAAACTTAAGTATGTAGAAAGCATTTCTTCCTTTCTATTCGTTAACGAATAAAGATCCGCCTGCTGAAAATGGAAGGGATAATTTTTAAATGCCTTTTGAGAAATCTGTAATGCACGCTCAGCATATCCAACCTTCGATAGAGCAACAAAAGCATTAAATAGCGAAATCCCTTTGGAAGGGTTCACAATAAAATTAGCCAACAAGCTTTCATATGCTTTTTTGGCCTTGGCCGCAGCGTCATGCTCTTCATAAAATACCGCCATTTGAATCTTAAGGTCTAAGTCCTCAGGGGACTTTGCTTTGGCTTTCTTTAAAACTTTTTCTGCCTGCTTCAAATCGCCCTCTGCTTCAAGACAGCTCAAAAGTCTACTTAGATAAATTTTACTGGGATTTCTTTTATAAACAGACTCGTAGTAAGGTCTTGCTTTATCGTACTCGCCCTGCGAATAATAATGATCTGCAAGCTTAAGGTCTGACTCAAGCTGAGCAAAACTGGCCTGCGATAAAAGAAATATAATTACAATACTAAAAAACCTAATCATTATTGGACGTTAGCTGGACCACAAAATCAGAAAGCCATGGATGCTGCAAATCATATATTTCAAATGCCTCCTTTTTAATCCGAAGATATTCTTGAAGTAAATCGAAAACTTGCTTGTTCTTTTCCTTTTCCAACTCCAAGTATTGGTCATACTTGTTTCGTTCACCGAAACCATTTTCGATATCCGTTTGCAAGGTTTTAAGCTGGCCTTCTTGTTCTTTATATGCACGCTTCAATTTTGAACCAAAACTACCGAGCGGTCCAAACATTCGACGCATTCTTTTGTAATCATCTATGCGCTTCCCGAGGGCAACATCTATCGTGTCAGATTTGTAGTTTTGTTTCAGCTTACGCTCGAGATCACTCGATGCCATCGTTATAACATGTAAAGAATCGATATATACGTTTTGAAATTCATTTTGGCTTTCGATTAATTCTGTTTGTAGTGTGTTCAATTTGACCAATTGCTCCTCTCGTTTAAGGTCCGAACAAGACATCAAAAAAAGTACCACAAAAAACAGAATTTTTATCATTGTATGCGTTTTAGCTACTTTTTGAGATTTTTTTAAAGCCGGTATATTTATGAAGACAGGACGGAATATTAATCCCGTCTTTAAGCTGGTTGTTTTCTAATAGCGCAGCCATAATTCTCGGTAAAGCCAATGCCGAACCATTTAATGTCTGGCACAGTCGAGATTTTTTATTTTCATCCTTATATCGAAGTTTTAATCTATTAGATTGGAAGGTATCAAATCTTGAAACCGAGCTGACCTCTAACCATTTTTTTTGAGCAGCAGAATAAACCTCGAAATCATAGGTAATTGCAGCTGCAAAACCCGTATCTCCACCGCATAAACGTAAAATTCTATACTGTAGACCAAGTTTTTCTAAGAGCGATTTTACATGTGAAATCATTTCACCAAGTGCGCGCGCTGCATTTTCCTGATTTTCAATGCGTACAATTTCCACTTTTTCAAATTGATGTAACCTGTTTAATCCGCGAACGTCTTTTCCATAAGAACCCGCCTCTCTTCTGAAACATGGCGTATGACCGGTTAGTTTAATCGAAAAATTAGGATCAGGAAGAAGCACATCCCGATATATATTCGTTAGCGGCACTTCCGCCGTTGGTATCATGTACAAATTATCTGCCTCAATGTAATACATTTGACCCTCTTTATCTGGAAGTTGACCTGTCCCTTTCCCACTATTTTCATTCACCATTAAAGGAGAAACAAACTCTTCATATCCAGCGTCAGCCGCCTCATCTAAAAAGAAAGAAACCAATGCCCTTTGTAATCTTGCCCCTTGTCCTCTGTAGAACGGAAATCCAGCTCCTGTTACCTTGACACCAAGCTCAAAGTCTATCAGCTCATATTCCTTGGCTAAGTCCCAATGAGCGTCCCTCGAATCCTCCAAAGAAGGGCTCGACCCAAATGCTTCTACGATCTCATTTGAAGCTTCGTCTTTCCCCTTTGGCACATCTTCGGTGCAAACATTAGGAAGAGAAAATAGCAAATCGTTTATTTGGTTTTCAAGCTGCTCCGCCGACTGCTTGTGTTCCTGAAGCGACTCTTTCAGTACGGCTGTTTTAGCCTTAAGCGCTTTTGCTTCGTCTTGTTTGCCAGTACTGAATAAAACACCAATCTGTTTAGAAATAGAATTCATCTCTGTTTCGAGCTGTTGGAGCTGCGTTTTTTTTTGACGCCATTCCGAATCTAAAGCAATGATTTGTGCAATCTCTTTCGTCGCATCAATATTCCTTTTGCCTATGCCCGCTAGGACCTCTTCCGTTCTTTCTTTGATACGCTGTATTTCAATCATAATCAGGAGTTATTGCTAACAAAATTAATCAATTGACCCTATAAAAAAGTGTAAACAAACACATAAAGCTTTCTGCACTGCTCGTGGGCATGTTAAAAATGGTTAACATTTCTTTTGCAATGACACGATTTTATTTAGATTCGTTGCATCTGATGAGAACGAAACAAATCAATTTAGCCGTTATTTTGCTTGCATTATCAATGTTTAGTCTACTCATTGTTCAATCATTTCAGCTTTACCTCAATTATGACCAAAAGAAAAAGGAGCTCGCGTCTGAAATAATAACATTTCAAAAAAAAATTGCTTTTAAACACGAAAAGGCTGAGGATTATCGACGCTACATGAAGATTATAAATCAAGATTTCAGTCTAGAATACCAGGATATTTTAAAGTCAGAATTTCAGTCTCTAACAGCTTCAAAGGAATCCGTCAGTTTGAGAGATACGATTATAGTAAATAATGGAAAAAGAGAAAAATACCTTGTAATTCGAGGTGAGGCATATGACTCCTTGACAGGTTTAAGTACTGAACAAAAAGTGCTCGCTAAAAACTATCAAGAAATTCAAGATGTATTCAATAGCGGTTCAGGCATACTAAAAGGCAACGACTCGAGTCAGCTTTCTTTACAGCTCAACCAACAAGCGGTACAGCAGATTTTTAAAAAAGCCAAATATATCAATGATATAATGCTCGAAGCATTTAAGGACAATGTGCTCAAAAGTCCTCAGCAAAGAATTGATGCAGTCTTCTTAGACTCAATCATTTCTTTCGAAATAAAAGAAGAGCGACTGCCCAAAGAATTCACCTTTTGCGTCTATAATGCCCAAGATATACCCGTAACATTTGAAGAGTCAAGCGGAAAGTACGAACAAAAAGAGACGAATATTGACATGGACAAAGCCAAGCTTTTTCCAGGAAACCCAGTGAGCGAATCTCTTTTTCTGCAGCTAAACTTTCCGCACCAAAACAGATTTTTACTGACAGAAATGAGGCTACCAATAATTGGCGCTCTACTAGTTATTTGTATTGTATTGGCCGCTCTAGTATTTATGGTAAAAACGATTGTCGAACAAAAAAAACTATCTGAAATAAAAGCGGGTTTAGTTTCTAATATGACCCACGAATTCAAGACCCCTATCTCAACAATTGCTCTTGCGTGTCAAGCGCTAAGAGATCCAGACATAATCGACAAACGTCACCTTCCAATCATTGAGCCCTATTTAAGAATGATTGCCCAAGAAAACAAAAGGCTCGAAACATTGGTAGAAAACATTCTACAAAATTCTATTTTAGATCGTAAAGACTCCATATGGGAAGGAGGGCCCGTTGAAATTGTTGCACTTTCAAAGGTTTTGGTGGACAATGCAAAATTTAGAGTTGAACCTAAGGACTGCGAAATTCAATTCGAAAGCTCCCAGTCAAATATTATGGTAAATGCCCAAGAGACCCACCTCAAAAGTGTGATCGCAAACCTACTCGATAATGCTATTAAATACAGTCCGTCGCCAGCAAAAATAAAAATAGAAATAAAACAAAATGCAGATCATGTCGTTCTTACAGTCTCTGACAAAGGGCTGGGTATCAAAAAAGAGCATCTCACAAAAATTTTTGACAACCTCTACCGGGTTCCAACAGGGGATCTTCATGATGTTAAAGGTTTTGGATTAGGGTTAAATTACGTTAAAAAGGTTTGTGATGGCTATGGATGGTTGCTAAAAGTAAGCAGCACATTCGGAAAAGGTACGACTTTTGACATAACAATAAATACATGAAAGAACCAAGCATAAATATATTACTTGCCGAAGACGACGAGAATTTAGGGAAGCTCCTTTGGACTTATTTGAAAAATAAGGGATTTGAGGTTGTTCTCGCACAAAACGGAAAGCTTGCTTATGACCTTTTTAATGATCCAAAAAACAACTTTGACTTCTTAATTCTTGATGTTATGATGCCTGAGATGGATGGCTTTACGTTGGCCTCAGAAATTCGAGAACTAGATAAGGAAATACCTTTTCTATTCTTAACAGCAAAAGCTATGGGGGATGACAAATTAAAAGGATTTGACCTCGGTGCTGATGATTATTTAACGAAGCCTTTTTCAATGGAGGAGCTCTTGGCAAGAATGAAAGCAGTCCTGAATAGAACGAAACAAAAAAAGAGGGTTGTCGGACAAAAGGTGTTGATTGGGAAAATACCCTACGAGCCAGAATTAAGAATGCTTCATTTAACAGAAGGCGCAAAAAAATTAACCACAAAAGAAAATTTATTACTCCGACTACTTGTAAAGAATCAGAACGAACTGCTTGATAGACAAGCCGCGCTCAGAGCGGTATGGGGAGATGACAATTATTTTAATGGGCGAAGCATGGATGTCTACATCGCCAAATTACGTAAATTGCTGAAAGAGGACGGAAATATCGAAATCATGAATGTCCATGGTATTGGTTTCAAGCTTCTCGTAAAGAAGTAATATGCAAAGAATCTTTTTTTCGAATTTGATTTTGATGGTGCTTTTGAACCTTTTGGTAAAACCCATTGCCTTATTTGGGATAGATGCCACTGTACAAAATCGTGTCGGGCCTGAAAATTACGGTTTGTACTTCTCTCTGCTAAATTTATCCGTTCTTTTCAATATTCTTTTAGACCTTGGGATTAATAATTTCACAACTAAAAACCTTGCCCAGGAACCGGAAAAGATTAAAAAATACTTTCGAAAGGTTTTTTCATTCAGGCTTGTTCTTTTCTCGCTCTACTCAATTTTCACGTTTAGCCTAGCGTTTTTTCTAGGATATTCGGGAAAACCCATTTATTTGCTCAGCTTTTTAATGCTAAACCAGTTTTTGATCTTGAGTATTGCCTATTTAAGAAGTCATTTTGCTGGTTTTCACTTCTTTAAAACCGATGCACTTATATCTGTTCTAGACCGTTTTTTATTAATTATTATTGGTGGTGTTTGGCTCTTTTCATCCTATGCTTCGAAGCAAATTAAAATTGAAGACTTTATTTGGATCCAAACTTTTTGCTATGCTTCATCACTAATTATTGGCCTTTGCCTACTCGTGAAACACCTTGAACGCCCCTACTTACAATGGGACTTTAGTTTTGGCGTATCAGTTGTCAAAAAAAGCTGGCCCTATGCCCTACTTATTGTGTTGATGATTCTGTATACAAGAATAGATGGAGTTATGTTAGAACGGATTCATTCAAATGGTGCTTATGAGGCAGGGGTGTATGCTCAAGGATTTCGGCTATTGGACGCATTATTTATGTTTGGGATGATTTTCGCGGGATTATTGTTCCCTATTTTCTCTAAACAGCTTAAAACGTCTGTAGCTGTTGTTTTAGACCTGGTAAAAACATCCGCAAACTTGTTACTTGGTGGAATCATAATAATTGTTTTTGTAACTGTTTGCAATGCTTCATTAATCCTGGGATGGATCTACGATGATATCCAAGATGCCATCGGACCATTTCAATTTCTTATGCTTGGTTTTTTTCCCATTGGTATGAATTTTATTTTTGGAACCCTCTTATCGGCCAATGGAAATCTTAAAATACTCAATAGTATTTCTGCTTTCGGTATTGTCGCTAATATTTCAATTAATAT
>TARA_B100001057_G_scaffold169656_1_pt1 | contig 14433 bp, 13 predicted proteins | sample TARA_B100001057 | Tara Oceans TARA_B100001057 (sample SAMEA2621839) | marine metagenome | biome: marine biome (ENVO:00000447); feature: surface water layer (ENVO:00002042); material: "saline water (ENVO:00002010), including plankton (ENVO:xxxxxxxx)" | depth 5 m
ACAACATTATCGTCTTTTTTTCCCTTTTCATCTTTACCATCATCTTTTGTAGACTCTGGTTTAGTATTTTGTTGTGATTTATAAATTGCTTCCCCAAGTTTCATTGAAGCCTGAACCAAAGCCTCAGTTTTCTTCTTAATATCATCAATATCTTCACCCTTAAGGGACTCTTTTAGAGCAACTGAACCATCTTCAATGGCTTTTTTATCAGAGTCAGAGATTTTTGAACCATGTTCTTTTAAATTTTTTTCTGTTGAATGAATTAAAGTATCAGCTTGATTTCTTACATCAACCGACTCTCTTTTCTTTTTATCAGCATCTTTATTCGCTTCAGCATCTTTAACCATTTTTTCTATTTCTTCATCACTTAAACCTCCAGAAGCTTGAATTTGAATTTTTTGTTCTTTGCCTGTTCCCTTATCTTTTGCTGATACATTAACTATTCCATTTGCATCTATATCAAATGTTACTTCAACTTGAGGAACTCCTCTTGGAGCTGGTGCGATCCCAACAAGTTCAAAATTGCCAAGTAATTTATTATCTGTTGCCATTTCTCTTTCACCCTGAAGAACTCTAATTGATACTGCGGGTTGATTATCTTCAGCTGTTGAAAATACCTGACTTTTTTTGGTTGGTATGGTTGTATTTTTTTCTATAAGTTTAGTTGATACACCTCCTAAAGTTTCGATACCCAATGATAATGGCGTTACATCTAATAATAAAACATCTTTAACATCACCTTGAAGTACACCAGCTTGGATTGCAGCTCCCATAGCTACTACTTCGTCTGGGTTAACACTTTTATTGGGCTCTTTACCAAAAAAATTTTTAACTTCATTTATTACCTTAGGCATTCTCGTCATACCTCCTACCATTACTACTTCGTCAACTTCAGAAGCAGATATGCCAGCATCTTTAAGAGCAGTTTCACATGGTGGAATAGTTCTCCCAATTAAATCTTCAACTAATGCCTCAAGTTTTGCTCTGGTCATTTTAAGATTGATATGTTTTGGACCAGTTTTATCAGCAGTTATGAATGGTAAATTTATATCTGTTTGCTCTGCTGCAGATAACTCAATTTTGGCTTTCTCAGCAGCTTCCTTTAATCTTTGTAATGCAAGTTTGTCAGATTTTAAATCTATTCCACTATCCTTTTTAAATTCAGATATTAAATATTCCACAACAGCATTGTCAAAATCTTCTCCACCTAAAAAGGTATCACCGTTAGTAGACTTAACTTCAAAAACACCATCACCCAATTCAAGAATAGAAACATCAAAAGTTCCTCCACCCAAGTCATACACAGCAATTTTTTTATTTTGTTTCTTATCTAACCCATATGCTAAAGAAGCAGCAGTTGGCTCATTAATTATTCTAAGCACTTCTAATCCAGCAATTTTTCCGGCATCTTTAGTTGCTTGTCTTTGAGCATCATTAAAATATGCAGGTACGGTTATGACGGCTTTCGTAACAGCTTGTCCTAAATATTTTTCAGCTGTCTCTTTCATTTTTTGAAGAATGAAAGCAGAAATTTGTGAAGGAGAATATTTTTGACCTTTTGCTTCTATCCAAGCATCATTTTTGTCTGAATTAACAATTTTAAAGGGTGCTGCTTCTATATCTTTTTTTACAGTTGGATCATCAAAGTTTCTTCCAATCAATCTTTTGACCGCAAAAATTGTATTTTCTGGATTTGTAACAGCTTGCCTCTTAGCAGGTTGTCCTATTAATTTTTCGTTTTCGTCAGAGAAAGCAACAACAGATGGAGTTGTTCTAGCTCCCTCTGCATTTTCCAAGACTTTTGCTTGGCTTCCTTCCATAATAGCCACACAAGAATTTGTTGTTCCTAAATCTATTCCAATAATTTTACTCATATCTATTTCAGTAGTTCATATAGGGGTTAATTTTAATTCTACAAGTTAGTAAGTTCATTATTTCTTGTCCAAATTTTCTTTATTTTGTTCATCTTTTTGGTCTTTATTTTCAGCTTTCTTTGATACACCAACTAAAGAGGGTCTCAATAGCCTGTCTTTTATCATAAATCCTTTTTGAATTTCTTGAACTATTGTTCCAGGATCTTTCTGGTTATCCTCTATCTCTATCATTGCTTGATGAAAATTTGGATCCAACTTCTTATTTAAACTTTCGATAGGTTTAATATTATTTTTTTCAAAGATAGAAATTAGATCTTTGCTTATTATATTTAGATGTTCAAGTGTTTTTTTAAGAGCTTCAGTATTTTTGAGATTTCCATCACTTTCTAAAATTTGTTTTGATCTTTCAAGATTATCTATCAAGTTGAGAGCTTCTTTTGCAAAAGCAAATCCTCCATATTCATAAGCTTCTTCTTTTTCTTTTTCGAATCTTCTTCGTTGGTTTTCCATCTCTGCCAAAGTTCGTGCTAGTTTATCTTCTAGATCTAGAATTTTTTCCTCTGGATTTTTCTCTAATGCTTTATCTTTGTCATTATTTTCATCTTTTAAAGAGGTATCGGTGTCAGACAATTCTTCTTCTGTTTGACTAGTTTTTTTTTCCTCAATATTTTCGTTTTGCTCTTTTTCCATAGGTTCTTATATGGTAAGAAAATTCAAAATTTCTAGATGTTAAATTATAAAATTACTAAATTACTTATAGGCACTAATAATAAGGGAAAACTTAAAGAAATCAGGGCATTACTACCTAAAAACATTATTACTTTCTCCACTTCTAAATTTAGTCTCAAAAGTCCAAAAGAAAATGGTAAAACATTTGAAGAAAACTCTCTAATAAAATCAAAATATTTCTCAAAAAAAACAAACTTAATCTGTCTCGCAGATGACTCAGGATTAGAAATTGATCTCTTAAATCGAAGACCTGGTATTTATTCTGCAAGATGGGGGGGTAAGAATTCGAATTTTAGTAAAGCTATTAAAAAAGTTTATAAAGAATTAAATAAAAAAAAAATTCTTAGGAAAAATAAAAAAATTAAAGCTCGTTTTAAATGTGCTTTATCAATAAGTTATCTAGATAAAAAAATAACTTGTGTAACTGGAAAAGTTGAGGGCTCTATTTCACACAAACCTAAAGGAAAAAATGGTTTTGGTTATGATCCTATATTTATTCCTAATCACAAAAAAAAAACATTTGGTGAAATGAAACCGTCACAAAAATACAAGTTAGATCATAGATACAATGCATTTAAAAAACTTAAAAAATTTCTTTAAGATTGCCATTGTTAATTTGATAGAAATTTAATCTGTGATTTATTTTATTGTTTTTAATATCAAAAATACCAATTTTACCTTTAAATGAAGTTTCTTTTCTAAACAATTTATTAATATCTTTTAATTCATTATTTAATGAAAGATAATATATAAGTCCTATAAGATCATAACTTAAGAGAGACAAATAATTTGGTTTCTCACCAAACTCATTAAAAAATTTTTTTTCAAAACTTATTAAATTGCTTCTATTTATTGAAGGATAATAAATTGGTTGAATAGTTTTTTCTCTTATTAAACTATCATCAAACCATTGATTAAAAGTAATGAAATATTTCTTTTTTGGTGAAACATCTGTGTAAAGAAGAGATGTGATTACACTTTTCAAACTTTCATCGAAATCTGAAATTATAACTGAGTCAAAATTTACGTTTCCTATTGTGTACCTTTTTTCTAGTTTCTCAAGTTGTTGTTCCTTATCAATTAAATCTGAATTTTCGACTCTTTTAATCTCATCTAAAAGGTTTTGTTTTCGAACCTTATAATTTGTAATTTTTTCTATCTGGGCAGTTAATTTAGTTGGCTCAGTATCATAAACAAAGTGTTTTGATATTTTAATTTTAGACTGTTGAATTGCTTTTTTAATTTCAACTTCGTAATCTAATTTGGGTGTTAAAAATATTGTTTTTTTAATTTCATTCATTTCAATAAATTTTTTAATTGTATTTAGTTGTGAAGTGGCGTTTACACCTGCACTAATAATATTTTTGGGCAGATTTACATTTTTATTTGTGAATGATAGAAATATTATATCTTGTATTTCATCTAGATAATTTAAGCTTTCATAAAAAACTGGCCCTATTATTATTTTTACACCCATATCTTTTAATTCAATTGCAGATTTGATTGTTTGGTTTGGATTAGATTTCGTGTCACGAGGTATAATTTCTATATTTTTTGAATTAATATCTTTGAGTGCAATTCTACTTGATTTAATAATTTGTTTTCCAATTTCTTTATTGTCACCTGATAAAGGAACCAGTAAACCAATTTTAATTTTTTCCTCAGAAGTAAAAGAATAGGTAAATTGATAAAAAAAACAAAAAAATATAATTATAATAATTTTTAAAATTTTATTCATTTTTCATGATACTATATTATTTTATTACAAATTATGGTTAGAAATTCATCAACAAACAATAGAGAAATTAAAAAAGGTCTATATTTAGTATCCACACCCATTGGTAATTTAGAGGATATAACATTAAGAGCGATTAACATTTTGAAAAATTCTGACTTTATATTGTGTGAAGATACAAGAATATCAAAAATACTTTTAAAAAAATTCGATATTAAGTCGAAATTAATTTCTAATCATAAATTCAATGAAAAAAAAAATTTAGTAAAAATTTTAGAATTGTTAGAAAGTGGCCATATAATATCCCTTATTTCAGATGCGGGAACACCCTCAATATCTGACCCAGGCTCAATTTTAGTTAATGAGTGCATTAATAGAGACATACATATATTTCCAATTCCAGGCCCATCATCAGTAACTACAGCTATGTCGTTAAGTGGTTTTTCTGATAAATTTTTTTTTTATGGTTTTTTGCCTGAAAAAGATAAAATTCTTAATAGTGATTTAAAAAAACTTTCATCACTAAATTGTTCAATAGTAATTTTTATTTCTTCAAAAAAAATTAATAAAGTTATTCCCGATCTTAAAAAAAATTTTAAAGATAGAAAAATACTCATTTGTAGAGAAATGACCAAATTTTTTGAAGAATTTATTCGTTTAGATGTTGACGATCTCAAACCACTTAATCTGAAGGGGGAACTTACATTAGTAATTTCAGAAAATAAATTAGAAAAAATAAATTCCCAAATTTTGAGTGAATCAGATAAACAATTAATTAGAAATATGATTAAAAAATTGTCTATTAAGGAGATTATTGAGATTGTGAATAGAGATAAAAAGATACAAAAAAAAGAAATTTACAATTTCTGTATAAGTATTAAAAATGAAAGCTAAAATACAAATTTTATTTTTGTTAGGTCTATTTTTATCAAGTTGTGTTGGTGTTTCTTCAAAAGGAATATTTGGAACAGGTGTAAGTGTGGCTTTTGATCCAAGATCAGTTGGAACTCAAATAGATGATTCAATTATGGAAAAAAGTTTATCAACTAAAATTCTTTTATTAGATAAAAGCTATTTTCTCTCCGTAAAATCAAAAGTTTTGGATGGAAGAATTTTTTTAACAGGTAAAGTTGAAAATCCAGAGGAGAAATTAAAATTAACTAAGTTGGCTTGGGAAATTCAGGGTGTTAGATCTGTAAGAAATGATATTAAAGTAAAAGAAGAATTTAATTTTAAACAATCAGCTAAAGATATTTTAATAACATCTCAATTAAGAACTGCATTAATTGTGAACAAAAACATTAAAGCAACAAATTATCAAATTGATACTTATAAAAAGAAAATTTATATCTATGGAATTGCAATGGAATCTGAAGAAAAAGATTTAGTGATAGAAGAAGCAAAGCAAATATTAGATGTTGAAGATGTGATTGCGAGTATTATCCTGGTAGATGATTTAAGAATCCAAAAAAATTAATTTAATTTCTATAATCTATGATATCAGCTGAATAAGCTGCTATTGAAGCTAAATTTATTATTTCTGATGTAGAACTTCTTAATGGCGCAATTTCTATTGGCAGTCCAAGTCCAATTAACAAAGGTCCTATCACTTTTGTATCACCAAGAGTTTTCATCATTTTATAGGAAATGGCTGCGCTATGTTGGCCTGGCATTATAAGAATATTGGCATTGCCAACTATTTTTGAAAATGGATAAAGATTTTTGTACTCTTTATCAAGAGCAACATCTGGTTGCATATCACCGTCAAATTCAAAATCAACATTTTTACTTTTTAAAATCTCTACAGCCTCTTTGATATGTTTAGTTCTACTAGTAAGTGGTTGACCAAAAGTAGAGTGTGAAACAAAAGCAACCTTTGGATCAAAACCAAATAACCGTACAACTCGAGCACTTGAGATCGCAATTTCAGCTAGTTGTTGTGCGCCTGGATATTCATGAACACTTGTATCACCGACAAAAATAGTTTTCCCCTTGTGTACCACTAAATTTAAACCAAACATTATTTCCCCAGGTCTTGCATCAACAACTTGTTTAATTTTTTCTAAAGATGCACCAAATCTTCTTGTATTGCCGGTGACAGCTCCATCTGCATCACCACATGCGACCATGCATGATGCCCAAATAACCCTGTCATTTCTCACTAACCTATCACAATCCCACTCAAGTAAACCTTGTTCCCTTTGAAGTTTTTTAAATAAATATTGCACATATTTATCTCTCTTAGCCTTGTCCTTTGAATTTATGATTTCAATATCGAAATTTTCATTATAGCCAATTTTTTTAATTTGTTTTTTAATTAATTCTTCTTTACCAATTAAAATTGGTATCCCAAGTTTAGAATTTTTAAAGGCAATCGCAGCTTTTAAGGTATTTTCATCTTCACCATCTGCGAAGACAATTCTTTTTTGTTTTTTTTTAATGTATCCATTTATACCTTGCATTATTGTAACAGTTGGATCAAGGCGCTGTTTAAGTTGTTCCTGATAAATTTCAAAATTTTTAATTTCTTTCCTAGCTACTCCTGTATCCATTGCAGCCTTAGCAACAGCAGCTGGGATTATACTAATCAATCTTGGATCAAAAGTTGATGGTATAATATAATCTTTTCCATAATGGGGTCTTTCACCACCCATAGCAGCCACAACTTCATCAGGAACATCCTCTCTTGCAAGCTGAGCGATTGCGTTTGCTGCAGCAACTTTCATCTCTTCGTTTATTGTTTTAGATCTCACATCTAATGCACCTCTAAAAATATAAGGAAATCCTATCAAATTATTAACTTGATTGGGATAATCAGATCTACCAGTTGCGATTATTGCATCATCACGTACAGCTTCTATTTCTTCAGGAGTGATTTCAGGATCAGGATTTGCACAAGCAAAAATAATTGGATTCTTATTCATTTTCTTTACCATGCTTTTTGTCAAAGCTCCTTTTGCCGATAATCCTAGAAAGACATCAGCCTTATTTATTGCATCATCTAAAGTTCTGTAAGGAGTATCAGTGGCATGACCCAATTTCCATTGATTAAGATTTTTTCTTCCTTTATGAATTACACCTTGCCTGTCAATCATTGTAATATTTTTTTTTGGAACACCTGTGTTTTTGAATAAATTTGCGCACGCCATAGCTGATGCCCCTGCACCATTAATAACGACCTTGATTTTATCAATTGATTTTTTATTTATGTCCAAAGCATTAATTAGGGCTGCTGTGGTAATAATAGCTGTCCCATGTTGATCATCGTGAAAAACTGGAATATCTAGAACTTCTTTTAGCTTTTGTTCAATTATAAAACAATCAGGCGCAGCAATATCCTCTAAGTTAATACCACCAAAAGATGGAGCAAAGTTTTTAATTGAATTTATTATCTCTTTTGAATCATTTGAGTCAATTTCGAGATCGATAGAATCTATGTCAGCAAACCTTTTAAAAAGTACTGCCTTTCCCTCCATAACTGGTTTTGATGCTAGTGCACCCAAATTACCCATTCCCAAAATTGCAGATCCATTACTTATCACGGCCACTAAATTTCCTTTACTAGTATAGTCATATGCAGTTTCGGGATTTTCACTTATCTTTTTCACTGGAACAGCCACACCAGGAGAATATGCTAAAGCAAGATCTCTCTTGGTTGTCATATTTTTTGAAGCTACGATCTCAATCTTACCTGGTTTTTTATGGCTATGAAATTCTAAGGCCTCTTTGTCAGTGTAATGATCAACTTTTGTTTTTTTCATTTATGTTAATTAGGTGTACAAATGGGGTAAAATTAAGACTAATATGATTTATGAACTTAATTAAGTCAACAGGGACTTTTGGATTTTACACTATAATCAGCAGATTTCTTGGTTATTTAAGAGATATATTAATTGCAATATTTCTTGGTGCTGGCTTGTTGGCAGATGCTTTTTTTGTAGCATTTAGAATTCCAAATACTTTCAGAAGATTGTTTGCTGAAGGAACTTTCAATGCAGCTTTTGTACCGAGTTATACATCTGAACGTATAAGAGGCAAAGAGAAAGCACAAAAATTTGCCAATGAAATATTCAACTTATTATTTGTCGGATTGTTTGCTTTAGTTTTAGTTATTGAAATTTTTATGCCAATTTTTGTGAGTTTGATTGCACCAGGTTTCGTTGGTGAGAGTGAAAAGATCAACCTTGCCACAGATTTAACAAGAGTTACTTTTCCATTCTTACTGTTTGTATGCTTATCATCATTTTTCGGAGCTATATTGAACTCTCACAACAAATTTGCAGCAGCCTCTGCCGCGCCGATAATTTTAAATATATTGTTGATAGCTATTTTGTGTTTTGCAAAATCTCTTGGAGATAATCTTGTTTATTTTTTATCTTATGGTGTTTCAATTGCTGGTTTTTTACAAATGGTATTCTTATATAAATTTGTAAAAAAATACTATTTAATTAAAATAAAATTTAAGTTTAAGTTAAATAAAAAGATAAAATTTTTCTTCAAAAAACTTTTACCAAGTATTTTTTCCTCAGGTGTTACGCAGATCAATATATTAGTTGGAACAATAATTGCATCTTTTGAAGCAAGTGCTGTTTCATATTTATACTATGCTGATAGAATTTACCAAATTAATTTGGCAATAGCTGGTATAGCAATCGGAGTTGTTATATTGCCACAACTCTCTAGGTATGTTCATTTAAAAAAAAGGGAGAATATTTCATTTATACAAAATAAAGCTCTTGAACTAAGCATGTTTCTTAGCTTGCCAGCAACTGTTGCTTTATTTATTGGATCTGAGGAAATAATTTCAGCGTTATTTGGATATGGCTCATTTAGCGAAACTGCAGTTTATAACTCATCAAGGGCACTTTATTATTTTGGTTTTGGATTACCTGCATTTGCTTTAATAAAAGTCTTTTCGAGTTTTTTCTTTGCAAACAATAATACTAAAACACCATTTTATATTTCATTAATTTCGGTTTTTTTAAACATATTAGTTAGTGTTTATTTTTTTAAAGATATAGGTTTTATAATTATACCTATCGCCACAACTATTTCTTCATGGTTTAATGCAATAATTTTATTTGTTTTTTTAAAATCAAATAATCTTTTTAACTTTAATAAAGTATTTTTTCACACTTTTATCAAAATTATTGTAGCATCCTTTTTAATGGGTATCTTTTTTAATTACCTAATTTTATTTTTCGAAAATAATTTAATCTTTGATAGTAATTTAAAAATTATTTACTTAATAACAGCTGTCTTTTTATCTTTAATATTCTATTTATTATTGTCTTTTATCATCAAGGCTTTTAAATATGAGGATATTAAATTAAGATATTAAAATATGGCAAAAAAAATTTTCTCAGGCGTTCAGCCGACTGGAAACCTTCATTTGGGTAATTATTTGGGAGCAATTAAGAATTTTGTGAAATTGAATAATGAAAATGATAGCGAATGTGTTTTTTGTGTTGTTGATCTCCACGCTATTACTACACAACAAAACCCAAAAGAATTAAAAAATAATATCTTAGAAACGGTAGCAACATTTGTTGCCAGTGGTATTGATCCTCAAAAGAGTATTATCTTTAATCAATCAAGTGTACCAGCTCATTCAGAAGTTGCTTGGATTTTAAGTTGCATTGCGAGAATGGGATGGTTGAATCGAATGACACAGTTTAAAGAAAAAGCGGGTAAAGATAAAGAGAAAGCAAGCGTAGGTTTATACTCATATCCAGTTCTTATGGCAGCAGATATTTTATTATATGATACTACTCATGTCCCAGTAGGTGATGATCAGAAACAACATTTGGAATTATGTAGAGATATAGCTCAGAAATTTAATAATGATTTTGGGGTAGATGATTTTTTTAAACTTCCTGAACCTTTAATCCAAAAAGAATTTTCAAGAGTTATGAGTTTAAAGGACGGTTTAAAAAAAATGAGTAAGTCTGAAATATCTGAATTGAGTCGAATAAACTTAAGAGATACTCAGGAAGAAATAGAAAATAAAATTAAAAAGGCTAAAACTGATCCAATGCCATTACCGTCAAGTATAGAAGAGTTGAATAAAAGACCAGAAGCAAAAAATTTAATTGGTATTTATTCCAGTATTACAGAAAACAATTTAGAAAAAACAATAAAAAAATTTTCTGAAAAAAATTTTTCAGAGTTTAAAGTTGAATTAGCAAAAGTTTTAATAGAAAAAATAAGCCCAATTTCAATTGAAATTGAAAAACTTTTAAGTGACAAAAGTTTTTTAAATAAAATACTTCTTGAAGGTTGTGAAAAAGCTAGTCAAATTGCCTCAAAAAAAGTAAAAAAAATTCACGAAATCATGGGTTTTTAAAAAAATTCAATTATCAAGTTTCAATTTTAAAATTATTGACTATATATAAAACATGTTTGTTCAGACTGAAATAACGCCAAATCCTAATTCTCTAAAGTTTTTACCCGGCAAAACTGTATCTAAAGTAGGTTCATTTGAAATAACAAATAAAGAGGACACAAAAAATATATTAGTAAAAGATTTGTTGTCAGTAAATGGAGTACTTGGTGTTTACTTAGGAAAAGATTTTATTTCAATAAATAAAAATAATTCTGCAAGCTGGGATGAAATAAAACATATTGTTATTTCATTAATAAATGACTTTTATTCTAGTGGGAGAGAGTTTGTAGTAAATAAGGATCTAAATAAAGATCTTGATGATAATCTAGAGGATATTGAAAAAAAAATTATTAAAATTTTGGATGAAAAAATAAGACCTGCCGTTGCAAGAGATGGGGGCGATATAAAATTTAAAGAATATTCTGATGGAGTAGTTAAAGTTCAGTTACAAGGAAGTTGCTCTGGATGTCCAAGCTCGACAATGACCTTAAAACGAGGTGTTCAAAATTTACTATGTCATTATATTCCTGAGATTAAAAAAGTTGAGGCAATTTAAATGATAAAGAGAAGATTTAGTCATAATTTCAAGATATTTAAATTTTTTGACCAAAAAAATTTAGGTTCATTACCAAGAATTTTTTTGAGTTCTATAATTATAATGTTTTTTTTTTATACAATGCCAATTTTTGTAAATTATAAAAAAAACAATAATTTTGAATTTAAAAATAACTCTAAAACAATTTTAGCTTACACTCTAAATGATAAAAAAAATGGTGTGGTGAATGAAAACTTATCCTTTGATGAAAAGGATTTATTAGTTGATATTTTTAGCCTAAATGACTTAGAAACTGACAGTGTACGTCTTAGTGCATCTACAATCAATCAGCTATTCGAGGATACAGATTATAAGCTAGATGATGTAAGGAAAAAAAAACTAGTTAAGCCAGTTGCTTTGACATTACTTCCACAAGAAATAAAAATGATTGAAAGTACAAAAAAAAGAAAAGAATTTTTTATTCAAATTGTCCTTCCTCTTATCTTAAAAGAAAATAATAATATAAAATTAGATAGAAAAAGGTTGTTCGACATTATAAATAAAAGTGGCAATACTAAATTAGAGAAAAAGTGGCTTGATAAAAAGTATAAGCAATATGGTGTACCATCTAAAGATTTAACGATACTAAAAATAAGAATGGATGAAATTCCAGTTTCATTAGCACTTGCTCAAGCTGCTAAAGAAACAGGATGGGGTACGTCGAGGTTCGCTCAAGAAGGAAATGCACTTTTTGGACAATGGACATGGTCTGGAGAGGGATTAAAACCAAAAGAAGCTGATAAAAACCAAGGCCACAAAGTTATGAAATTTAATGTCCTTCAAGCATCGGTAAGAGCATACCAAAGAAATTTGAATACTCATTCAACTTATAAACCCTTTAGAATAGCAAGGGCAGAATTAAGGGATAAAGGTATGGAATTAGATAGTTTAATATTATCAAAATTTTTAGATGAGTATGCTGAAACAGGTGAAAAATATGTAGAAGTCTTACAAAAAATTATTAAACAAAATCAGTTACAAGATTTTGATGACGCTAAACTTTTACCTTCAAGCATTGAACTTGAAAGTTTAATTTAAATCTTTAATTAACTACAGTAAACTGAGTTCCAAGCCATCGCCATTTATTGTTATCATTCAAAGAGCAATTTATTCTTCCTCTTCTAGGTAAAAAAGGATCTTGAAATTCAATTTCCAATATATTCTTTTTAAATTTCAGGTTGGATTTTTTCCAATTTCCTCCATCATTTGAGTAACATGTAATATTGTTCAAATTTTTTTGATCACTAAAAAATTCTATTACAAGCTTTGGAGGATTATTCTTATCATCTATTTTTTTTTCTTCAGGTCTCAATAGTTTATATTCAAGTGGATAATAGTTTATTAACGATTTAAATCTTTTTAATTCACCGTATTTTTCATTGATTGGAAATCTTGGTAATTCGTATCTATCTTTATTTAAATCAATTACTCCAGAATGTTGACCAAAAGCAATTTTAAAATTTTTAGAAATATAGTCTTTCATATATTTTGAATATTCTCCAAATGGATATGAAAAAATAGAAGGTGAATATCCTAGTTCCTTTTTAAAAATTCTTGTAGATGTCTCTATATCATCAATGAACTCATCATTAGTCATATCAATTAGATATTTATGAGAATGTGAGTGATGACCAATATACCCAAATTTTGAATTTTCTATCTCTCTTATTTCATCCCAAGTCATATAACCTCTCTTTCCAACAGGTTCAGTGGACACGAACAAAATAAAAGGTATTTCATTTTCTTTTAAATAAGGCCAAGCCTCATCATAAAAAGATTTAAATCCATCATCAATGGTAATTAGAATATCTTTACGATCCTTTTTATTTCCAAATTCGTCTATGAGAAATTTTGGATTATAAAATTTTAAATTATTATCTTCAATCATTTTCATTTGCTCTTTAAATATATTCATTCGAATGTTTGTTGAAGGATATTTGTTTTCATTAAATCTATGATACATTAATGTTACAATTCCATAATCTTTCGAATAATATTTACTATTAGCATCCTCTGAATTAGAATTACTGAGAAAAAGAAATTGCAAAATGATTAAACTTATAATTGACGCAGCAAAAGATAAAATTTTTTTAATGATCATTGTTAATGATATTAATTATAATATTTCACATGAAAACACCAAAATTAATTATGAAAAATTAACTGTATTAATTAAACAATTTCTTTCCTCTAAAAATCTTAACCTAAAAAAAATTTCTCAAATCTATGTTAATAGGGGCCCAGGTAGCTTCGCTGGCATAAGAAATTCTCTCTCAATAGTAAAAGCTATACATCTAATTAATAAAACAGATTACTACTGTTTCAGTTTTGAGGATTTTTCCGTTGAAAATGAGGTTAAATATGAAAATATACCCAAACTTTGCGATAAATTTAAGATTAAAAAAAATTTGATTAATCCTATTTATTTGAGTTAAAATTAGATATGTCAGAAACTATCGAAGAAAAATGTTTATCTAAAGGAGTTAAGCTTACAGAGCAAAGGAGAATTATTGCTAAAGTAATATCCGAGTCTAAAGAAGCATACGGCGAGTCTGACCATCCTGATGTTGATGAATTATATAATAGAGTTTCAAAAATTGATCCAAAAATAAGTATTGCCACAGTATATAGAACAGTAAAACTTTTTGAAGAGGCTGGTATTCTCATAAAACATGATTTTAAAGCTGGTAAAGCTAGATACGAAATTAATGATGATCATAATCATTTGATAGATATTAAAACTGGAGAGATAATAGAATTTGTTGATGAAGAGATAGAAAAACTTCAAAAAAAAATTGCAGAAAAATATGGTTATACTTTAGTAGACCATAAGTTAGAACTCTATGGGGTTAAAAAAAAACCTCAATAAGATGGATCAAAAAATTTTCATTAAAACTTTTGGCTGTCAAATGAATGAATACGACTCAAATCGTATTTTCGATAGTGTTAAAAAAATTGGTTTTGATAAAACAGAAAACCTAAACGATGCAACGTGTTATTTACTAAATACATGTCATATAAGGGACAAAGCTAAAGAAAAAGTCTATCATGAGATAGGAAGAGTAAAAAAAAATTTTAGATACAAAAAAAAACCCTTTGTAATTATTGCTGGATG
>TARA_B100001057_G_scaffold337852_1_pt1 | contig 14432 bp, 19 predicted proteins | sample TARA_B100001057 | Tara Oceans TARA_B100001057 (sample SAMEA2621839) | marine metagenome | biome: marine biome (ENVO:00000447); feature: surface water layer (ENVO:00002042); material: "saline water (ENVO:00002010), including plankton (ENVO:xxxxxxxx)" | depth 5 m
GCGAAAAAATAAGAGAAAATTAGTTTTTTCTTAAATCTCATCTAAATTTACGTTTTATAACTTTTAAAGTTCTTGTGCCTTTTCCATTCTTTTTAATTTTTTTAATTTTTTTAATTTTTTTAATTTTTATGGTTTTTTTATTTTTTTTACTCTTAGGAACAAGTTGTTTTTTTTTCGATATTGAGTATTTACCGAATCCTTTTTTAGATTTTTTTTGACTAATCCGTCTATTGTTTTTTACTTTTTTACCTCCAGAAAAAGCAAGATGATCAAATTCACTTTGTGAAATACTTTTTAAATTAGTTTCATTTCCTGTTTTGCTTAATAGATTAGAATCAACCGGGCCAACTGGATTAGCAATAAAAAATTGCGGTATCACTACATCACTAATGTCAAGATCATCATTACATTTTAAATTGTCACCACCTAATTGATTAAGTTTATTTTGTGCTTCTGCTTTTTTTTGCAAACACAGTTTTGCGTCCTCTGCGGGAGTAGTACCTTTACATTTAAAACCAAATGTAGAAAATGGAACTACATTAGTATTGCCTCCTCTCTTTTTTTTCATTTAATTATATATTATATATATATATTAAATTAATTAATATATGATTATTAAAATTTATATATAAAAATAAAAAATTCTAACTATATAAATATGAATTCAACCGAAAGATTAAATTTACAGAAAATGATAAACGCTAATGATGTTGTAGACCAAACTGAAAATATTAGACGTGAGAAACATAGTTCTAAAATAAGAGAAGATGTAAAAACTCTTGTTGAGTTAAAACAAAAATATCCGCGCTTAGAGAGAACAAATCCTATCGAATTTGACAAATTATGTGTAAATCGTTCATCCTTCCTATTTAATAATTATACCGATATTTTTAACAAAGTGAAAAAAGATGAAATAGATTTGACTATTTTAGATAATTTTTTAATTGTACTTAAATCGATTGAAGATGGTAAATGTGACCAACATGAAGCATCTTTTAAAATAGGTAAGTTATTAAAAGAAATGTATATTGATAGCGCGCTGAAAAAATCCAATAAATTAGATCAAAAATTAGAAAAAGAACAAAAAAAAAATAAAAAACCCAAAGAAGCTAAACCGGTAAATATAAGTTGGAAACAATATAAAGAACAAACTAATAATGTCTCTTAGGCTTAGGTGTAAAGTTCTGCTCGTATTTTTTTTTTCAGTGTAACTCCATCTTCAATAATGTATAGTTTAAAATAATTTTTACTATATTCTGGCAAGTCCAATTTAGTATTTATTCTAGTAATAATTTTAATTTTAGGAATATAAATAGTATATTGAAGATATTGATTACCCCACTCTATTTTATCAAATATAAATCCTTCATATGGTGTATTTAATATATTAGGTTCATTTATACACATTGATAGTGTATTACAGTCAATTTGTATTTTTCTAATGCAACGCATTGTTGTATTTATATATTCAAGCCGTGCTATCCAACTCTGATAAAATTTTTCACCATCTTCACTAATTTTATTTAGACCAAGCAGCGTTTGTAACTTCATCATATTTAATAAATCAACCAATCTTCTTATTGGGGAAGTAATATGGAGATACTCTTCGATTGATGGGGCCATCATATCATGTGTATCTCTATTCTCATAATTTGTATAGTGACCGGATGATGATTGCCAAATTTTAATAAAATTAAAAACTTCAGAGGGTATATCTTTTGTATTTAACTTATCGCACTCTTTCATTTTAAGAGTCCTGTAAATACCATCGCTATAATTAATCATTTTTTTAGCACTTTCAAAATTCATTAGAATCATTAGAAAGGCAATTAGGTCATGGCTGTCTTTTATATCTTTTATATATTTATATTTTTTGCATAGTTTTACACATGTATTAAAAACATTTTTATAATTTATGTTTTCTTCATATTCTTTTGTATCGTTATATCTAAAATTTTTATTAATTTTTATTAATGCATTGTTAAAAGTGATATCAATAATTTCGTCTTTATTTTCGTTTAAAACAATATCCATGCAAAATACAAATCTATCTTCATTTTCCAATAGACTACATAGATTTTCTGAAAGCAATGTAGGTAACATTGGTCTTTTTCTGTCTGGTAAATAGATAGTAGAAATTCTTTCAGAAAATGAATTCCATAATTCGTAAAATTCAATTAGTAATGGAACATTTGCGATATAAACACTTAGAATATTATCTTTTATACCTATAGCATCATCTAAATCGGTGCTAAGCTTAGAATCTATTGTAAAAATAAAACAATCTTCTCGTTTTTGAATATTGCCATTGTTCGATATGATAGTGTTTATGAAATTTTTTTGGTCTTTGTTTCTCATTTTTCGGTTTACTTCATTTGTAAATTCTTTAATAGAAATACAGAGATTTTTGCAATATAATTGATACTCGTAGTATGCAGATAAATCATTAATATTTCCAAGAACAGTAATTAATTCGCCAAATGGGTGTTTATTACTCCAATTTTTAAATTTAAAAAGTATAAATTTATTATACTTGTTCTTCTCAAACGAAGTAGTTTTTTCTTCATATGGAATAATAAATGCCGGTACTTTAGGGTCATTTGGTACGCATTTATAGTTTAGTTTTTGATTACTATGTCTACCATATGTTTTACCAGTATATATTAAAATACCTGCTATATATTTGTCGGTTCTAATTTGTGAAAATACCAAATTAAGATTTGAATCAATGACATCATTGTTGAATAGTTTTTTTTCTAGGGGATTAATAGGGATATTTTTATCCTCAACTAGTAACATATTATTTTCATCATAAAAATACCATTCAGTATAGTTTGAATTAGGTATATAAATTTTATACATTAGATAATTATAATGATAATATCTATATATATTTTTCAATTTTTTTAAAATATATATATATTATTAGTATATATGTTTCATTTGTTTGGTATGTATAAATTATTAGATAAGAAAAATTTGGAGTTTTTTAAGATACAAATATTTTTGATTCTATTTTTTGGTATATCATATTATTTAGCTGAACAATTTAATTTTAATTATTTCGAGAAAGCTCAAAAAATGAGATTAATTAAATCACATATAAATTTTAATGAATATAATAAACCTGGAGGATTGGATTACTATTTGTGGTTTTCTACCGTTACTCAAAGTACTGTAGGGTATGCTGGTGTAATTGATGCCGAAGGTAATACTATACCATTTGAAAAAATAAATTCAAACAGTTTCGTATTTTTAAACTTTTGTCAATTAATTTCAATATTATTAGTTCCAGCATTAATAGTTTGAAATATTTGATGTTTAACATTTTGTTTTTGTAAAAATCCAATAAATGTAGTTGGTGAAATAGCTATATTATTCATATAGGTTCGATATTTGAATGATAAGATTGAACTTTTAGCTTCATTAAATCTTATACTATACCACCAATATGGCGGTATTTGTATTATTTGATTCTTTTCTAAATTTACTTCTAGAAATTTCATTTTATTATAATCATTTATATATTCTTCCTGAACATTCCAAATATCGAGTAAAGACCTAAATTCAAAATTATCATAATCAACCTTTTCATGTAAAAATTTAGAACTTTTTGGTGGCGATAGTTTTAAACTTACTTTTCCATTTAAAATATAAAAATAATTTCTACAATTTATATTGTATCTAAATGGTGTAGTAGAATTTAATGAACCAGAAATAACATCATAATATTTATTCATAAGTAAATTTGGTCTTAGAAATTCGTCATTAGATTGAAAAATTTTAATTAAACTAGTTTCTTCCAAAATATCATTATTATTTTCTGATATATATTTACCTTCTTTGTCATTTTCTAATAAACGCATAGCATTACTGCATGTAATAGGTAAAAATAATTGCTCGTTTTCACTCGAAAAATAGTTTTTTTTATCTCGTATCTTTAGATCAAATGCTTTGAAATTTATGCAAATGTTTTCAAATTCCAAGTCAGTAAATTTTTCATTTTCATAATTAAAAACTATAGGTTGTTTTAAGTCACATATTTCCTCTAATTGTTCTTTTGATAAATTGCTTACTTCAAAAATTTCTAAATCATTTGATTTTTTATAATGAAAATTAATGTGTATATAGATAAATAATACTGTACAAAATATTAATATAATAAATAGCGTATTCATTAAAAAATAAATATAAATTATATTTATTTTTCTAACTTAATAAAAATTTGGGTTTTATTTTAGTTTATTGTATAGCTAGTTGTATCTCTTCTTTTTTTTCCTCCACCTCCCCATCTTCGTGTTCGTCGTCATCATCATCATCATCCTCATCATCATTCTCATCATCTTGATTGTCTTTATTCTGATTAAGGTCTTCATGAATGCTTACCTTTTTTTTTATATTATTAGAATCCTGTAAATTACTTTTTATTTGTGCTAATTTAAGATTCATTTCTGCATTCGATTTGCTTAAAGCTGTAATTGTTCTTTTTAACTTTTCTATTTCCTGCTTATTTTCATTATTTTCATTACCACCTTTTTCTAATGATAAATTACTAAGGTCTTCTTTAGTAACATAATTACCGTTAATTGTATTTTTTCTTTCATCTAATAATGCTTTCAATAGCGATTCAATATTAAATATTCTTTTTTCATGTTTTGTTAAAATCTGTCGGTCGGTAAGCATTTCTACTTTGGTTTCAAATTGATTTTTATTATTTGATTGGTTTAATTGATTAGATTTATTAGATTGATTTGCGCCTTGAGATGGTTGCTGGAACTGTGGTCCTCTTCTTTTTTTGGCTGCTGCTAAAGATGCTGCTGTGCTCATTATAAGTAATTTAAATAATAAAATTATTCATTATTTTCGCATTTGCATTTTAATTGTATCGTGAGATTTATAATCTATAATTTCTAAATCATTTAAACTATAATCCTCAATATTTTCATATTTATTTAGAATTTTTAATTTTGGGAACGGATGTGGTTTATTTTTAAGCTGTTCTCTAAGACACTCTACATGGTCATCATATATATGCGCATTTCCTAAATAATATATAAATTCTTTTACCTCCAAACCACAATGTTGTCCTAGAATATGTATAAGTAAAGAATACGACATAATATTAAATGGTACTCCTAATCCTAAGTCACCACTTCTCTGATATAAAATACCTGAAAGTTTATTATCTACTACATTTAAATGTAATAAAACATGACATGGGGGCAATGCCATTTGGTCTATTTGGCATGGGTTCCATGCACTCATTATAAGTCGTCTTGAATATCTTTCTTTTGGGTCTTTTAGACAATCAATTAAATATTGTAGTTGGTCTATTCCTTTTCCTAAATAATTTGTATTACAATCATTATATTCTGCGTTAAAATGTCTCCACTGATGACCATAAACTGGTCCTAAATCGTTCTCTTTTAAATTTGAGAGACCTCTACTATCAAGAAATTCTCGAGATGCATTTTCATTCCAAATTTTTACATTTTGATTATTTAGAACTTCGTTATTTGTAGAGCCCTTAATAAACCAAAATAATTCTTTAGCACATGTTTTCCACGCCACTTTTTTTGTTGTAAATATGGGTATCGTCATATTAGTTAAATCAAAGTGCATAACTGCTCCAATAGTGGTTAAAACATTGCCGTTTCTTCCGGAAACAATATTGTTTTCTTCTATTATATCACTAATCAGATTTAGGTATTGATTTTCTTCATGAATATTTCCTTCACTATCTTTTTTATTAATCTCAACTAATTTTTTAATCATAATTGAAATATAATTAAATATAATAAAATATATTTAGTTATTTTTAATTTCTTTTTATAAATCATATGGAAACTCTATCGGAAAATAATATTTCAAATACTAAAGAAGGTTTTTTAAATTTTGTTTTTAATTTTGATGATGAGAATAAAAATATGTTAATTAATCTTTTTCAGTTTACATTTTTAGCAATACCATTAACTTTAGTTGTATTAAAAAGTATTAATCATTTCACACCACCACTTGATGATGAAAGAGGTAGTTTGGAATTATCTTTAGAAATCATATTAACATTATCAGCACTTTTATTATCAATATGGTTTATTAACAAAATAGTTAGATACGTACCTACATATACAGAAAAAGAATATTCATCCCTTAATGAGAGCAGTTTTGTTGTTCCATTTTTGATTATTTTATTTACTATACAAACTAAGTTTGGCGACAAGATTAATCTATTAATAGAAAGATTAATTGATATTTATGATGGTAAAACTACTCTTCGTGGAGAGAATAAAGAAAAAAATAGTAATGTAAAAACAAGACAACCAATTGTTCAAGAAGCGCCTCCTAGACACATGCCTAGTCAATCTGATATGATTGGTCAACAAAACCCCAATGTTCATATTGCTCCACAGGTCCAACAAAATAATCAAGTAGTTAATACTAATGAAAATGTTAATGCCCAACCAAGAACAGATTTTAATGATATGTTTGCAGGACCAGATATTAACGTTCCTATGGCCGCGAATGAAGTATTAGGTGGTGGATTTGGTACCGTGTTTTAAGAATTTTTAAATAATACTAATAATTAGTAATATAATATTATTCTCGAATATTATATTATATTAATGTATATACTATGTCGATTGCTATATTAAAAAAGAAAACATTTAGAGGCGGTAATTCAAGAGCAAATCCTATATCAGGGGCGGATGATAGTAGAAATGGTTTAGGATTTAATATTAATGGTGTATTACGCGTAGGGTCAAGTGTTAGAGTTACAAATTTAGCTCCATCCGCAAATAGTAATAATAGAACAAGCTGTCTTAACAGTCAAAGTGGGTGTTCTAATGACTCTAGCTACATTAAAACATCTGTAAAAAATACTAGAGGGATGTTGGCAAGTAGAAGAATTTGTAATAGTAATTCATCAGATAGTAAATGTAAAGACCCAATTAATTGGGTGCAACCATTTAGTTCTGGAACTAATTTACAAAATAGTCAGGGGCAATTTATATCTAGAAAGAGAGAGAGTGTTTTTAGTTCTCATAATGTTACATTTGGAAGCATTGAACTAACAAATCGTTTAGCTAATGAATTATTGAGACATAGAACAGGTCTATCTAATAATAAATTAAATCGTTTTCTTGAAAACTTATCTAATGATGACAATGAAAACAAATGTAATTGTAATTTTGGAAGTCAAAGTAATCCACCTCCAGGTACAAGAAATTTGCCACAAAGAAGACGTCAGACAAGAAGTAGTAATATTACAAGTAGATTTAGAACAAGTGCACTAAAGTCATCAGATTACCAAAGGAGTTTATATTTAGCCAGACAATGTATACCTTTCCCAACCATACTAGGAAGTCATGAAAATATTAAAAAGAAAATATCCTGGCCGGGAATAGTAAATAATCAATCTTGTGCAAAACTACAAAAAAATATTAATGATTCAAACTTTCCAGATTGTCAATTAGCAGTAAATATATTGACCGGTGAATTTAATACTGAACTTTTAAGAGATTTAAATATTAATCAGCCAAGTACAAATAATTTATTATTCAATAGAGCATTAATTCCTTTTCTATCTTCGAACTCTATTTCTAAACTTGTAACCCGCTGATAAAATATATTTTAAAAGCGTTTAAAGAGTAATCATCACTTATAATTATATTATGTCAGAGACAGAAACAAACGATGTTTCCCCCCAGAATCTCACAACTCAGGAAGTAAAACAGCTTACTAACGGTCGTGTTAAGTGGTTTAACAACAAAGCTGGTTATGGTTTTATTACTGTAACTAGTGGCGAACACACCGGTGTAGATGTATTTGTTCATCATTCGGTTATTCATGTAGGCAGCGAGCAGTATCGTTATCTTGTACAGGGCGAATATGTTATTTTCAATATGTGTCCAGTAACTGGAACAGATAATGGTCATAAGTGGCAGGCGGGCGATGTAAAGGGTCCAGATTGTGGTAAACTAATGTGTGAAACTCGTCATGAAACTCGTGAAGCGCGTTCTAATTACAAAACAGATGAAAACTCTGGTGTAGCCCCGGGTCGACGTCCGCGTGAGGTAACTGGCCCTCGTGTACGTACTCGTGGTCCTGGCCCGCGTGAGGGAGAAGAATGGATGCTAGTAAGACGCCGCAACCCTCGTAATGCCGTAACATCGCCTACTAAGCGCGAAACACTTCGTCCACGTAATGTAGGACGACAGACATCTACCGCCAACTAAGGGGGTGTATAAACATTATAAACTACAAAAACAATTATTTTTTATTTTTAAAAAAATAATTATTTAAATACTTTTTATAGAAGAATTAAAAAGAAAAATAAAAAGGAAAATATTAATACACTACTAAATAATAAATATTGCATAACAACTTTTTTACAATCATTATTTCCATTATTTCCATTATTTCCATTATTTCCATTATTTCCATTATTTCGATTATCTCTATAATGTCTATTGTCTATATTAATTAAATTTCTATTAACATTACTATTATTAGTTTCACACTCTTTAATGAAATTATTAATTACATCTTTAACGGTGTCATCCAACATTTTTGTACAAAGAAAGCAGTTTTGTTTAAACTTGTTTTTTGATTTACTACGATTTTTGTACCATTTACATAAACAATTAGTGTGTATATTTTTATTACAACAATTCATAGTTATATAAAATTCAGAGTCGCTAATATCATTTAAACATATTGGACATTCATATATTTCAATAGAGTTAATACCGTCGCTTTCACTAACGATTTCAACTATATAATCTTCATCTACCATTATTTATATTATATAAATAATTTTAAAATTAATATTTATAATATTTATAATGGATTATTCGAATAATAGTACTTGTTGTTTTATTTGTAACAAAAAGATTAAGTTGGTAAATTTACATCATAGCATTTGTAAATGCAATCATAATTTTTGCAAATTACATTTACCAAATAATCAACATAATTGTAGTTTTGATTATAAAAAAGAGAATACTATTAACCTAGAAAAAAATAATCCAGTTATCGCATTCAAAAAAATTTAATTATTTTAGCAAATAATAGAAAAAATAATAAATATATTTTCGTTGTATATTGTTTTATTTAAACTATATAAATGATAAATAGATATGGCAAAAAACTGTAAAAAAAAAGTCAAACCCCAAGAGAATCTTAATATTCATAAAAAATTATTTCAAGAAATTGAAGAAAATACATTAGTTTTAAAAAAGGTAAATTTAGATAGTGAAGTCCCAACTACTAATGATAACTCAAATTCGTTAGCTGATGCTATTTTAGCAAGGCGTACAAAGCTTGGCGAAGATAGTGATATTACAAATGATGGACCCGAAGCTAACCCGACAGATGAACCCGAATCTAACCCAACTGATGAACCCGACGCTAAAGATAATAATAAAATTACTTTAATATATTATGACGCAAAAGGTAGTGTTGAGACATCTAGAATGATATTAAAATATAATAATATAGATTTTGAGGATATAAGATATGACATTGATTTAACGGATAAAAATAGAATGACATTTAAATCAAAAGGATTAATACAAGCATTAAAAAAAAAAAGATTATTAAAATCTTTTAATACGCTTCCATTGTTGGAATTTAATGACTTTGTTCTTCATCAATCACCTGCCATAGAATATTTTCTCTCCGAAAAATTTAATATGAATGGAGAAAATGATGCAGAAAAAGCTAAAATATATTCACTATGCGAATATATAACATTAATTAAAAATGATTATCAATTGTTTAAAATTTTTGACGAAAATAATTGTAAGGAAAATGAAAAAGAAAAAGAATGGTTCAACACTAATTTTAGAAAGCATTTAACATTTATTAATGAAAATATATGTAACAATTCTACTAATTTTTCAATTGGAAATATAGTATCTAGACTTGATTTTGTAATATACAACTTTGTAAATTATTATTTTACTGAAAAAGAAATTGTACTAGATGTTATTTCAAATTTTGAAAATATTTTAAATGTATTAAATAATTTACAACAAGATAGAGTATTTGCTAATATTTTAAAATTTAATAAAGAAACATCATTTTAAAATAAATATTAATAAAAAGATTTTAATATTTATTTTATAAAAAATGTATTCTAACAAAAAAGTATTAATAACAGGTGCATCATCCGGTCTAGGCAAGTCACTTGCACTAGCGTATGCTAATCAAAACGCGAAAATTATAAATTTATCTAGAAGCATTGAAAAAATGACAACACTTAACAACCAATTGAATAATATCAACAAATTAAATAATAAGTTTTTTAGTGTTGATGTTTCTAAATATGATGAAATTTTGAAAATTAAAAATAGTTTGCAGAGAGAAAATAATTTGCCAGATATAATAATTAATAATGCTGCTGGAAATTTTTTGTGTCCATTTGAAAAACTTACACCTAATGGATGGAAAAGAATTAATGATATTGTATTAAATGGCGCATTTAACATTTATCATATTTTTGGTAAATCTTTCATTGAAAAACGTAATCCCGGTATTTTTTTGAATATATCAACTACATACTCTGATAATAGCTCTGCTTTAGTTATACCTAGCGCTGCAGCTAAAGCCGGTGTAGATAATATAATGAAAGGACTCACGGTTGAGTGGGCACAATATAATATACGGTTCGTAGGTATTGCTCCCGGACCTATAGAAGGGAGTGGTGGTGCAAGTAAACTAGACCCATTTGGTATTTTTAAACATTATAATAATTATGTAAACCCAAGAAATAGAATGTGTAAACAAGAAGAGATAGCAGAGTTATCTTTGTTTTTAACCTCTAAGAAAGCTGATTATATTAATGGCGAAATAGTAAGAATAGATGGAGGCGAATATATAAAGAATCAGGGAGAATTTTCATTCTTAACAAACATTCCGTTTTATAATAAATTATTTAGAAGGTAAAATGAAAAAGATAGTTATATGTTATTCTCTGTTTAAATTTATTTTTATTATTAATTTAATATTATATAAATATATATATGGGAAGACTAATTTTTACTAATAAAGTTGGAAATAATGAAAATAAATTTATAGTTGGTAGTACAGTAGGTAGACAAAGTAAATTTGTTAGAAGTGCTTTAAATAGACGTGCGAGTAACAATTCACAAGGTTTATGTTGTGATTCAAAAAATGCATCTGATGTTCCAGAATCACTTCCTGCACCAGCAGTACCAGCAGCATCAGAAGAAAGATTTATGGTTACTGTTAGTGATTATAATGGAGATGACAAATATTTCATAGATGGCAAAAGACAACCCCGTCTAACCTTTAATAGAGGTTTTACTTATACATTCGACCAATCTGATCCATCTAATGTATTACACCAGTTAAAATTTTCTAATATCGCTAATGGTATATGGGCAGGTGGTTCACCATACACAGATGGAGTTACAACAATTGGAACTCCGGGAACCCTAGGAGCTAGTACTAGCATTATTGTAGGGTCTAATACACCATCCCCGCTTTATTACTACTGTGGGAAACATCCATTAATGGGTGGTGGTGAAATAAGAATATTGCCTATTTAATATTAAAAATTAGATACAGAATTATATATAATGTAAAAGGGTTCCAAAGGGAATTTCCCTTTGCAAGAAATAAAAAATTGAAGGATAAAGTAAAAGGAAGGTAGGGGTAGGTATGGAAGAGATAGTATCAAATATGTTAAAGAATTATGGAGATAGAATATTGAGGGTGTTAAGCGAGAAGTATAAGATAGAGTATGAAGAAATGAGAGAGAGTGTAGGGATAGAGAAGTTAGAAGTGAGGGTAGAGGGAAGGGGGTCAAGGTCAAGTAAGGTGAGTAAGGTGAGTAAGGTGCCGATGCCATTTGTAGGAGAAATGTGTGAAGAAAAATGTAATGGAATAAAGTTAAACCATGGATTATATACACAATGTGAGAGGGAGGGTAAAATAAATTACAAAGAGTATAAGGTATGCGAAGGATGCATGAAAGATATAGAAAAGAATGGAGAACCGAAATACGGATATATTCAAGAAAGAGTAGAAAAAGGAGAAGATTACAGATGTCCAAAAGGAAAGAAAGTAATAAAATACGGGAACGTAATAGAGAAACTAAAGATAAAGCGTGAAGACGTAGAAAAAGAAGCAAAACGATTAGGAATAAAAATAGATGAGAAAGAATTTGAAGTAGAAAAGATAAAACGAGGACGACCAGCGAAGCGTGAAACAGCAGTATTAGATAGCTCAAGCGAAGAAGGAGATGTAGTAAAACGAGGACGGGGTAGACCGAAGAAAGAAAAGAAATCAGTAATTTCAGAAAGCAAAATAGAAATGTCAGAAGTAGTAGAAGAGAGAGAAGATGAAGAAGAAGAAGAAGTAGAATTGGCTGTAAGTGAATTCATTATTAAAGGTAAAAAGTACTTGAAAGCAGGAGATAACACACTATACGATTTAGATACACACGACGAGGTAGGTATGTGGAACCCAACAAATAAGAATATCGAGGTATGTTGATTATAGGTTACCCAACTCATTTCTGGTTTCATCACTCATTTCTGGTTTCATCACTCATTTCTCGTTTTATGACTCATTTCTGGTTTTATATTGTTTTTTTAATTAATATAAAATAAAGTAAAAAGAAGTTAAAGAGGAAAAAAGAGGGTTTTTGATAGTAGTATGAATAGTTTTCCAGATGATATAGTATATATAATTATAGGATTTCTCTCTACGAAGGAAAAAGTAATGTTGAGAGAAGTATGTAAAAAGTTGCGAGAGCTTGTAAAAGATAAATATCTATATACCTTATCTTTATTAAATAAATTAGAAATGAAAATTGTGAGCAGTAATAATCTAATTTCACGTCTATTAAAGATAGGATGTAAAATAGAAGCACTGAAACCAGGGATATACATAGAGGAATGCGAAGAAATACATCATATTCATAAGTATTTTAAAATGAATGAAAGATTAAAACATGAGAAATGCGTGGTAGAGGGGTGCAGCAATAGGAGATTAGGTAAGCTATATATACATTTATATGTATATAAAAGTAATAGGATAGGATTCGAAGGTGTATTCAGAGAACATAAAACACCATACTGTGTAAGATGCTACAAATAAAAAACACAACATGCTATTTTTTTGGGGGTTTATAGTTTTTTATGACATAACACTTAGCACTAGACACGGCGTATAATTAGGTCTCAGGCGTCACTATACTCAGGAGCATTCACACTGGTTGCGGCGAGCGAGTCGCCGGCATTGGAGCGCTCAAACTCAACATAGGGACGGGTCTTGATGGTCTGGCGGGTCGGCTTAGGAAGACGACTGGCACAACACTTCCAAAACCATGGTGCGTTATATACAACGTTAAGCGTATCACCGTTCATAAGACGTTCCCGCAACTGGACAGCAGTGCCTTCAGTTGGCCAATAGCGGAAATGAATGAAGATCTTGCAGAATGGGTCGTTGTTTCGAGACGCAACAATGTCAACCCGGTCCACAGTGCCGCGCCCAACAATCTCTTCAAAGGTTTCCTTGACATCGCGCCAGGTGATATTGTTGAGCGTGCGCGGAATGCAGATAGAAGGTTCAGTCATAACTTCAGTCTTGGGCATTTTCAATGGGTTTGTTAAAGAGTTGTAAGAGAGAAAAAATGATTTTCAATTTTTTTAAGCCATCAGTATTTCTCTCTACGTTGAGAATTTATGCCTTTGCTTTTTGATTCCATCTTTGACGTTCAGTATCACTGAGCGCCTTCCATGCTTGCCCAGCATTCTTAAAAGAAATACCTTGCTCTCGTACAAACAGATTGTATCCGGTTGGTCCCCGCGGAGAAGTAGAAGCAGTCTTCTTGGGTTTAGCAGGAGTCGGTTTCTCTTTAATAGTGACGTGGCCAGAAATATAGTCGCTATCTTTCTTAGTCGTCTTGGTTTTAGGACTGGTAGCACGTTTCGTCTTTAATTGAATGCCGATAACAGAGCGAGCCTCGTCCATATCAAAATGGAAATGACGAGCTAAAGTCTCGAGCTGGCGAATGGTAATCGACATTGTAAAGAGGGAAAGCGTATATGATATAATGAATTTATCGGGGAGGGGCGAGGGAGGTCAATTTTTTTTAATTAAGCGATAATTTCTGCACGATAGTAAGTAAAATAAAAAAGAAAAAATTACTCACACCCACCATCTTTAACCAATAACTCTTACCAACCTCAACGCGCTCAGTGGAGACCGATCCTCCCTAGGGCAAGTGGGTCCTCGGCCTGCATCTTCAGCTTGTTGGATAGAGCTTTTACAGCTTCATAGTCTCCACGAGAGTCTTGGCAGCCCTCATCACACAAATCATCCTCCTCTACCGGTGAGTCGTCTTCATCCGCCCGGAGGAACTTCTCCAGCTGTCCCTCCAATTCACTTACTCGCGC
>TARA_B100001057_G_scaffold45307_5_pt1 | contig 14431 bp, 15 predicted proteins | sample TARA_B100001057 | Tara Oceans TARA_B100001057 (sample SAMEA2621839) | marine metagenome | biome: marine biome (ENVO:00000447); feature: surface water layer (ENVO:00002042); material: "saline water (ENVO:00002010), including plankton (ENVO:xxxxxxxx)" | depth 5 m
GTACATATTTTACTACTTACTTAATTAATTGTACATTGTGGGGTTTTGATAACTTTATTATTAATTATTTGATATTTTTGTGGGTTTTATTTTGTTTAAATTCTATTATATTCAGATGCATTTTTAGTCTATTATGTAAGTATAACTATTTATAAGGATGGATATGCTTTCTTTACTTCAGAGAGTGAAAATGGCGAATGTTTGTGTAAACAATCAAATGATTGCTTCTATCGAAGATGGAATACTGGCATTTATAGCATTTGAACCAGATGATTCAGATAATAAATTACAAAAGATGGCAAAAAAAATACTCAATTATCGAATATTTCCAGATCATAACGATAAAATGAATAAAAATATCATGGATATGAGCTATGAATTATTGGTTGTGCCTCAATTTACGTTAGCAGCCAATACAAAAAGTGGTTCTAGACCGAGTTTTTCATCTGCGGCTGATCCCATAATGAGTAAAGATTTATTTTTATCGTTTCTGAAAATATTGAAACAGGAATTTCCAAAAATTCATGCCGGTCAATTCCAAGCAAATATGCAAGTAAGCCTATTAAATGATGGTCCAGTTACATTTTTTCTTAAAGTCGATTAAAATTAAATGAGATTTTTGAATTTTGATTATAAATCGATCTATATATAAATAAAAATATATAGATGTTAGACTAAAAAAAATATTTGGGAGTAAAGAAGATGTTATCAAACATCGGACCATTTCAGTTACTTATAGTTCTCGCTATCGTACTGGCTATATTTGGCACAAAGAGACTTCGGACACTAGGGTCAGATCTAGGCAGTGCTGTAAAAGGATTCAGATCTGCAGTCAATGAAGCGGATAAAGAACCTTCCGCCGAAGTTGACTTTTCAGAACCTGAGAAATCAGAAGAGTCCAAAGACAGTTCAAGCTCATAAGATTGCTGCGAATTTACTATGTCAGGCATAGGATTTTGGGAATTAATAATTCTTTTTCTTATTGGCTTAATTGTATTAGGACCAAAACGACTGCCACAAGTTGCCAATCAACTGGGTGAGTGGATCGGTCAGGCAAAAAGAATGACAAGGGTCATGAGAAGGCAGCTTGAAGAAGAAATCGAGCTGGATAATCCAATGGCCTCATTACCACATGAGGAGCAAAATAGAGACAAATCAGACTTCTTCGATACAACTGAAAATCTCAATGAGCGCATACCTGAACCTCCATCAGAAACACAAAGCCCAAATTCAGATGAAGCCCAAGAAAGCACGCCTGAGAATAAATCATAATTTCAAGTTAAGAACATGACAGATAATAATCATGAAGAAGAGCTGGCAGAGGGGACACTATTATCTCACCTCATTGAATTAAGAAGCCGCTTATTGATTATCGCTGTGGCTGTTCTTATTGCCTTTATCATTCTGTTGCCTTTTTCTCGTGATATATTCACGCTCGTTTCAGAACCACTTAGAGAAGTACTGCCAGGCAACGCCATGATTGCAACCGCTGTTGCTTCTCCATTATTAACACCATTCAAATTGACATTTTTCGCGGCACTGTTTCTTGTAATGCCAGTGGTTTTATTTCAGGTATGGAATTTTATTGCGCCGGGACTGTATAAAAATGAAAAAAGATTTGCAATTCCCTTATTGGCAACGAGCATTGTATTATTTTATTTAGGCATTGCTTTCGCTTATTTCGTTGTATTTCCGTTAATATTCGGATTTTTCACGTCAATTGCACCAGAGGGTGTAGAAGTTCAAACTGACATAACGCAATTTTTGGACTTCATTACAACAATCGTATTTGCTTTTGGTATTGCATTTGAGGTTCCAGTGGCAACAGTATTAATAGTGTGGGCAGGACTAACGAATATAGAAAAACTTGCTAAAGCACGACCTTATGTTTTTCTTATGGCATTTATCGCAGGGATGTTTTTAACTCCGCCTGATGTGATTAGTCAAAGTTTATTGGCGGTGCCTGTCTATTTGTTGTATGAGCTTGGAATCATTATGTCTAAAATATTCGTAAGCAAAAAATCCGAATCTGATTCTTCGTGAAACCAAACAGAGAATTTCTTGGGCATCCTATTGGCCTAGTCACTCTATTTTTTACAGAAATGTGGGAAAGAATGAGTTATTACGGAATGAGAGCTTTGCTTGTTCTGTTTATGACAGATCAAATAAACAGAGGCGGAATGGGCCTCAGTGATGAAAAAGCCACAGCAATATATGGTATCTACACTGCTTTTGTTTATTTAGTTGCGTTACCAGGCGGATGGGTCGCGGATAAATTTATTGGCGCTCAAAAAGCTATTTTGTATGGCGGCATCATAATTATGTGCGGTCATTTCGTTCTGGCAATTCCAACAACAAATTCATTTTTTATAGGGCTAATTCTAGTCATAATCGGTACAGGTCTCTTAAAACCAAATATCAGTGCAATTCTTGGTGACCTATATTTGCCAGGAGACCCAAAAAGAGATTCAGGATTCTCCATATTTTATATGGGAATCAATATAGGTGGGATGTTAGGCCCCCTAATCTGTGGTTATCTTGCTCAAAATGAATCATTTGGATGGCATTATGGTTTTGCATTTGCTGGCATTGGAATGCTTTTCGGTGTTATGCAATTTTGGCGAACAAAATCCTATCTCGGAGACGCTGGAAAAGAACCTCAATCAATATCAAGAAATCAAAAATGGGGATTTATCATTTTTTCTCTATTAATGTCAGCATCATTTTTGCTTCTGCTTCAGTCCAATATAATGATGTTTAATTTTGTTATATTTTCAGAAATAACAACATATTTAATTTTATTTGCAACAATAAGTTTTTTTGTTTATGTGCTTTATTTCTATGGATTAGATAAATCTCAGTTTGATAGGGTTTTGGTAATTATATTTTTGTTTCTTGGCGCGGCAGTATTTTGGTCAGGATTTGAGCAAGCTGGCTCTTCTCTAAATTTATTTGCTAGCAGATATACGCAACTGGAATTCACATGGTTCATAATTTACTCTTCTTGGTTCCAATCAGTGAACTCAATTTTCATCATTTTGTTTGCGCCCGTATTCGCGTATTTGTGGGTAATATTGGCTAAGAAAAATCTTGATCCTGCAATTCCAACAAAGTTTGCAGCTGGATTGCTGTTCCTTGCTTTGGGCTTTCTCATGATGATGTTTGCGTCCATGATTGTTGCTGGAGGTGAAAAGGCAATGCCAACATGGCTCTTGATGACATACCTTTTCCACACTTTTGGTGAGCTGGCCCTGTCCCCTGTTGGTTTGTCAGCAATTACCAAACTATCCCCTAAAAAACTCATGGGTCAAATGATGGGTATGTGGTTTGTTGCTTCTGCTCTCGGCAATTTAATTGCAGGACAGATTGCTGGAGAGTTCAAAGAGATTTCTAGCTTCCCAGGTCAATATCTAAATATAGTTATGATTCTCTCAATTACGGGTATGGCATTTCTTCTAATGAGCAAAAAACTGCAAAAATTGATCGGTGATGCCAATTAATCAATTTTTTTATCGCGATTGTCCGAAGCAGACTCCCGCATAGGCAAGCTCAACACCAGCATTATCCAAAAGACACTTATTGTCGTATGTTCTCTGATCAGTGCCACAGACAGGCAAGTAATTCTGAGGACAAGTTGTTCCTTGCTCAGCACACAAACCAGCATATTGAATCCTGTTTCCTGATCTTTCTGCGATACAAGCATTCAAGTATGTCATGGTATTTTCACCACAAACAGGTGCGTATGTTTGTGTACAAGCTCTAGAGTTGCATGCACCCTCAACAAAGGTGTTATATCCAGCTGCTTCCGCTTTACATGCGTTATTGAATGTTTGTCCAGCAGCACAAACAGGCGCAATAATTTCTGGGCACATGTTTGTATTACAAGCGCCCAAGCTCTCAATGATCATTCGATTTGAAGCTGCGATACATCGATTTTTGTATGTTTGTCCATTTATTCCGCAGACTGGATTAATTTCTTGCTCGCATTCATCAGAACCTCCGCAAATTCCTGATTTAACTATTTCAATTCCAGCAACTGTTGCCATACATGCATTATCATAGGTTTTTTCGTCTACACCACACACCGGATTATATTCCAGAGAACACTGTAAAGTAGGATCATTACAGACGCCTTCACTAATGATTTCTGCGCCATCCAAATTTGCAAAACATTGATTTGCATATGTATCTCCCTGAGAAGAACAAACTGGCACAAAGTTATCATCACACACGATAACTTCTGTCTGATCTTTTGTTTGTGCCATCGCGCTTTCAAATATAAACAGTAAGAAAAAAATTATGTACATCACACTAAACCTTCTCATCGCTAACTTTTTTTGCTGAGCCCCAATAATTATAAGACGCAAATTTAAACCCAGGAATATACATTTGGTCGCCCTCGCACAATTTAAAGCCTGCATTAGCAATCAAATAGGGAATGTTTCTTTGGAGATTACATCCGCCAGATATTCTTTTCCATAAAGGATTAATTATATTTTGAGTTAAGTGGACAAATTTATCAGGTGCCATACCGTGTTCGGTGAAGATAAGTGATCCACCTGGTTTGAGCACACGAAGAAGCTTATCTAAAGCAACATCAACATCCGGAATTGTACAAAGAACATAAGTCGAAACAATCGTATCAATACTGTTATCCTCGAACTCCAAATCCTCGCAATTAGTGGTTAAAAAATTAACATCTAAATCTGTATCATTAAATGCTTTTATTGCCATTTTTTGCATATCAACAGATGGCTCTAAAGCCCATATTTTCTCTACCTTATCATGTTGATAATATTTCGCATTCAGGCCCGTTCCTGCGCCAATCTCTAAAACAATGCCTGATGCTTTAGGTACAATTTTTTCTCTTTGCTTAGATACAGGGTTCGACGAACAGCACCAATTGACCAAGCTAGGTAGAATTTTTTTTTCGTAAAATCCTATCAAAATAAATAACTCTTTTTATTTTTAAGGAGATCTACAGCATATAACAAATAAGTGTCATCAGAGTATTCACCGTGATTGGTCATTTTTGCTTCTCTATTATTATTGTGTATTTTTATATCAGGTCTAATTCCACTTTGGGTTATTGGCTCGCCGGATGGCCTGAAATATTTGGCAGTTGTTAATATAACTGCACCTCCTGATTTTAAGGGGACAACTTCCTGAATTGACCCTTTTCCATAAGTTGAGTTGCCGATAATTATAGCGCGTTTATTGTCTTGCATGGCACCGGCAAATATTTCGGCAGCTGAAGCTGATTTGTTATTTACTATTGCAACCATTGGGAGTCCAGATAGAGAATCTCTCCCTGTGGCAGATCTAACAAATATCAATTCATTGTCTCTTCCTTTTGCAGAAACTATCACTCCCTTTTTAAGGAATAAATTTGAAACACTTATAGCTGACTCTAGTGTTCCACCTGGATTATTTCTTAAATCAATTACAGCCCCTTGAATTTTCTTATGGTCTCCACATGCATTTTCAAGCACAGTGCTGATTTCTGATTCTGTTGTATCATTGAAGGTTTCAATTTTTATATAGCAAAAATTGTTATCAATGACCCTCGCATCTATGCTTGGCATAGAAAAATTATCTATAACTAGGTCAAATGACAATTCAGTATTATTTGTACCCCTCAAGATTGTCATTTCAAGTGCCGATTTTGTATCTTGTAAGATTTCATGTAGATTATAATTATCTGAAATATCTATTGGGCGTCCATCAATTTTTATTATTTTATCTTCTTTTTTTAAGCCGCTTTTATATGCAGATGACCCAGAAAATACGTGGTCAATTATGTCTTTATTGATCCTGATGCCAATCCCTTTGAAATTCCCCTTCGTTCCTGAAATAATTTTTTTATATTGAGCTTCGCTAAGGTATTCAGAGTAGCGGTCTAAGCTACTGAATATTTCCTCTATATTTAAATTTGAAAAATCATCATGATTTATTTTTTTAATGTATTTTTTTTGAATGGCGCCAAGAATTTCTTCTTGTGTAGAGAAAATATCGTTATCATGGCTAACTGTTTCTCTTAAAGCGCCACTAAAGCTCAGAAGAAGCCCAAGAGATAGGCCCACTGTAACCGCTAGAGAAAATCTGTAGATTATGTGCATAACTTATATTGCTGAAATAACTTCTATTCCATAATAACAATTTTATTAAGATAAATATCAATGATTTATTAGTCGCCATTGTCTTCAGTATCTGTATACTTCTCATTTTTAGGTTAAATTATTAAATAAAATGAACATATATGAATACATAGGTAACAATTTGCTTATTAGTGCAGGATTGATTCTTAGTTTCTTGCTGCTGATTTTCAATGAGCTTAAAATTAAAAAACAGCATATTGCAACCGTTGATCCATTTAAAGCTGTACAATTAATAAACATCGGGGCTAATGTTCTTGATTTAAGATCAGCTGATGTCTTTAAAAAAGGACATATTGTGAATTCAAAAAATATGACAAAAGAACAAGTAAGCTCGAAGAAGAACAGCATGAGCAATAAAACAACAATTATTGTTTGTGATACTGGAGTATCTTCCAGCAAACTGGTTAATGAAATAAGATCCTCAGGGATCGAAAATGTATACGGAATTCGCGGTGGAATAAATAGCTGGAGTGAGGCAAATATGCCTCTTGTTTCAAAAAATAAGAAATAGAGAATTAGAAGGAATAAAACCATGGCAGATAAAAATGTTGACGAGAAACAAATCGTAATACAAAAACTCTATATTAAGGACTCATCATTTGAATCGCCCAATACACCAGAAGTATTCAGGGGTGCAGAATGGAAACCAAAGACAGATCTTAATCTAAGCAGTTCTCATGCACCTTTTGAGGATAACACGCACGAAGTAACATTGACTGTTACGGTTGAAGCTAAAGATGATGATAATGTTATTTTCATAGCAGAGATAAAACAAGCTGGATTGTTTCAGATCAGCGGATACAGTGCAGAGGATCTAGAAGCAATCATTGGAATATTCTGCCCAAATACGCTCTTTCCTTATGCGCGTGAAACAATAGCCAACATGATTGCAAAAGGTGGTTTCCCTGAGTTTATATTGCAACCAATAAATTTTGATGCACTCTATACTGAATCAAAAAAAAGAGCAGCCGATAACAACCAAAATGATAAAGAATCATCTTCGGAGACAGCACACTGACATTAGTAGGCAAAAATACTGATGCAAAGGCCATTTCAGTAATAGGAGCGGGTTCCTGGGGCAGTGCACTAGCCATTCAACTTGCGAATAACAGCAGAAAGGTTAATTTATACTGCAGGAACGAAAAATGTTTCAAAGATGTAGTGAACAATCGAACTAATAGTCGCTACCTGCCCAATATTGCTTTTCCTGAAAATATTAATATATTTTCGAATATTGAAGACTCTGTTAAAGATGCTAATACTGTAATTATCGCTTTGCCAAGTGAAAGTATTCGAGATACATTCTTACAATTAAAAAACACAATAAACAGTCAAGCCGGAATATCTTGGGCTAGTAAGGGTCTTGAGGTTAAATCAGGACTATTGATTCACTCAGTTTGTGAAGAAATTCTTGGGAAAAGACATCCCATGGCAGTGATATCAGGGCCTTCTTTTGCAGTCGAGGTTGCAAACAAAAAACCGACCGCAGTTACGATAGCCTCTAGTTCAAAAAACTTTAGAAAACAGCTTGCAGAGGATCTATCAGATCAGAACTTTCGTGTATATACATCAGATGACATTATAGGCGCTGAAATTGGAGGGGCAGTAAAGAATATAATTGCAATCGGTGCCGGTATTTCAGATGGATTAAATTACGGAGATAATGCCAAGATTGCACTTATTACAAGAGGATTACATGAAATCCAAAAACTGGGTGTGGCTCTGGGCGCGAAAAAAGAAACCTTTTCTGGTTTATCTGGAGCGGGAGATCTTTTCTTAACTTGCACGAGCAATCTATCGAGAAACAGAAGATTGGGCCTTGCGCTGGCAGATGGTAGCAATTTGTCGGAGTTTGAATCAAAAACCATGCAAGTTGTTGAAGGAGTAAAAGCATCTGATGCAGTGCACAAGTTATCAAAAAAATTGAGCATTTCGATGCCTATTTGTGAAATTATTTACCAAATTTTATTTCATCAACTTGATCCAAAAAAAGCAGCAATTATGTTAATGAGTAGAGATCTTCAAGACGAATAGATTGGTGTTAAATAAATTCGGTTTGTCTCCAAGCCTCATAAACTACAATTGCGACTGCATTCGATAAATTCAAGCTTCTGCTATCATCGTGCATTGGAATTCTAAGGATAGTATTGATAAAATTAGAATTAATTATTTTATCCGGTAGCCCTCTGGTTTCTGGCCCAAAAATAAAAGTATCATTCTCATTAAAAATTAAATCGCTATATTGAGTTTTTCCTTTTGTGCTCAGTGCAAACCACCTCGTCTGACCAATATATTCAATACATTCTTCGATTGATTTGTGTGAGCAAAGTGATGTGTATTTATGATAATCGAGGCCTGCTCTCCTCAAGCTTTTCTCATTTATACTGAAGCCTAGCGGCTCAATTAAATGAAGTTTCGAGTTGGTATTTGCACACAATCTAATAATGTTGCCTGTATTTGGTGGAATTTCTGGTTGATAAAGAACCACATTAAACATTATGATTTCCAGGGGAAAATTAGGGCATAATTAAATTTATAGTTTAACTGTAAAGCTGAATTAATAATATAAACATCAAGAAAATGTGGCTAATAATAAAAATACTCAGAATCTTTCCTCCCGAAATAGCGCATAAAATCTCTCTTACCTTGTTGTTTTGTATACATCGATTAGGCTTATTGAACATTTTTAAAAATGAGAAACAATCAGAAACAATAGAATTTCTGGGATTAAGATTTAAAAACACGCTAGGTACGGCTGCTGGTCTAGATAAAAATGGCGATTATATCAATTGTTTAGGTGCGCTCGGTTTTGGCTTTTTAGAGGTTGGCACCATTACACCAAGAGCTCAGGCTGGAAACAAAAAACCAAGGGTCTTTAGATTGAGTAAAGATAAGGGTGTTATTAATAGGCTAGGCTTCAATAACAAAGGAATAGATCACCTTGTAACTAATCTAAAGCGACACAAATATGATGGAGTAATTGGAGTAAACATCGGTGCAAATAAGAGTTCACATGGTAAAAAAAGAATAGAAGATTACATTGAATGCATAAGAAAAGTATATAAATACACTGACTATATTACAGTCAATATTTCATCGCCGAACACAAAAAATCTAAGAAATCTGCAAAACTCGAAAAATATAGATAAATTATTTGTAGCCTTAGAGAATGAAATTCATACACTCAAAATTGATAAGCCAATTTTCATAAAAATTTCACCAGATGAATCATTGGATACGATTAAATACATAATTAACAAAGTACAAAATTCGAAAATCACAGGTATGATTGCTACAAACACAACAACAGATAAGTCAACATTAAAAGAAGAAAAATATTCGGATTATGAAGGAGGATTGTCAGGAGAGCCCTTAAGAGAGAAATCTAACAATCTCATCTCCGAAATAAGAAGAGTTTCAGAGGAAATCCCTCTAATTGGTGTCGGAGGAGTCATGTCTCAAAAAGACTACAAAGAAAAATTGGACCTAGGAGCCAATCTGGTCCAGATATATACGGGATTTATAGTGGAAGGTCCTGGTCTAATTCATAGAATTATAAATAAGTAATTGGACTGGGCTCTGCGAAAGAGCCCATCCTGATTTACTGATTATTTAGTTAAGGTTCCAACAATATGTGAAATTATCTTATATGGATCAGCGTTCGATGCTGGTCTTCTATCTTCCAAGTACCCATGCCAATTATTTTCAACAGTATAAATCGGAATTCTTATGCTGGCACCTCGATCACTAACTCCATATGAAAATGTATTGATATCCTGTGTTTCATGGGCACCAGTCAATCGCATATCGTTATCCGAACCATAGTTTGAAATTCCTTCCTCATGAACTTCGCCTAATTTGTCACACATGGCTTTCATTAGATCTTCTGTTCCAGAATCTCTCATTTCACTATTTGAAAAGTTTGCATGCATACCGGAACCATTCCAGTCTCCTTTTTGTGGTTTTGGATGAAGATTTACTGATACACCATATTCTTCACATATTAAATGAAGAAGATAACGGCTAACCCATAAATCATCTGCTGCTTTTATACCCTTGCCCAAGACACAATATTCCCATTGACCAAGTGCAACTTCTGCATTGGTTCCAGTGATTTGAATTCCTGCCTCAAGGCAAGCATCCATGTGAGCTTCAGAGACTTCTCTAGCTCTGACATTTCTGCTCCCAACACTGCAATAGTATTCCCCTTGTGGCCTTGGGGTACCATCTTCCCATCCCAGAATTGTTCCATCTTCTGGATTTATAAAAAAGAATTCTTGTTCGAAGCCAAACCACCAGTCGTCCGTCACTAGGTCAACACAGGCATTTCTTGTATTCGAGGGATGAGGATTCTTATCTGGTGATAAAACCTCACACATAACAAGTTTGTCTGAGTTCCTCGGACCAGTGTACTCATTTACTGGTCTCAGAATACAATCTGAGCTTCCACCTTCTGCCTGTTGAGTTGATGAACCGTCAAAAGACCAGTCTGGGGGGGAACTGTCGGTAACTTTTACTTTGCTTCTTAGATTAGGTTCTGGCTTGTAACCATCCAGCCAAATATATTCTAATTTTTTCATATTGCTCTCCATGCGATAAAAAATCGCTTAAGGTATTTATTTTAAATCTGGCAATAGAAGATAGACTCTTGAGATAAACGACTCCGTTTCTTCAGCTTCCGCTTACTTGCGTCTCAATATTGGTATAGAAACCAAAATTTTTTTGCAGGTTGTACGAATTACACCATCGGATTCATGATACTAATTATTTTTATTTTGATCAATTTACTTTCTTAAAAAAAGATAGTTTTTTGTAAATAAATTCTTTTAAACATTAAAAATAATCCAGTCCGTATCAAACACGCAATACAGTGCTATTTAAGTTTAACAATGCAAGTTATAATAATAAAAAAATTGAGTGAGTTTATGACAGCGAAATCGATGGAAGAATTAGTCGCGCTCTGTAAAAGGCGTGGTTTCATATTTCAGGCAAATGAGATATATGGGGGCCTTCAAGGCCTCTATGATTATGGGCCTCTTGGTGTCGAACTCAAGAATAATCTAAAAGCATCCTGGTGGAGCTCCATGGTCTATGAGCGTGATGATGTAGAAGGAATTGATGCCAGTATCCTTACAAGCCCAGACGTGCTAGGCCAATCAGGTCATGAGGACACTTTTTCTGACCCTCTTATAGATTGCAAAGACTGTAAAGCAAGATGGCGTGAAGATGAAATCGAAGAAAAAAAATGCCCTTCCTGTGGCTCTCTAAACTTAACAGAGCCCAGACCTTTTAATTTAATGTTCAAAACAAGTCTCGGGCCAATCGATGATGGAAGCTCGTTTGCCTATTTGCGTCCCGAAACAGCACAAAATATATTCACTAATTTTAAAAATGTTCTGGATTCGTCACCACGTCATCTTCCTTTCGGAATCGCTCAGATAGGTAAGGCATTTAGAAATGAAATTACGCCAAGAAATTTTATATTCAGAGTAAGAGAATTTGAGCAGATGGAACTAGAATTTTTTGTCCAGAAAGGATCTGATGATGAATGGCACAAAAAATGGACAGAACTAAGAGTTCAATGGTGGTTAGATCAGGGTATAGATAAAGATAACATTGAATTATTGTATGTTAAGGGTAATGAGCTAGCCCACTATTCCAAAGCCACCGTTGATATTATGTATAAGTTTCCTCACGGATTAGAAGAACTTGAGGGAATTGCAAATAGAACAGACTTTGATCTTGGATCTCACACAAAATTTCAAGAAGATTTAAATATCATCTCAAAAGTAAAACAGAATACTAAATCAAAAAGTAGGCTGGCAATACAAGACAGTAATAATAACTGGGAAATCCCTTATGTTATTGAGCCATCCGCAGGTGTCGACAGAGGTGTTCTTGCTGTCCTCAATGAAGCCTATAGAAAAGAAATTATCGATAATGGAAAAGAAAGGGTGGTATTGTCGTTCAAACCTCATCTGGCACCCATCAAATCAGCCGTCATTCCGCTAAAAAGAAATAATGAAAGTCTTGTAGAAGCAGCTTCACAATTAAAGTCGGAGTTACAAAAAAGAAAACTAGGCAGAGTGGTTCTGGAGAACACAGGCAATATAGGAAAAAGTTATAGAAAGCATGACGAAATTGGAACGCCCCTTTGCATCACAATTGATTTCGATTCAATAGAAAAAGGTACAGCCACAATCAGAGATAGAGATTCAATGGAACAAACGACATTAAATTTATCCGAAATACCTGCTTATTACAGTCAATATATAGGGTCTTAGATTAAAAAGATGTTAATGATCAAGTCATTAATCTTCCAAATCTATTTCTATATTTCAATATTCTTGGCAAGTATAATTGTTTTAATCCCCCTTCCATATTCTATGAGATTCTCGATAGCCCGTAACTGGGGAATGGGGATGATATGGATTGGCAATTTTGTATGTGATCTAGAATTCAGAGTAGAGGGTCAAGAATATATTCCTGATGAACCCAGCGTAATCATGATAAGACATTCTAGCGTATTCGAGGCTTATGCTCAGCTTGTAGTTTTTCCTAAACAAACTTGGATTGTCAAAAGAGAATTGAACTGGATTCCAATTTTTGGGTGGGCTCTAAAAAATTTGAAAGCCATTCCCATTGACAGAAAAAGCGGAAGAACTGCTGTTTCTCAAGTTATAAATGAAGGCACAAAGAGATTGAATGATGGAATTTGGATTACGATATTTCCTGAAGGAACAAGAATGAAACCAGGCGAAACAAAAGAATATGGTATTAGTGGTGCAGCTCTTGCTAAAACTGCAAATGTTAAGATTATTCCTGTTGCTCATAATGCTGAAGATTTTTGGACAAGCCGCAATCTTAAGAAAAAACCTGGGGTAATAAAGTTTTGCATTGGTAAACCAATAATATGTGACAGAAAAAACCCAAAAGAAATTACAGATGAAGTTAAGCTTTGGATTGATAATAAAATGCGAGAAATTAGCTCATCACATCAATGAATAACTAAATATCAATATTTGATGCAGACAATGCATTTTGCTCAATGAACTCCCTTCTGGGCTCAACATGATCTCCCATTAGGGTAGTAAATACTTCGTCTGCTTTTAGGGCATCATCTACGTTAACTTGTAATAATCTCCTGGTATCAGGATTTACTGTGGTTTCCCATAATTGGTCAGGGTTCATTTCTCCCAGCCCTTTATATCGCTGTATATATTGCCCCCTCTTGGCTTGGTCCATGAGCCAGTCTACTGCTTGATCGAAATTTTCTATATTTTGTTTATTATCGCCTTTCGATACATAAGCACCTTTTTTTAATAAATCATTTAACATGGCTTTATTGCTTATGAGTGTTTTATAGTCTTTTGAACCAAAAAATGAGCTCGAAATGTATTTTGTTGTTTCAGCCCCATGCTTACGTTTAATTATAGAAATAGATGGGTTTTTTCTTTCTGATCCCGCTGGTTCGAAGCTTACCTTAAGCGACTCACTTGAATTATCATTTTTATTTCTAGATTTAAGAATTTTATTTAGTTCATTTGATAATAGCTTTATATAATCCTTGAGTTTTTTTTCATTTCTACTGTCTTTTGAACTAATCAGCTTTATATTTCCCATCGCTTCAAGGACTTCTTGCTCATATATTGTAGATTGTCTGGATATAATGCTTTCAATTTCCATATAGCCATGCGCTAGTTTTTCAAATGCTGTATCAGAAATTGCTGGTGATGACTTGGAGATATGTAATTTAGAGTTTTCGAGTGCTATTTGCATTAAGTATTTATTGAGCTCTACATCATCTTTAACATATGTTTCTTGTTTGCCCTTTTTAATTTTATAAAGAGGTGGTTGAGCAATGTAAATATGTCCTCTATTGATCAGCTCCTGCATCTGTCTATAAAAAAAGGTCAATAAAAGTGTTCGAATGTGAGATCCGTCTACATCAGCATCGGTCATGATGATGATTCTATGATATCTGAGTTTGTCTGGATCAAAGTCATCTCTTCCAATTCCACAACCTAGTGCTGTAATGAGTGTACCTACTTCAGCAGACGATAACATTTTATCAAATCTAGCTTTCTCTACATTTAAAATTTTACCTTTTAAAGGAAGTATCGCTTGAGTCTTTCTGTCTCTCCCTTGTTTTGCAGATCCGCCTGCTGAATCCCCCTCAACCAGAAATATCTCAGATAATGAAGGATCCTTTTCTTGACAATCTGCAAGCTTTCCAGGCAAACCAGCTATGTCGAGGGCGCCTTTCCTCCGTG
>TARA_B100001057_G_scaffold39174_1_pt1 | contig 14426 bp, 13 predicted proteins | sample TARA_B100001057 | Tara Oceans TARA_B100001057 (sample SAMEA2621839) | marine metagenome | biome: marine biome (ENVO:00000447); feature: surface water layer (ENVO:00002042); material: "saline water (ENVO:00002010), including plankton (ENVO:xxxxxxxx)" | depth 5 m
TTCTCAACTAAAGGTACTGCACCATTTGATACAAACAACTCAGATCCTGAATAAAGTATAACTGATCCTGTAATAATTTTTAGAACTGAAATATACAACGGAGAAATTATTGTATTTTCAAGCTCACTATCGCATGATGTAATATTAGGCCTCATAAAACTTGCGATTATATAGATGAAAAATACCATTAAAAGAGCTTGAGCCTCTAAAATACTTATTTCGTTATCTGTTAATATAAAATAGAGCATTATACATGCTATTAAATTATAAACAACAGGAGCTGTAATATTTTTGAATTCGAAATTTATTTTGAATATTAAAGCTGGTAATCCGATTGCTAGTCCAATATTTGCTATATTAGATCCTAACACATTGCCTATTACGAAATCCGTATATCCTTGAAATGCACTTATCAAGCCAACAACTAATTCTGGAAATGATGTACCTATGGAAACAATAGTTAATCCTATTACTAAATCAGATACTTTTAATGCCTTAGCAAGGTCTTTTGCGCCATTTATTAACCATTCAGATCCAAAGTATAAGCCAACTGAACCAATGAGTAGAAAAAATAAGCTTGATAACATTAATAAAGTCCATCTTTGTTAATAAAATCCCAGACTTCTTTTGTAACCATATACCTTATTGTTTTGTCTTGTCTCCACCTTGCTCTAATGTTAGTTGAAGAAATTTCAAATTGAGGTATATTGGCAAAATGCACTTTATCTAAAACCCATTGAGGAATATTACTCGGAGTAAATCCTGGTCTAGTTGCTACAACAATATTGCACATTTCTAGGATTTTTTTTGGATCTTTCCAGTTATGGAAATCCATCAGAGTATCGCTTCCCATTAAAAAATAAAGATCCTTCTTATCAATTTTCATTTCATTACTGAAATAGCTTATTGAATCAACAGTATAGCTGATATCACCTTTTTTTATTTCGAAATCTGAAATCTCAAAATTATCATTATTTATTAATGCCATATTTAACATTTTTAACCTTTTTTCAGGCGGTGAAATCATTCTTCCCTGTTTTATTGGAGATAAAAAAGCAGGAAGAAAAATGAGTCTATCAAAATTTTCAGATTCAATTATAGTTTGAGCTATCAAGAGATGACCTATGTGTGGTGGGTCAAAAGTTCCTCCAAAAATACATGTTTTCATCTGATTTTGCTTAAGAGTTTTCTTTTATAATGTTTAATGCTTCTTTTTTGAAACTATCGTTAACAAAAGATTGATTTGAGTTTTCAATATTTAATAAATAATCTTTTGCTTCGGACGTCTTTCCTTGCAACACTAAGCATCTTATTACTTCAATATTTGCTTTTTTCACGAAACGTGAATCATAATATTCATTGATAACAATTTCATATGACACAATTGCTGAATCATAAGCTTTAAGCTTAAAATACAGTTTACCTGTTTCCATATTTTTTTCTGCTAATCTATTTCTCAATTCTGCAATCAAACTATCAGCATCTTTTGAGTGTTCAGAGTTTGGATAATCATCAAGAAAGTCTTGAATTTGAGAAATGGCTTTTTGGCTCGAATCTTGATCATGATAGTAGTTTGGAGAAAGAAACATCAAGGTTTCACAAATTCTCCATCTAGACTTTTCTATATATGGACTAAAACCCATTCTTGTAACCAATTTTTCAAACTCCACCAGGGCTAAATCATAATCTTCATTCAAGAAATAAGACTCTGCAAGAAAAAATAATGCATCATCACCAAGGTCAGTATGGGATGCTCTTTCAACGATTATATTAAATTCTTGTGATGCTTTAACATATTTTTCTTCTTCGAAAAAAGATAAACCATCGTCAAACCTTGTTTTATATGGTATGTTATCATCAAAAGGATTTGAAATACCACAACCAATGATAAAGAGTAGTAGAAAAGGATAAATTTTCATATGAATATTGTTACCCCTACTTAGTTGACGGTTTCTAAAGTGAGCCACTTAATGAGAATCTGACCATATCAGAATGCGGGTCAAGATCTCCACCCATAACATAGCTTACATCAAATCCAATAGTGCCTAGATCAGCACCTAAACCAACTGTAGTGTAATTTAAATCACCTGAAGGGTCACTCATAAAACCAGCTCTTAAAGCAAAGTTTTCAACAAGGAAATATTCAGCACCAAAGTTAGTTACAATTGTTTGATCATTTAGCTCGTAATTCAAGTCAAATGCAACATTTACAAGTCCTTCAAGTGCCAAGTATGATATTCCTAATCCAAGCCTAGTTGGTAATGGGTCTTCTTCTCCATCATCAAAACTCACACCGGGACCAAGATTAGTAAGAACAGCTCCGAGCTTTAAGTTAGGATTATCCATAGCATTATGCTTGAAATAACCAATATCTACTGCAAAGCTACCGCTTGATGCATCTAAGCTGTTAATTACCGCTAACTCTTGATAAAAATATTTACCGTTTACACCAAAAGATGATGTATCATCTATATCTTGAGCATAAGATAAATTCAATGCATACATGTAACTTGAAAAAGATCCAAGCTCATTACCATTTATATCGGTACTAACCTGATCTCCAAGATTTAAATAGGTGAAATGACCACCAAGAGCTTTACCTTCTTGAAAAGGCATAGCAAAGGTTAAAAAGTCATACGACATATCATCAACAAGATTTGGTAAATAACTTGTGTGCATAAAAGAAAACTCTCTGCTAGAAAGATTCATTAGTCCAGCCGGATTATAATATGTAGCATAAACATCGTTTGCTACACCAATCTGAGCCTCTCCCATTGCATTAGCTCTTGCACCTGGATTAATTGTTAAAAATAAAGACCCAGCTTGGCCTTGAGCAAAGGCTAATTGTGACATTAAAATTACTGATAGGATAAAGTGTTTTGTTCTCATAATACAAAGATAATTATAAATCAGTAAAAGAACAAAGGAATATATGTAATCATCAGAACTCCAATTAATCTTATAAAAAAGAAAGGTAAAGTTGCAGCATATATTGTTGGCATATCCTTTTCAAAACGATATGAAGATAAGTATAAATTCATACCAACCGGTGGCGTTATATACCCTAACTCCAAATTAGCAATGAAAATTATTGCAAGATGGATTGGATCAATTCCAAAATAACTAGCTAATGGTGCAATTAATGGAACGACAACAATTATTGCTGAAAAAACATCCATTATACATCCGATTAAAAGCAATAAAATATTTAATGCTAACAAAAAAATAATTTTAGATGATATTGAGCTTTGTACAAAGTGTAAAATTTTTAATGGAACTTGAGCATCTACCAAATATCCAGTAAAACCCATAGCAAAACCCAATATAATTAATACTCCGCCGACAAGAGTAGCACAATCAATAACTATTTTTGGAATATCGCTTAAAGCAATATCTTTATAGATAATTATTTCAATAAAGAGTACATAAAGAACTAATAGGGCTGCACATTCAACTAATGTTGCAAAACCGCTAAAAAGACTTAAAATAATTAGAACTGGAATAATTATTTCCCAGCTAGCTAACTTTATCGAGTTCAATGCATTTTGAATATTAAAAGGATGTTGATCTTTTGTAGGTTTCTTTGCTAACAACCCATAAATGAAAACAACCATTAAGAGAAAAATACCCGGTAAAAATCCTTGTTTAAATAGGTCTAGAGGGTTAATACCAGCTGTAACTGAATATATTATTGCAGGTAAACTGGGTGGAAAAAGTAATCCAACAGAACCAGCTGTAGTTATTAATCCAAGGGAGAATTTTTTGGAAAAACCATCCTCAATTAATATTGGATAAAGAATTGCACCCAAAGCTAAAATTGTAACTCCTGAACCTCCAGTTAAAGCAGTAAAAAAAGCACAAAGCAATACAACGATCATTACAGTTGATCCAGGAAGCCAACCTAAAGAAGTTTTAAAAAAAGTTAATAACCTTTTAGAAATATTACTTTCAGCCAAAAGATAACCTGCGAGTGTAAAAATTGGAATAGCTGCTAAAGTTGGCGATACAACAATTCTATAAGCACTATCACTAATCGTAGATATAAGATCAAAGTTTGTTGCCCAATCGCTGGGTTCAGATAAAAAGAAAAAAATTGCTAAAGCAGCAAGTAATATGAAAATTGGTAATCCAAAAGCCAGTAGTGATAAAGCTAAAATAACCTTAAACCAAAGCCCAATTGGATTTGATAGAGGAAATTGCCAAAAAATTAGAATAAAAGCTGGTAGCATCGACATAAAAAAAATAAACAATCTATACTTAAAATTGCTACTGCTAGTAAGTATTAATTGGTGCCATATTAAGAGTAAGCCCACAGGAATAATACTTTGAGCAAACCATATAGGTACATAAGGTGCAATATAGTCTGGATACTGAAAGCTTATTTGGATCATTTTGAAATATGATACAGCTAGTAAAAAAACCACAGAACATGAAAAAATATGTACTAAAAATTTTGAAAATATAAATTCTGATGATTTATTAAAAACTGGTTCTCTAACAATTGACAATAGCTTATTGGATCTTGCGGCTATAATAGCACCCACAAAACCAATCCATAAGGTCATATGTTGAACAATTTCTTGAGATGCAGGAATTGAAAAAAAATTTGAAAATCTTGATAAAATTTGAATGATAGGAAATGTTATTATTATTGAAAAAAGTAAGTAACATAGATTATTTACAAACTTATTTAAATAATCATTCATTGATTGCATCTACAACTTTATTGTAAATATCAACTGACAAAAAAGTATCAATTACATCTGGGGTAATTTCATCCTTAAAGTCATCCCAAATTTTAATTTCTTCTTCTGTTGGAGTTATTACATTCATTCCATAAGATTTCATAGCTTCTATAGCTTTTTTTTCTGTTTCTCTTCCAGTTTGCTGATATTTTTTTCCAATATCTTTTGCTATATCCATCATAACTTTTTGATATTCGGGTTTAATTTTATTCCAAACCCTTTCGTCGACAATTACTGCTCCAACAAATGCCCCCCATTTTAAATCAAGCATATTTGGCATTAAAGCTGACCAACCTGAGCTTAAAGAAAGAATAGGAACTGTCTGCATACTATTAATCATGCCAGTTTGAAGAGAAGTTAGTACATCAGTTTCTGAAACTGGCACTGCATTAAAACCAAACTTTCTAAATAATTCAACAGTGACATAATCTCCTGCAGTTGTATATATTTTAGCATCTTTCAAATCTTGAGGAACTGAAATTTCTTTAGAAGAAAACCAATAAACCCAACCAATATCAACTAAAAAAAGTAGTTTAAATCCGCTTTGTGACAAACCTTCAGAGATGTCATCAAACATGACCTCTTTAACTTTATCTACATCTTCATAAGTTTCAAAACCCATCGGTAAAGTAAAAGCTTGAATTTGATCTGTTAATTCGGCCAACCCAATTGATGACATTGCTGAAGCTTGAATTTGACCAACACGCATTTTCCTAATAGTATCTCTTTCTCCTCCAACAACTCCATTAGGATATATTCTTAACTGAACCTGACCATTTGTCTCTTGTTGCCACCTTTGACCCATTTCAAATAAAAGATTGTAATATTCAGTTCCTTCAGGTGCTACTGTAGCAAGCTTTATAATGATTGGCCTTGAAAAAATAAATGATATTAAAAGAGTTAACGATATTAGATATTTAAGTGTCTTCATTTTTAAAATTTACATATAAAAAAGTTCATCTACCCGAGTAATTAACCATTTTGCTCTTGATTGAGCTAATCTATTTGATTGTTTTAATTTTTTATTTTGATTTAAGTCAATGCTTATTGCTTGATTTAAAAGCTCTAAAAAAAACTTTTTGTCTTGCTTAGATACTGCATAGCTCTCTGCAAGAGTTACATAAATAGAAGCATTTAACCCTTTTGCTGTTTTATCAGCTTTGTCAAAATATTCTAACGCCAATTTATCTGAATTTTGATTTCCACTTAGATCATTTAAATATACACTCATCATTGCAGCGTGAAGTGAACCATCTTCCCAGTCAGGGTTAATTTCATAAGCATTTTCAATTAACCATTTAATATTTGATAAATCTACTAAAAATCTTGGATCACCCTGGCTTGCCTGAATTGATCCTGCCATTGAACCGCTGAGCCAATATAAATAGTCTATGTCTTTTTCATCAAATTCAATTTTTTCTTTATTTTTCATTATTTCTAAAAAATTATCATGCCTTAATTCTAAAGCTGTTAATAAATAATTTCTTGAAATCATAAACAACTCTAAAGATTCATTATAATATTCTCTCGACTTGAAATAATCTTCGAACATCAGTCTATCGGCTTTTTCAATTAGAATTCCATATGCAAATTGCACCCTGGTTTTTGCAGCGTTTAAATAAAATAATTGGTTATTGGGATTTTTTTGGATTTTTCTCTTCTGAGACTCAAAAGACAAAGGTAAAGCAAATTCTGCTATTTCAGAACCAGCCATAAGGTCGTTTTTTACAGCACAACTATTTAAGATTATTGCAGAAAGAAAGATATAAAAAATGTCAGACTTTGATTTCCTAATCATTACCATATAATGGAAATTCAGAGGATAGTTCTTTTACTTGTAAACGAACATTTTTAATAACGTTTTCATCGTCATGATTGCTAATTACATTATCAATTAGCTCAACAATATGTTTTACTTCGTCAACACCCATGCCTCTGGTTGTTATAGCTGGTGCACCAATTCTTATTCCACTTGTCACAAATGGGCTTTTTGGATCATATGGAATCATATTTTTATTTGCTGTAATGCCGGCTTCGTCAAGTGCTATTTCAGCTGCCTTGCCTGTAATGTTTTTATTTTGTAAATCAATTAAAACCAAGTGAGTATCAGTACCTCCAGAAATTAACTTATAATCTTTCTTACTGAATTCTTCAGCAAAACATTGGGCATTATCAAGAACATTTTTTATATACTTCTTAAAAGATGGGTCTAAAGCCTCTTTAAAGGCAACAGCTTTAGCAGCAATTACATGCATTAATGGACCACCTTGAATACCTGGCATAACAGCACCATCAATCAATTCAGACATCATTTTCACTCTTCCCGATTTTGGTGCAACTACTCCAAATGGATTTTCGTAATCTTTACCAAGTAAAATTATACCTCCTCTTGGACCTCTTAAAGTTTTATGAGTACTGGTTGATACAACATGACAATGAGGAAATGGTGAAGGATGTTCTTCTGCAGCTATTAAACCAGAATTGTGACAAATATCTCCATGAAGGAAAGCTCCAACTTCATCTGCAATTTGTCGAAATTTTTCAAATTCAACCTGTCTTGGATAAGCGCTTGCACCACAAATTATTATTTTTGGTTTACACTCTTTAGCCTTTACAAGCAAATCATCGAAATCTACGAGCCCAGAGTCTTCTTTAACTTTGAAAGTAGCAGCCTTATAAATTTGTCCAGAAAAACTTACTTTTGATCCATGAGTAAGGTGACCACCGTGACTTAAATCCAAACCCATTATACAATCTCCTGGATTGAGATATGCTAAAAACACGCCCATGTTTGCAGATGACCCTGAATGAGGCTGAACGTTTGCATATTCAGCTTTAAAAAGTCTTTTTGCTCTATCTATTGCTAGATTTTCGGCTTCATCGACATGAATACATCCACCATAATATCTTTTTCCTGGATATCCCTCCGCATATTTATTAGTCAGGACAGAGCCTGTTGCTTCAAGGACTGATTTACTAGTAAAGTTTTCAGAAGCAATTAATTCAAGAAAATTATTTTGCCTGCTCTCTTCTCTACCAATAATTTCAAAAACTTTTTTGTCTTTTTTCTCAAGAACAGACATCTTACCAATCAGACTGCTTTGCTAAAGATTCGGTGACCCATTCATAACATCTACCGCTAGGAGATACACTTCCAGAAGCTTGAATTTCTTTATCTGTCATAAACCAATCTGAATATGAAAATAAAACATCATTCTCTTCTAACCATTTCTGCTGTTTAAAATATTTTGAATTTCCTTTTTTCTGAGCTTTGACAAAGTATTCGTAAGCGAGAGAAGCTACAATTTTATCAGATCTAGAGAAATTATCTCCCCTACATGACTGCATTGACTTATAGTATAGATTTCCTAAATGCGCTAATGATTCAGCATTATTTTTAGATATCTTCATTGCTGTTTGAGCCCATTTAAAGGCTAAATCAAAATCTTCCATTTCAATACCATTTTCTGAAACCATCATTGCTACTCTGAAGTTGTTTCTATCCAAATCAAATAGGTCTTTTAAAACTTCAACAGCATCTTCAAAATCTGAGTTATCATTGTATGCTTTCCCAAGACTCATGTAGACCATACTGTTTTCTCTATTATAGCTTAAAGTATTCTCCAAAACATCAATGGCTTCCATGGTATCACCATTGCTAATTAATTTATCTGCATACTCAACAGCATAAGATGCATTATCTGGGTTTTCTTCAAATCTTGCTTTAAAAATATCTAGTGGATCTTCACCTGAATCCTCATACGCTCTTGCAAGCTCAGATTGCACTGAACTATTATTTGGATCGATTCTTAAAATCTTCTTTAGAACAGATATTTGCTCATCAGATCTACCTTGTTGACCATATGCTCTTGCAAGGTCGATTAATGATGTTGTATCATCTGAGCCTGAATCCATTAATCGCTCATATTCTATTATCATTTCATCAATTTTATCTTGTTTTTTGTAAGCATATGCTAAGCGAGCCATGAGAGATGTGTTATCTGGTAACTCATTTAAACCTTTAGTCAAAACTGCTTCGGATTCTTCAAACTTTCCTTGATTTTGTAAAGCAATAGACCAATATAAATAGACATCATCAGGATTAACGAAATCAGAATTCCACTGATCACATCTAAGATCCATCATTTGAGAATAAGACGAGGCGCTAAGCTCCCAATTACTACTTCTATAATATTCTGCAGAACTACTTAGTAACTGTGGACATCTATCCTCCTGCTCATACTCAACAGAATATGGATACCAACCTTCATTATAAATAAGCCTTGTTGCCTCTCTACAATCAACAACTTTGATTTCGACATCATTTGTAATTCTTAGCTGTTCGCCCCTTTTACATTGAGCTTCTACGAAAGAAACTGTGATTAAAAGTAATATTGAATAAAAAATAATCTTTCTCATAATATATTTTCCAATTTTAAATTTCTCTTCTCTTTACAAACCATAAATCACCGATACTAATTCCAATTGTGAAATTTTGAATTTTTTCATTATCAATCAAATGAACTCCGCTTCTATTGATAAATTGATAACCGAAGTCAATTTGATTTGCTGTAATTCCAAAATTAATTCCAACACCTAAACCTAAACCAACTTCACTAATATTTTCAAGACTTTTGATATCGTAATCTTGAAAAAATACTGAAGCTTTATAATTAATTTTATCTCTATCAAATTGCTCTACAAATTTCGCATAACCGAAACTAAATTTATTTTTTGATTGAACGTAACCTGAAAAAACAGAATTATTTGAGATATATTTTCCATCATCGTTCCAACTTAAGATTTCTAACTGAAGGTGATGATTTTTTTTGTATTCATAATCTGCACCAAATCTTAGCGATTTTACTGAAATCTCATCTTTAAATTTGAAATTTAGAGGTAACAACGCTTGACCAACGTCTGGAAAGTCATCTAAATCATGATAATTATTACCATTTAAGTCAAGGAAAGCTTGATATGTATCATTTTCTACATCTATTCCGTTGATAGGAAAATGATAACTTGCAGATAATAATAGTTTTTTATTATCAATAGAAAATCTTGTACTTGATAAATAAATATCTAAAATATTTCCAGAAAAATAATCTCTTGACTGGAGCAGATGATTCTCTTCATCAACAATCAAATTTATTGTTGATCTTGATGAACCAAAAACTGTCCCAAGTGTAAAACCTAAACTTTCGTTATCATTTAATTTGTATCCATAGCTCATTTTAAAAATTGAGGGTCCCCCTGAAGAAAATCTTTCTTGTCTTACTTCAAAAATATTTTCATCATCTAATTCATACAATGTGGCTGTCGAATCGCTAACAGTCAATTGACGATTCAGATAAGGTTCAAAAGATAAACCAAAGGACATTTTTCCTTTCCAGGGCACTACTAATTGTGCGGCAGCTAGTGAAAAATTATCCTGAGCAGTTGACTGAAATTCAGTATTTTGAACATTAAAGGAAGTATTTAAGTACGTAAAAAGAAGGTTGTGCCACGAAGAAGGATTTGATAATGAAATATTATTTTTGAAAGATGGCAACAATTCGCTACTTGAACCAAAAGATCTCATATCAGAATTATTCTCAAGACTTCCATACCCATATCCACTCAAAGAAGATTGACAATAGATTGCAGAAATAAATAAAAATAAAACTATTTTACGGTTCAACATATAAAACCTCTATAGAATTTGGATTTAGTCTAACTTTATTAAAAGGACTATTTGTATTAGCGCTATACAATAAAAGCTCATCAACTGTGAAAAGTCCGTTTTTATAACCCTGCAAAAATGCCTCAATAGGTATCTTGACCTGTAAGTCGTTACGATCTTGTGAAACAATAAAATTACCATTTACGCTGTAAGCTTGGTATTCAAAATTTTCATCCGTAGGGCTAACAAAATTCCAGTCAGTTATTGAATCTTGTAAAGCAGCTACAACAATTCTAAAGCTTTCATCTTCGATTAAATTAGAACTTTCAATATCTAAAATTAAATTTGCATCTTTTATAATCGCATTTCTTGGCAAAGAGTCAAGATATGTTAAATCATACTCAACAATCGACCTTAATCCTGAACCGGAATTAAGAGTTATAAAATTTGGGTCATCTTCCGCAATTTCGGGAGGCTCTATGATACTAACATCTTCAAAAGAGAAGAATGTTATAAATGTATCTAACGTTGTCGTTTCGTCAATAACAGCTTTATACCACACTCTCATTTTAGGGCTATTATTTGATTGATGACTTTCTAAAGTAAATAAGTTATTTAAAAAATGGCCATCTTCACGAATCATTAATGTTCTAGCAGGATTTGAACTTGTGTCTAGAAAATTATCTTTAAAAGTCTCTAAATTTTCATCCAGAATCATAAATTTTAAAGTATCGAATCCGGTTGTATCAGGAGATAAAACATTTTCACTATTTATAATAGCTTCACTTATCTGTAAAGAATTATTTTCAAAATCATAATAATCATCAACATTGTAAAAATTTGTTGAATCTTCATCAAAAATACTTTCTTGATCAGTTAAAATAGCGTGTAAGGAAAAATTAGCTAGATCAAGAGAATCAGTAGTCTCAAAATAAACCATTGCACTATCAATTTGAATTGAATCAGCTAATAAGTCTGACATTTCGGTTGGTGGAAGGTTTCCAGAAAATAAAGTTAATTGTAATAATGAAAAGCGATTTTTATTTCCCTTAACTTCTCCAAAATAGAGCTTGCTGTCTACACCTAATTTAGGAAATGATTGAAAAACTTTACTTCTACTGGACGGTAACGAAAAAGTTCTAACAGTATCATCAGAATTATCGATTTCAGTATAAATTATTGATTCTTCACTGCATGAACTAATAAATCCAGAAATAATTATGACAAAAATAAATGAAATGATATTTTTATTAAACATCTTACAAGCTTTTAATAACCTTTTCAATTTTTTCAAGCAAGATTGGGGACTTATTTTCCTCTTCTTTGCTTATGTCAATCATTGAACAAGTTTTAGAATCTTTAAATACTTTAGTTTTCATTGTTTTATTTGCAAATTTTTCATCATTATCTATCAATAGAGTTGCATCTGCAAACTTGGAACCTATTTGATTTAAATTTAATGATTTTAGCTCGCTAATTGTTCCATTATCAAATGGTAAATTTTTTGATTCGAAAATTACATCATTATTTGATGAACTTGATAAATAAACAGTTTTTATTTTAGATAAGTCTTTTTGTTCTGTAGAGAGTTTTTTTAGTAAAAACGGTACTAGAGCTGATGTCCAACCATTACAGATCAAAACATTTGGAAACCAAAAAAGGTTAGGTAACATTTTTATGGCTGCTAAACAATAGAATGCAAACCTTATATCATTATCAGATAAATATCTACCATTTTTAGATTTAAATAAAAGCGTATTTAATTCTCCAAAAAACTGTTCATTTTCTAAAAAGTAAACTTGCAATCTTGATTTTGGCAAGAAAGCACTTTTTGCAGAACACTGATAATCAACATCATTAAAGTCAAAAAGTATTTCCTTTAATCTAATAACTTCTCTAAGAATATATTTTCTTTCACTTATGAAGCCATATTTTGGCATTAAACATCTAACATCATTGCCTTGTTCTTGGAGACCGAGTGGAATATCTACGGAAATTTGTGCATTTTCAGAAACAGACGCAAAAGGTTCCATTTCACTATTGATATAAAAGAGTTTTTTATTCATGATATTGAGCAAAGCAATTTAGCTAATACGACTCAAAACTACAACTGCCAATAATATTTAATTTTTTGAAAAATTTGAGACCAAAGATAAAATAATAAAACAAAGCAACATGAATGATCCCCCTGCAGAAACAAAAGGTGTGGGAAGACCTTTTACTGGCATTAAGCCAATAGTCATAGCTGAATTTATAAATATATGAGAAAATAAAATTGAGGTTAAACCAATAATAACCAAGCTAGAAAAATAATCTGAACACCTAAATGCAATATCCAATAATGTTTTTATTAACATAAAGAATAATAACATAATTAATGATATACCTAAAAATCCAAACTCTTCAGCTATTACAGACAGTATAAAATCTGATTCTTGCACTGGAAGAAATTTCAATTGTGTTTGGGTGCCCTGTCCCCATCCTTTTCCAAATAGACCACCAGACCCTATTGCTGTAATACTTTGAATTATATGATAAGATGAACCCATAGGGTCTAAGTCTGGGTTTAAAAAATCTAAAAATCTTTGTCTTTGATAGCCATTTAAAAAATTGTTCCAAAAAAAGGAAAAAGTAAACCAGCAAAAATATTTGAAAAGTACAATAAGATTCTGTTTAAAAATTTTCCCTGAAAAAGCATAAACATTACAAACATTAAAAATGCCCAAATATTAAAAATTAAATTATTTGAAGCTGCAATAATTGTAATGAATGGAACAATCATTAAAAAAATAGTAAAATTATTGACTCCAGCCCATAAAAGCATTGGCAAAACCGGTACCAAAATAATAACTGCTGTTCCCAAGTCCGGTTGATTGAGAACTATAAATGACGATAATCCAGCAATACATAATGGAACAATTACAGTGCTCATATCTTTCACAGCTAGCTGGTTATTAGACAAATATTTTGCGATAGCTATTATTGTAGCGCACTTTAAATACTCTGCAGGCTGAATGTAAAATAAGCCCAAATCTATCCATCTTGAAGTATTCTCAACTGGTGGTAGAAAAAATGGTATAAAGCAAACAAATATGGAAAAAAAATAAATCATTAAAGAATTATCATGAATAGTTTTCACATCAACCATTCTTAAAATGATGAACACCGAAAGTGAAAATATAATAAAAATGATTTGTCTCAAAAAACTACTATTGAAAGAAAAAGGATCTGAAGATATGCTAAACAGAGTGATTAATCCAAAAACTAATAGTGAAAAAACAATAAGATAAAGTTTTTGCAAATCGTTGTTTAATCCACCGTAAATCATATTAATTTTTCGCTAAAAATTTCCTATTTTTACTAATAAAATTAACTAACTCTCCTGCTATTGGTGATGCTATAGCACCGCCACCACCACCATTTTCAATCATAACAACAAGTGAGTATTTTTCTCCATCAAAATCAAAAAAACCATTAAACCATGCATGTGGCTCTCCATGTGGATTTTCAGCAGTGCTTGTTTTTCCTAAAAGTGTTATTTCAGAGCTTATTTGGCGTGCTCTCCAACCACTTCCACCGTCTGAATTAACAACATCATAAAGTCCGTTGAAAAGTCGTATCCATGTTTGTTCAGATAATTCTATATCCGCATAGAATTCTGTAGGTTTGTTTAGATTAAGCTTTAATACAGCTGTATTCTTTCCTTTCGATGCAATGTGATTAATGTATCGTAATGATTGCAGTGGTGTTACCAAAATATCTCCTTGACCCAAAGTCATGTTTAATAAAACACCTCGCTCTGACCAACCCCATCTTCCGTAAGTATTGATAAAAAATTCTTTATCAGGAATCAATCCAATGCTTTCATTGGGCAAATCAATTTCAGTTAATTGATTAAAACCAAACTTTTTAGCAGTTTCAATCCAGTCAGCAAGTTTTATTAGCTGAACTGTTTCATAGAAGTAAACGTTGCAAGATTCTGAAATAGCTTTCCTCAAATTAACCAGGCCATGACCTTC
>TARA_B100001057_G_scaffold456068_1_pt1 | contig 14425 bp, 11 predicted proteins | sample TARA_B100001057 | Tara Oceans TARA_B100001057 (sample SAMEA2621839) | marine metagenome | biome: marine biome (ENVO:00000447); feature: surface water layer (ENVO:00002042); material: "saline water (ENVO:00002010), including plankton (ENVO:xxxxxxxx)" | depth 5 m
TGCGAAAGTACTTCCGTATCACCGTCTGTTACAAAAATATGTCCAAGATCTTTTAATTCTTCTCTAATTTCTAAATAATTGTAAATTTCCCCATTAAAAATTAAAACATTATCTCTAAAAATAAATGGTTGATCGGATCTTTTATTTAAATCTATGATTGAAAGTCTTCTATGTCCAAAAGTTATAAAGTTTTCATTAAACTTGCTCTCATAAATGCCTTTACCATCAGGACCTCTATGATGTAAAGCATTGCAAGCCTCTACAACTCTATTAGTTTCAATGGGTTCCTTGCCTATATAGCCAACTATTCCACACATATGTTTTTGTTAAATATTATTTTTTTGAAAGTTTATAATTTTCTATAAACATTTCATCTAAACCAGAAAGGTAAAAAGTTTTTATTGCATCTTCAGGTGAACAAACCATTGGGTCACCTTTATAATTTAAGCTTGTATTTAAAACTAGAGGAACACCAGTGATATTTTTAAATTCTTTAATAAGATTATAGAATTTTGTATTTTCTTTTGAAACTGTTTGAAGTCTGCCAGATCCATCTTTATGTGTTACAGCTGGTATCTTATTTCTAAAAGGTTTCTTTATTTTTAATGTTTTCTCCATAAACCTGCTGTCTTGATAATTTTCAAAATAATTATATCCTTCAGTATCAATTATTGCAGGGGCGAATGGTCTAAATTTTTCTCTATATTTCACTGTTGCATTTACCCTCATTTTCATATTTTTTTTTCTTGGGTCAGCGAGTATAGAACGATTACCTAAAGCCCTATCTCCAAATTCTAACCTATCTTGAAACCAACCTATAATTTTTCCATTAGCAATTGACTCTGCTGCTTCTTTGGATGGATTTTTTATAAATTTATAACTCAAATGATACTTATCTAAAATTGTCTTTATTTTGTTGTTAGGATAATTAGGTCCAAGAAAGTTATTTTTAAAAGTAGCTCTTTTTTTATTATTCATGATATCTTTATAAACAAAATAAGCAGCACCTAATCCCGCTCCACTATCATCTGGCATTGGTGGAATAAATACATTTTTAAACTTTGTTTTTTCAATAATTTTACCATTAGCTAAACAATTTAGCGCGCAACCTCCTGAAATTACTAAATTTTTATTTTTTGTCATTTTCTGAAGAGAGTTGATTAAGTGAAAATAAATATCTTCAAACACTCTTTGTGTTGATGCACACAAATCATAATAATTTTTATTTAGTTCTTGTTTATTATTTGGTTTCAATTTTAAAATATCTGACATTGATGAATTATAATAATTAGGCCTATGAAATTGATAATGATTGAAAAATTTAAGGTCTAAATCAAAACCTCCGTTCGGCTTTAAAATAACTAAATCTCTAATTCTTTTGTAGTATTTTTTTTCATCTCCATAAGCGCTCGCTCCCATTAATTTCCATTCATCACTTTGCGGTTTGAATCCACAAAATTCTGTAAAAGTTGAATAAAAAGAACCTAAAGAATGTGGAAATTCTTGACTCCAAATTTGATTAATATTTTTAGAACATTTAAAAAAAACTGTGGACTGTTTTTCTCCAAATGCATCAACTGTAAGCATTGAGCTATTTTTAAAAGGAGATAAATAATAATTAGCTCCATGGCATAGATGATGTTTTACATAAAATATCGGTAAAGTTTTTGATCCTATTTTTATTTCTTGTTTAAAAAAATCTTCATTAAGATTTTTTGACATTTTGAATAGGTGATTAGGAACAGAGTGTAATAAGTCAGGTATATAGCTTAAGTTATCTGATTTTTTGTGATCAAAATATTCAAGGTTAATTGCTGGATTCCATGAAATGCCTATTGCACTTAAATCTTTAAGAGAAACACTCTCTTTATTTAAAAGATAATTGATTGACTTTATTGGAAATTTTCTAGTCCTTTTCTCTCTAGACAAACGTTCCTCTTCAACTGCGCCAGTAAGAACTCCATTTTTTAATAAAGAAGCTGAAGTATTAAAACCAAAAGCATTAATGCCTAAAATATAGTTACCCTTTGCCATTTTTCAATTTATGTCTTTATAAAAGTTTTTGTACCATGAAATATATTTTTTATATCCATTTTCTAACGAGTAAGCAGGAGAATATCCTATAAGTTTTTTTGCTTTCGAGATGTCTAGAGTCCCTCTTTCTGGCATAAATTTTTCTCTTTCTTTGTAGGAAAATTTTAAATTAGGAAATTCGCTTTCTAAAATTTTTATCAGTTCATTGATTTTTCTAGAATTTCCAAAAGTTATATTAAATGTTTCATTTAAAGAATTTTTATTCTCACAGCATGAAATGATTCCATTTACTAGATCAGAGATGTAAGTGAAGTCTAGTTTGTCTTCACCGTCTCCATTTATCTTTATTTCTTGACCTTGAACGGAATTTTCTATGAATATTTGTCCGACTCTCCTGCTTACACATCTTTCTCCATACAATGCAGATGGTCTAATAATTGTATACGGCATATCAAAAACTTGATAATAAGATTTTACCATTAATTCTCCAGCTAATTTTAGAGTTCCATAAATGCCGATCGGTTTCAGAGACTGATCTTCAACAACTGTTTTGTTTTGAAACTCTCCATAAACCATACTTGAGGACAAATATATTACATGTTTTTTTCCAGAACGTGCAAAATCTAAAGTATTTTCTAGAGTTCTCAAACTGTGATCAAATGTGCTTTTAGGATCTTTGTTTGACTTATTTGCATGTGAAATTGCAGCTAAATGTACTATCACGTCTGGATCAAAGTCTGAATATGACTGTGATGTAAGATGGTAGTCTCTAGCGTCCAAAACTTTTAGAGGTATCTTATGTTTTTTTAATAGATCAATCCGATTATTAAGAATTAAAGTATAAAGTTTTTTATTTTCAAAATCTGTATCTTTAATTGAATAAATATTGTTGATAGCCAAACTGTCAATAACATAGGGTTTATGACCTCTATTACTTAACTCAATAGCTAAATTGTGGCCTATGAAACCACAGCCTCCAACTAAAAGAATTTTTTTTTTCACTTTTTTTATTAGTCTATTTTTTTTGACACAAAATTAAAAAATGGTGATTATTTGTTTCATCTGGTTCAATTTGCAAATGATAAGACCCAACATATATAGGTTTAAAAATTGAAAATTTATCAATTACTTCTTGTTTAGTCCGACAATGAAAATTAAAATATTTTCTAACTTTAAATCTTTTTCCTGTGAAAGTAGTTTCACGAAGCCACTTGTATTTGGTTTTTTTTGAAAATTTATAATATGTATGTTGAGTCGACATCATTGAAGCATAAATTAAACCTTTTGGCACTAATGAACTTTTAAAATTTTTTAATAAATGATTAAAGTGATCTTTATCAAAGTAATAGACAGCTTGTTGTCCAGTAATTAAAGTAATTTTTTTATTATCTGTAAATTTTGTCATTGGGGTTTTAAAAACATCGGGTCTGCAAATCTGAAACTTATTTGCAATATGAGGATATCTTTTTTTTGCAATTTCAATATCTGTTTTTGATATATCAATTCCGTAAGCATCATAACCTTGTTGGTGAAAGTAATTTACAATTGCACCTTGACCACAACCAAAATCTAGAGTCACAGTTGGTTTTTTTACATGGGGAAGTTTGTATTTATATTTAAGGATCCTACCGTGTAATCTAAAAATTACATTTTCTACATTTGGAGCAGTATAACCGTATTGCCAGAAACTATAATTATTTTTTAAGTATTTATCCATTGTTTTGATTTTCCCTTTTATAAAAATTTTTTATTTTATTACAAATATAGTCGACCTCTTTATTATATAATTTTGGATAATTTGGCAAAGATATATTGTTTTCAGCATAATATTTCGCATTTTTAAAATTTTTATCTTTTAAATTATACTTTTCCTTGTAGTAGCTCATAGAGGGCAAATGTCTTTTGTAATGTACACTGACACCAATTTTATTGTCTTTAAAAAATTTCAATAAGGAGTCTCTTTTTTTTTTGCATAAAATTTGGAAGATAAAATATGAACTCGTCATATTATAATTAGGAAAAGTGATATTTTTTATCTTTTTTAAATTTTTGACATATCTTTTTGCAATTAGTTTTCTTTTAATTAAATTCTTTTTATATCTTTTTAATTGCATATAGCCAAGACATGCTTGAAAGTCTGTCATTCTATAATTAAATCCTAGAGCTTTAACATCGTAATCTCCCTGTTTTTTTCTCTCTGTTATATCTTTATCTATTCCAAAAGCTTTAATTTTTTTGATTTCATTATAAATTTTTTTACTATTAGTAATTAGAATGCCACCTTCACCAGTTGTTACTTGTTTTGTCGGATAAAATGAAAAACAACCCGTAACTCCTAGATTTCCAACATGTTTTTTTTTATAAAATGTTCCTAACGCGTGTGCACAATCCTCTATTAACTTAATATTTTTTTTATTACAAAATTTAATAATTTTTTCTAGGTCTGCTGAGATACCTGCCATATGCACAATAATGATACCTTTAGTTTTTTTTGAAAATTTCTTTTTTATCTCTTCAAAACTGATATTTCCAGTAACCTTGTCTACATCGGCAAAAACTGCTTTGGCCCCAGTGTATTCAACGCAATGGGAAGTTGCTGTATGTGACATTGCGGGTACAATCACTTCATCACCCTTTTTAAAACCTGACGCTAAGCAAGATAAATGTAAAGCCGCAGTACAGCTTGATACTGTTATTGCATATCGAGAAGAAGTATATTTTTTAAATTCATTCTCAAATAAATTCGTGTACTTTCCATGAGTCAACCAACCGCTTCTTAAAACTTGATTAACCAGTTTTATATCTTTAGGCATTATCTCTGTCTTTGAAAAAGGTATAATCATAAATATTTAACTTTTACTCTTTTATTATTTTTTAAGGATTTTTCCAAAGCAAAACACACGCTCATTAAATTAAATTGTTCTTTTAAATTCATCATCGGTTTTTTTTTCTTTAAAATGCAATTAATAAAAGACTGAATAAGTGTTTTTCTATTTTTTCTTAACGGATATACCAAGTTCAGCTTTTTATTTTTTATACTTTCTCCTTCTTTTTTAATTAAATTCACTCCACTCTCAGTTTGAATTATGGTTTTATTACTTTGAAAAATTTTCACTTCATGCATGTGTTTATAATGATTGGTGCTATTAGCGCTAATTTTTACAATCAAATTGTTTTGAAATTCTAAAAAACAACTTGCAAAACTATTTTTTTTAAATTTTGTGCCATGAGTAAGATTTTTGTTAGCAATAGCATAAACTTTTTTCGGTTTATCTTTTACTAACCACATAACTAAGTCAATCATATGAATTGCTGTACCTAAAATTATAGAGTAGTTTTTTGTTTCACGTCTCCATCCTTTTGTTAATTTATTTAATCTACCCCAAATATAATCAGCTTCTATGTAGAAAACTTTTTTAGGTTCTAGTTTTTTTCTTAAAAAATTAAATATTGGCTCAGTTCTTAAAACCATGTTTGATATCATCTTAACGTTTCTTTTTTTTTTAATAAGTCTAAAAATTTTTTTAAGCTCACTAAATTTTAAACACATAGGTTTCTCAATTATAATATTTTTACCGGCTTTAATTGCCTGAGAAATTTGATTAAAATGAAACTGATCATAGCTTGCGATTGAAAGTAGATTAATTTCTTTGTCTTTAATAATTTTATTAAAGTCAGACACTATTTCAACTTTAGGATATTTTTTTTTCAAAAAATTGGCTCTTTTTTTATCAAATTCACATATAGACTTCACTTTTGAGTTCTTAAAGTTTTGAATTGCTTCAAAATGTTTAAGACCAACTCCCGATCCTATAACTGCTGCTTTTAATTTCATTTAATTACTTAATTAAAATATTTTTTTAATAATAATGTTAAATCTTGTTTAGTATCAATTGCCATATTAAACATTTTTTTTGTATCTCTATTTTTCAAATTTAAAATTGAGAAAAGTTTATAGTTTTTATAAAAATATCTTGTAACATGTTCTTTGTCTTTTTTGTTAAATTTTTTTAAATTATTTTCTAAGCAACTTGTTTTTAGAATTTCTACAGACTGTCCTTTAGGGAAAGTTTTTGGAAATACATTTGTTATTAAATCAAGTTTTTTTTTTATATTTTTTTTATGTAATTTAATTATTTTATTTATTAAAGACGTTTTTATCATTGGGCTGTCAGCGCTAATTCTAATGAAATATTTAAATTTTTCTTTCTTCGCAGCATTACATAATCTTTGAGCTACATTTAAATGATTTCCTCTGAAAGATTTTATATTATTTTTTTTTAAATATGTGACAAGTTTGTTATCAGTTTTGTTTTTTGATGTTGCAACAATTACTTTTGATATTTTTTTAGACCTTTTTACGTTATCTACAACATGTTGTATAATTGGTTTTTCTAAAAAAGTATGTAACACCTTATTCTTAAATCTCTTTGAATTACATCTAGCTTGTATTATGGCCAACATATTTTATTTTATTTTTATAATTTTTTGATTTTCGACTTTCCAAACTGTATCACATTTATCAATTACACTTTTTCTGTGTGCAATCATAATTAATGTTTTGTTAGGGAAATTTTTTTTAAATGCATCAAAAATTTTTTCTTCGGTAACTTGATCTATTGCACTAGTAAATTCATCCATCAAAAATATTTCTGGATCTTTATAAACTGCTCTTGCAATTGCTATCCTTTGTTTTTCTCCTCCAGATAACTTTATGCCATCCATACCAACTTTTGTTTCCAAACCAAATGCTGAACTATTAATTTTAGTTTCTAGCTGTGAAACTGATAAAGATTTTTGTAATAAATCATCTCTAATTTTGTCATCATTATAATTTAAAGTGATATTATCTTTAATTGAGCTATCGAGCATATAAAGATTTTGAGAAATATATCCTATTTTCTTGTACCAATTTTCTAAACTTGAAAAAATGCTTTCTCCTTTGTGGGCTATTACACCGTCATTGGGTTTTATAAGCCCCAGAATTAAATGAAATAACGTTGTTTTTCCTGAGCCAGTAGGGCCAATTATACAAACTTTTTCTCCATCATTTACTTTAAAATTTATTTTTTCAAAAGTATTTTGAGCATTATTATATTTAAATGTTAAGTCCTTTAGTTCTATAAAGTTTTTTTCCGATAATTTAATTTGTGTATCTCTTGTATTTTTATAAGGTTTATAATCATCAATCTTTTTCAACTCATCTAATATCAAATTCATGCTCACATTATATAATCTTAGATAATTATAATTAGCATTAAGGGAATTAAAAGCAGGTATTAATCTTAATAAAGATATCGCAATGACTGATAGCATAGGTAACAAAGTATCTAAATTATCAAAATAAGATGATAATATTAAACCTAGTATAACGATTAAAGTTATTGCAAAAAGTTCAAGTATAAATCTTGGCAATTTCTCAATTAAATTAAATTTAAAGTAATTATCTTCATAGTTGGAAATTTTTTCATTAAAAAATTTTATTACTCCGCGTTCTTTATTTAATACTTTGATATCTTTAATTGCTCCAAATGTTTCAAATATTGTTTGATTAATAATTTTTCTTATTTTTTGATTAAAATTAGCTAATTTTCTGACTGCTGGTTTTGTTTTAGTCAAATAGATAAATAAAATTATCATTAAGACGCTTATTGTCCCTAGTGCAATAAAAGGATTTAAAGATGATAGTAAAAAAAATACCACAGTTAAAGTTAGAATGTCTCGTGTAAGCATTAATATTTGATTTAAATAGGAAGTAGTTCCATTTATCTCATAAGAAACGTTTCTTGCTAGCTGAGATGGATTAGAATTTAGGTGTATAGAGAAAGGACCTAAAACATAAAAATCAAATATTTTTTTTGTTATTACTTTGTTTAAATTCCTTAAATATTTTCCCTGAAAATAAGTTAAAGCTATTAAGAAAATATTTTTTAAAAAGAAAGTAATAAGAACAAAATATGAAGCATATTTAAACAATTCAACATTATTAAAATCTTTAAAATAGTTTAAAAATTCGTAATAATTAATTTTTTCAATTAAAAACTCAGGTGTAATCATGGCACTTATAAACAAAGGTATAGAAGCCAAACTCACAAATTCTAAGAAAAATATTAACGAATTTAATATTAAAAAATTGTAGAAATTTAGAGTTGTTTTTTTATCTAAATATTTAAGAATCTTAATTTTCATAAATTAATTTATTTTTAAAAAAGATTTAATTTCGTTTATAGTATCCATTTTTCCTATCACGTAATTATTTGGATAATTCAATTCTTTTAAATAATCTTCATAATTAATTTTAAATAATAAATTTAATTTTTGATCGAATGATTGATAGTCACTTTCATTGCATAACGAGATATTTTTAAATGGATGATTATCTAAATTAGAATAATCAAAGCAAAGTAATTTTTTTTTATAAAAAAAGGCTTCTCTCAAAAGAGTAGATGGAAGACCTATAATAACCTCACTTTTAATTAAATTTTTGTAAGAATTAAAGTAATTGTCATCACTAATATTTTCTGCATTAGTTGATATCGAAATATTTATATTTTCAAAAAATTTTTTATAAAAGTATTTTTCAGCCTCTAGTTTAAAACCATAATTTTTACAACAAATAACTAAAGATTTTTTAGTATTTAAAAGATATTTTTTTAAATTGTTTAATAAGATCATACTTTCGGGCAAAATTAAATTTTCATAAGTTAAATCTGTATTACCTTTTTTGACAATATTTTTTCCAATTAAACAAATATCAAATAAAATTTTTTCATTTATTTCTTTTTTATACTTGTTAAAGAATATTGAATTTTTTAAAGAACCCGAAACAATTGGATTGTTATTAATCAAGTTTTTTCTAAAAAACTCCACATCAAATTCTCCTAAACAAAAAAGTTTTTGAATATGAACATTTTTTTTTTGTTTTTCTTTTAGAAAACTATAATCCCCACGATTGGCATTTTGTACCGCCACGAAGTCTTTTTTTTTATCAAAGTATTTTGATAATTTGTGAAAATCCTGGGAATTATCTATAAAAGTAATTACTATTTTTGGATCAATTTCATTTATTAGAGCAATTAGATAATTTATTTTCAAACTTCTTTTATAAATGTTAAATAATATAAATATTAATATTTTGTAATTTAAAAAAATTTCTTTCATACTGTTAATTCTTGGATTTATTAAAAAAAAATTTTCTTTTTTTAAGATAAAAGAAATTTCATTTCCAATATCATCAAATATGATTATTTTATTTTTTTTTGGTGACTTAAATAAAAACTTTACCTTCTTGAAAAATTCATAGTAATAAACAAACCTATTAAATAATTTTGTAAATATATTTTTATCAATAGATTTGTTAATATTATTTAAATCTATTTTTTTAAAGTTTTTAGACAGAAAAAACTGCTCAATCAAGTTGGGTGCTTGATAGATTTCAAATTTATTTTTTGAAAAATATGAAATTTTCATTAATAATAGTTCAAAGGATGAAATTTAAATTTTTAAAATTTTTGATATTTTTAAATAAGAACTTATTTGTTCAAAAGAGTATTTGATCATCACATCTTTTGATTTTGTATTATAAAACATTTTATACCATTCAAAAGACATTTTTAATGCCTTTCTAGCGTTTAAAACATTTTTCCATTTTAATCGTGTAAAAGCTTTAGTGCTACTAAGGGACAAGTTGGTCGACTCATAAAATTTTTGGTTTGATTGTATTATACGAGATCTAGATTGAAGAATTTCTCTCCCAAAATTAGCTACTTCTTTGACCTTTAGATTATTTTTTAAGCTAGGCGCAAAATTCCAAGCTCCAGAAAAATTATTTTTTTTGTCCTTATAAAGTTTTTCAGCAAGTGAAATATAACCAAAAATGGGTTCCAAGACATGTTGCCAAGGTCTTGTTGCGTTCGGCATTCTAATAAATAAATTTCTATTTTTACTAAAAGCCTCTGCGCAATCTTTTACTATACGGTCTTTAGTCCAATCACCTCCTCCTATACAATTTCCTGACCTTACGGTTGCAATTTTGCAGTTACTTTTATTGCTAAAAAAAGATTTTACATAACTTTTTGTAACAATCTCGCAGCAAGCCTTACTACCACTATATAAGTCATGGCCACCAAGAGGAGCGTTTTCTTTAAATTTTATTTTCTTTTCTAAGTTTTCGTAAACTTTATCTGTAGTGACTATAATCATTGATCTTAAACTTTTTAAAACCCTAGAGGCTTCAAGAATATTTACTGTTCCCATTATATTAGTTCTTGTTGTATCTATAGGATCTTTATAACTAACAAGAACACTTGATTGTGCTGCTAAGTGAAAGATTATATCTGGCTTAATTTGTTTTAAGGTTTTTTTAAGCATCTTATTATCTTGAATATTCTTTCTAAAATCTTTTTTTAAAAATTTTTTTAGTCCAAGGCCATCAAAAAAGTTTGGTTTAGAGATAGGATCTAGGCCATAACCATAGATTTTGGCTCCGAGTGAATATAATACTAAAGTTATCCAGCTGCCTTTAAAACCTGTATGACCGGTAATAAAAACTTTTTTATTTTTCCAAAAATTTTTGCTTATCATTGATTTACTAAATTAATTTAAAGTTTTCCATCATCAAATGTGAGGTAAATATTTGAAAATATGAAAAACTATTTTTTTTTATTTTTTGTTTATCATTAAAATTTTTTATTACATTTTTATAATTAAAAAAATCATTTTCTCTAAATTTCTTTGAGTGAAAAGTGTCATTAAATAATTCATTTAAAGATAGACTTAAATAACTTCTCTGAGGGTCAGTTATAGTTTTCTTTAAAAATTCCCTTTTTTGTTTTTCTCCCTTTATTAAATTTCTCATTAAAAACCTTGTTTTCAGTTTGTTAATCTTAAATTTATTATCTAAGTTAAAGCAGTATTTAAACAGTTCGTGATCTAAAAGAACTGGTCTTGCTTCAATACCACTTATCATACTAAGCCTATCCAAATACCTGAGACTACGGGGTAAATTCACAAAATTAATATCAATAAGTTGAGATTTTTTCATATTATTAATTTTATTATACTTTTTAGATTTAAAATAATTTTTTTTTTCAAAGAATTTATTGTAGAAATCACTATTTAAATTTTTTGATTCAAAAAAAACTGAACAATCTTTTGTTGAAAAGTTTTGATATTTTATTGTCTTTAAATAATCGTTAATATTTGTATTTCTAATTTTAGAGAGATTGTTTAGTTTATTTTTAAATTCTAAATCATTTTTTGACACATCTTTAAAATAAGAAATAATATTATAGTCATATCCGCCCAGCATTTCGTCTCCTCCTGAACCTTCTAAAACTACTGGAATTTTTAAAGATTTAAATTTATTAAATAGTTTTCTAGTACCAAACAATCTTATTGATGTAAAAGGTGATTCTAACTCATTTATTATATTTTGAAAATTATTAATTATATATTTAGGATTAATTGAAATTTTATGATTTTTAAATTTATATTGCTTTGAAATATTACTTGCTTTTAATCCTTCATTCAAATTATTGTTTTCAAATTCATAAGTAACAGTGTCAATATTATCCTTAAATTTTTTAACTTGATTGGTAATAATTTCACTATCATTTCCACCACTCAAAGAAATCCCAACTCTCCTATCAGAAATTAAATGTCGTCTTACTGCTTGGTCTAATAAAGAATTAAAATTTTCTTTAACTTTATTAATATTAAGCTCCTTTGGATTTTTTTCGATTAAATCCCAGTACTTTTTACTGATAGTATTTTTTTGTGTAAATATTTTAAAAGTTGAAGGCTCAATAATTCTAATATTTTTAAAATAAGTTTCTTCGCTTTCTAATTCTTGATGGATCAAAAAATTTGCAAAAGCTTTTTTGTTTACTAAATTATTTTGATGATAAAATAATATAGGTTTAATTTCGGAAGAAAATAAAATATAATCTTTGTCTTGTAAGTAATACAAAGGTTTTATACCAAATCTGTCTCGGGCAACAAAACAAGATTTTTCTTTAAAATTATAAATTACAAAACTAAACATTCCTTTAAAATATTTTAAGCAATCAGGCCCATATTTTTCATAAAAATTTAATACTACCTCTGTATCAGATTTGCCTCTAAAGTTTTTTTTGTCGAAATATCTTTTGAGATCGTTTGAATTATAAATTTCACCATTAAAAACAATAATATTATTTTTAGACTGACTTATCATTGGTTGACTGCCTTTTTTACTCAAATCAACTATACTTAATCGATGAAAAAACATATTAATATTTTTGTTTAAAAAAAATTTAGACTCATCAGGACCTCTATGAGTAATTAACTCAGCAGATTTAAAAAATTTTTTTCTTTTAAAATTATCTGATTTAGTTACTGGGTAATAAACAAAAAATCCACACATAAATTTATATATTTTCTAAAAGCTTGGGCTTTATTTTTATTAAGTTATTTTTTACACAAAACTTTATTATTTTATCCTTAAATTTTTCATAAATGATAATAAGATGTTTTTCACTCCAATCAGCTTTTTTCCAAATTTTTCCCTCGGATTTTTGTTTTGTTCCTTTAATATTTTTTTTTAAAGATATTTTTTTTAGTTTTTTTTTAAAAATTTTACAGAAATTTAAAATAATCCTACAATTTAAATCATGTAATCCATCATTGATATTAAGTTTACAAGAAGTTTGAAGCAAGATATCTCCACCATCAATTTTAGATGATAGTTTATGTAGAGTTATACCAGTGTATTGCGGCATTAATAAATAACTTGGCCAAAAGTTAGTTATAGATCCTTTGAACCAAGGAGAAAGTCCTCCATGTATATTCCAAAAATTTTTAATTTTATTATTTTTAAATATTTTTGTTGGTATCTTTCCACAGCCGAAGGTAATAAGAACATCAGCTTTTTCATTTTGTAAATAAAAAGCAATTTTTCTTTTAAAATTTTTTCGTTCTATTATGACTTTTTTTCTTAAATTGGTAAATTTGTAAAATTTTGTATTTCCAAAGAATTTACTCTCTGAATTTTTTCTTTTTGTAAAATGGATCTTGCTCAATTTTTTTAATTTATTACTCATATTTTTTTTTGGTTTAGGAATAAAAGACTCTCTTTTTTCAATAATCCAGATTATGTTTTTAAATGAACTAGAAAGTTCATTAGCTAGATAAAAATGTCTTGGATGATTTCCTGTTATTAATATTAATTTCATTACACTTTAAACTTTATTAATTTTTTTTCTTTAAGTAATCTTATTGGCTCAACGTAATCTGTAACAGGTAGATTGCAAATTTCTGCTATATCAATGATGTCTTTTGAACCGTCCGCATAGGAAAGTATCTGCAATATTAGTTTTGTAGTTTTGCTCTTTCTTTGTTTAAATTCTTTTTGAGTAAAATTTATTTTTGGATAAAAATTATATTTTGATAAAAATATTTCCCCATAAGGCATTTTTCTATTTATTTTTCCTGCAAGTTCTATTAATGAAACAATCTTAGTGATTTGGTCAACTGATTCTAAAATATTTTTAATACCCATCACATTTTTTTTATCTCCATCAGTGTGATATTCTTTATAAGAGCCGTAAACTAGTTTAGATAATTGTCCTATAGGCAAATTAAAACCTGGAGAATTGTATTGTCTTTCATCTGAACCTACTGTTGGATCAAATTGTCGAATATTTACTAATTTATGTCGATAGAGATTTTTGAATAATCTATCAACAAAAGATTCATTATTTTTTGTTAGTTTATAATTAAGTTTTCTTTTTCCCCCCAGACCTGTCAAAACAAATCCAGAAAAAATATTTTTCTTTATAAAATTTTTAAATTTACTTAAAAAACATAAGCTGCCAATTGTCTCAGGATTTATTAAAAAAATATAAGTAAATTTTCTATTCTTGATATTAAGTAAATAATTATACAATCCTATGATTACAAGAGGGCCACTTAGTTCATTATTTGCCATACTTGGATGGCATAAGTAAGTACTTATTAATATTGCCTTTTTGCTTTTGCCTTTTAAAATTTTTATTCCTAAATCAACAGAGCCTTTAACATATTTGCTATCAATTTCTGCGTCCAGGATATCTTTATTTTTTAACTTTTTAAAAATTTTGTATGGAAGACAAAAACCCCAATTTTTGTAATAATATGAGGTTACATATGGTGTTAAGTTTGGAAATTGTTTCAGAGTAAATATATTTTTTTTAATAGACTTAAAACTTGATCGTTTTTTTATTTTCGAAGAATAATTTACAATTGATATATTGTTTTTTTCAAAATCACAAAGTTTTACTCCAAATTTATTTTTAAGTGTGCCTTTTTTAATTTTCCACTCATAGGGAACTTTCCAATCAAAAATTTTCTTTCCTGAGTTAAATTTGTATAT
>TARA_B100001057_G_scaffold500973_2_pt1 | contig 14420 bp, 6 predicted proteins | sample TARA_B100001057 | Tara Oceans TARA_B100001057 (sample SAMEA2621839) | marine metagenome | biome: marine biome (ENVO:00000447); feature: surface water layer (ENVO:00002042); material: "saline water (ENVO:00002010), including plankton (ENVO:xxxxxxxx)" | depth 5 m
GCCAATATCGACTCCCATTTCCATTGTGGTTGAACAATTTAAAACGTTTTTCTTTCCTTGTTTGAACATTTCCTCATAGCGCTCCAAATTATCGGATGATTGCTGCGCAGAATGCTCTGCAGTTGTATAGTAAAAACCGCCTTCTAAAGCTCTATCATTAATATCAGTCCACAAGTTTTGCTCACGCAGTTGCTTTACCTTAGAGTCTCCTGCTACATTTTTTCGTATATCATCAACAAAATTAGATACATCAGAGCTGGTATCAAACTCCCAAATTGAAGGTAGCTCTATAAGCTCACATGTATAATCTGATAACTCTTTATTCCACGGCAAGTAAGGCGTAATACCAGAAAATACAGTATCTATCAGTTTATTTGTAATCGGACATATATATGCATGTGTCAATAAACTAAACTCAACACTACTTAAATCTAGTTGATATTGCTTACCTGCATATTCATTCAATGTTTTCGTTTTTACTAAATCAATCCAAGCAGCCCTTAGCCAAGTATTTAATGTGTCTTCTTCTATTTTATTTATTGCTTTAAATTTTGCAGCTTTAGCAAGTAACATCACTATACGCTGCTGGCGCTTTTTACCTGATTTGACCAATGGCCAACTTTTTACCCTATTTTCGTCTTTATCTTTTGAATCAGGGCTAATTAGTGATTTAGGATAAAAATGCATACCTACCCAGCGCGATATCTCACTAGAAACAGATACATAAGTATTTTCTCTTACAAAAAAATCCATACATACTTTCAAATAGTCTTTCCAATCTTGAAGTGTAAAATTATGCTCTGCCCACTTTTCAGGTATCTCCTTAATTGACTCAATCCCTGGATAGATAAGCTTAACTAATCCTTGTGTCTCAACGTTATTTCTATTTTTAGGTCTGCGTGCAATTTCACGAGTTAAAATCATTTCTGATAATTTTGTGGCATCGCCGAGCTCAAAGACCTCAGGAGCAAAATAATGATTTTCCTGGGTCATCGAATTAGCAATGTTTTCATCATTCTTTAAAACATTAATGAGCTCTTTCCAAGAGAATGACATAGGCACTGGCTTAGTCTGTTTTCCAGCTTCTAAAAAGCTAAAGTATGTATCAAGAGCGACCGCATCTTCTGGCTTAACTTGTTTGATTTGAGGTAACACAAGGCGAAGAGTCTCAATTGACATGGATTGATATTCTTTTACTTTGTCTAATAGTTGAGGATCTATATTTAGCTTTTCTTCAACATGTTTACGTAACTCTCTAACAGGGGTTCCTCTAAAGTGAGACCTTTCAGCTTCTTGCTGCATACTCACTGAGATTTTCGCTGTTCCTTGGCGGCTATCAGTAAAAGTAATTAATCTACGGCCTCTTGCTGGCAATTCATTTGGCCCAAGTTGCTTTATGTCACTATATTTGTCGGGTTCAAAATCAGGACAATATTCTAAAATTGTGGGCACCGCATTGGTAGTATAAAAAGGAGCACCTAACATGGCACGTCTAAACGCATTAGCGTATTTATTTTTACCTTTAAAGCCACAACTAACACATTCTTGCCCATCAAGATCACGCATAGCTAAGACAATTTCACAATGCTCAACAGCTTTATCACTTTCTTTAGATATTTTACCATCTTTGCTTACATCGATTTCGTAGTAGTCATGCTCTTCATTGCTATGACCGCTAAATACAACTACTTGGGATGTTCTATCAGCAGAAATAATATCACTCTCATCATTGCTATCACTTATCTGTAAATCTTCTCTTTCGCCTTCTGTGAGTGCAAACTCATCTGTATGCCTATTCACCCATTGCTGAACATATGATTGATTATCATACACTCCCAGTAAGTGCGGCTCATTACACTCGTTACAAAAAGTTAACTCCAATACTGGCGCACCACAATCACAGTGCATTTTATGTTTTGAATAGACAGTACCAAAAGGCCAATTATTTTTTAGTTCAGAATGCTTTTTGTGTTCGCAATTTTTATCAATGCAAGACCATAAGCCTTCAAGCGTTCGTTGAAAATAATGCGCCCTAAGTTTTAAAAATGCTTCAGCATTAGAACTTGGTTTAGTGCCTGTACAAACATCAATCCATTTATAAATATTGTTTTCGCTTAAATCAAACTTTGATAGCGCTTGTTTTAATTCATAAATAGTTTTTGGAGGAGTATTATGTGCAGTTAACATTTCACGTATTGCTACGGCTACCTCGCTACTTTCTAGTGCTAAATATCTGAGTTTAGAAACGTGAGGATCTTGTTCCTCTTTTTTGTTATCTGGTAAGACCCCCTGAGGTTCAATTTGCTCAATTTCTTCTAGCGTTAAATTCTCCATACTCATTGAATTTAAAGCGGGTACTACACGTCTTCCACCTATTACATCAACCTGATCAACTGAGATATTTGCCAAGCTCGCTAGATATTTTTTTAAGTTATCCTCTGCTGCAGCTCCTGCAATAGTTGCTGACGTAGCTACAAAGCGAATATCTTCTGCTTTCACTTCAAATGCTTGCATTACGCGTCTCAACTGCAAAGCTAATTCTGCAGCTTGTGATCCTACATATGTATGTGCTTCATCAAGTATTATCCAACGCAATTTACCTTTAGACTTTTCAATAATAGGCGCATCAGTTTGCCTCACAAGCATGTACTCCAGCATAGTGCCATTCGTAACTAAAATTGGCGCAGGGCTTTCGCGAAGTCCTTCTCTACACATAACTTCCTGAGGTCTGCTTTTTTGTATTTGACGAGCTTTGCTTGATAAGTACTCTGGTGTTTTACCATTGAATAAACAAAAGCGGATATCTCCGTTAAAATGTTGTGTCCATGCATTTAAACGTTCTTGTTGTGAATTAATTAATGCATTTAAAGGGTATAAGAATATTGCATGGACCCCTTCAAGCTGTTGCTTTGAGGTTTTTACCTCACTATATAAATCTTCTAAAACAGGCACCATAAAACATTCCGTTTTACCCGAGCCTGTACCACTAGTAATAATTCTTGACTGAATATTAGATGATAATAAATCGTTCCATGCTTTATATTGATGTTTAAACGGGCTCCAAGTTTTATCAAATACATAGCGCCCATTATTCTTAGAGTCTAATGCATCAACAACTTCTTGAGATAACAAGCCTTTTTGCACTAAATCCTGCATTGTGTAATCAGTATTACGCTCCCAACTAAACATTTGCTCAAAAACAGGGCCGTGAATAAATTGCTCGTCTGTTTCCATTTTATTATTTAAGTGGTTTCTTAAATTTGGGTTATTAATGCCTAGCACACTCAAAGTAGCTTCTTTAGCACGTGAGTTTGCTTGTTTTTTTAGTGTTGAAAAAAATACATTCATCTAATTACTACTCCGAAATAAAAAAGCACAATGAGCATTGATATACTGAGTTAAACCAGTTTCGGTCAAACTCCATTAATTGCCGTAAAAGAAAATAATTAACATCGTTACTACTAAATACCTCCTCCCACGTTGTATCAGTTGAAGCAACGACTGCTGCAGCGAGTGGAAAATACATAACAGCACGCTGAAAATCATTTGGGACATTAAATATTGCTAGCTCAGGAAACTTAGCTGTCACCCAGCTGTAAAGTTGTTGGTTATATTGCTGTGGCCATCGAACACTAATATCTGCGTTTTCCCTTAGTAACTCTTCTCGCCAAATATTAATAAGTGCGTGGTACATAGCTTTTTTATTAGGTTGTAATAAAAAGATATCCGGCAGTGATATAAAATTACTAATATTTGCTGTTTTCTCATTTACATATTTAGTTATTAACATCTCTGGTAAGCCTATTTTTTCCAAATTTTTCTGGTATAGATCTAACCCACCACGCCACATTTCCAAAGGAATGAGTTCCCACACAATATTAAATTCAGTCTGTAAAACTTGGAGTACACTCGCGACATTTAGCTTTGTCGCAAATGGCAGTACAGCTAAACACTTAGGATGTCGGGCTAATGCTTTAAATGCCTCAAATGTTAGCATTGGCAAATGTGAATATTTATCTAAAAAGCAATCAAAATAACGCCACCCAGAATGTTCAATATCACTTGTCATTGCATCAAGTACTTTATCAAATGCAAACTTGTTATAAATCGGGTGAAAAGTTTCAGCAGCTTTGCCAAGTGATTTAACTGATTTATGATCTAAATTACTTGTAGTTGGGGGAATAAATACAGGACGAAATTGAACACGAGAGCTTTCCTCAGGTACCGCGAGTTGTGGTGATTCACTTACTAACGGTAACTCAAATTTTCCAATACATGCCCCTGCCGATATTCTTTGCGCTAATTGCGTAGGCTTTTGCTCAGGATTTCCTAAATTAATTAATTCAGCTTTTAAGCCGGAAAAATCAATATTAGCTTTAGCTTCAAATGTAAGTAAATTTTCATCTTTTATACCAAATAAAGCAAACCAACCTATAGTGTATTGTTTTGTTTGCATTCCTGGGCCACTGATAATCATTCTTACAACTTCATCCAGTTCTGAAGATTGAGCGGTTGCTAATAACTCTTTTATTTTTTCTCGAAGATCAAATAGATTCACTTCTTCAATAAATTTATTTACTTGGTAATGGAATACATATGAAGCATTTCCCGAGGCACTAGTAGGGGCTTTTAATTCAATTTCAAATGAACTGCTTACTTTACCTGGTTGTTTAAAAAGATTAATCCTTGCACCTAACAAGCCATCAACTGAAAAGTGAAAAGGTAATTCACGTCCATTGCCATCAAATAAAATAGCGCCTCGGCTTGGAAAAGGTATCTTTAAATCAATAGGGTCAGAAATTAAATTAGCTTGAATCGTCATTTCAAAATGTGGGGGGGGAATTCCATCAGCGATTAAATTAATACGCTTACCGCCCTCTATCGATACAGCCTGCACTTTAAGATTATCCCCAACTTTATAGATAAACGCTTTTTCGCTATGTATCGATACACTACCTTGATTTGATTTTTGCCCAGCGAACAACTCCATATCAAAATCTTTTGGTAAAATTGCCAACTTACGCCTACAGAGCGTTTTATCACCATTTTTTACTCTTAAAACTTGTCGGCCATAAAAGTTGGATAAATTATTAACTTTACTTACTTCATTATCACCAATAAGAATACTGGTATTTGGAAAATCACAGCTAATTTGTGGAAGACCTTTAAATACTGGGTAACCTTTATCTGTTTCAAACTCGAACATTTCACCAGATATAGTAAGTAACTCTTTACTAAAACTGTCTTCTTTTGTAGATAACTCATATGTATCAGTATGATTATCAAAACTATAATCAATACTTAGCTCACCACTAAACGTTAGAAATCGATAATTACCTCTTTGTACATCAACAAATAGTTCAGCATTTTCTGAGGTTAATTTTGCATTTTTAGAAATAATAAGGTCTAAATTTTCAGACTTTTTACTTGTAGTACCACTACCAATTACAATATGCTTATCTTTACTTTTTTTAAGTAATATAGGCATTTCATCATGAGGTAACGAAGATTCTGGAATTTCCTCAATATGTCGAACCCGTCCTGCCTGCATTATTACAAGTTTTAATGGTGACTCATTTACAAAGCGCCTAAATACTGTATTTAGTTTTCGCATATGTAAAATAAGATTATCATCAAAAACCTCTGCTCGAGCTATGCCCAAATCAGCTATTTGAGAATGACCTTCGTACACTAAGACTTCAACTATGGGAGCTGACAAATCTTTCTTTTTTAGTGCGACAGGTAATTTACTATTTACTGTAATACTTGCAGAAAAAGAAAGCTCATCACTATCTATGAACCATTGCGAAAGTTTAAGCCGCTGCTCTCTCTTTTTAGATTCTTTACGCTGCTGCGCTGCAGAATGTAATAAACCCGATAAGAAAATATCTCCCGTTTTATTGTCTAGCGGAATAGGAAAGCTAATTCGCCATTTTGGCATCATTGAATCAAGATATTCGGGCGGGTTTGTTTTGTTATCTAACTCATAGGTATCAATTAAACCGTATAAATTACTCACCATGTCGTGAAGTAACGTTACGGTACTTTCTTCTTTAAATGCGTCCGGCATTCTGAGTAATTGTCGCTCAATTAAAGGTATTGGTGATTGGCCAAAAGTTTTTGCCTTATCAAATTCAATAAGCAATTTTTTAAACAATGTTTGAAAACGGCTACCTTCTGAAGCTAGCAACCCAAAAGGTAATCCACCTTCAGAATATACTGAGCCTAAATAATCATTTCTATCGCTGCTATGTTTATTTATTGGGCGCTTCCAAAAAGTTAGCCCTTTTATAACGACAGTTGACCTATGATTAGCATCTAGTTCATAACCAAGTTGCTCAAAAATACCCAACCAAGCCCAACCAGATTTATACTCCCTGCGATACCATTCTGCACCAAACAAACAAAAACAAGCACACCAGTCTCTATCTTTAAAGGTTACTGTTGATGGTTTTCGGTATTTTAAAAATGACTTTAAATTAAAATATTCATTTTCAGATACGTGGAGCGTAAACAAAGGTCCGCCAGTTACTGAGTCTAAATTACGAGAAGAAAGAAACTGAGAAAGCCATTGAGATGGAGTTAAAAAATTATTTTGCACAGGGGATTCCCTCATCAATTGATGCACAAGCTTTATATAAAGCTACGGGTAGAAGGATGATTGACTCGTTTGATATTTTTATTATCCGAGCAGAGCTATAAATTGAGGAGTAACGCTGGGGTATTATCACTGCAATTCCTTTTTACTGCTTCCCGACCTTGGGATAGTTATATACTATTAGCGTTAATCTACCATTCATTTTACTCAAATCAAGTGGTTAAGTAATTATTTAGATAAATCACTTATTTTAGCGACCAGTTAAGAGCAAAATTTGCTCTTAACTGGTTTTTTTTATTACTCTAAAGTAGCTATTTCATCCAACATTGGCATACCACCATGCGAGAGGCCCTGCAGCTCACCACAAATCGACATCATTTGCGATGTAATACCTGTAATTTGCCCTTCACGCTTTTTCCAAATTCTTTGCACTGCGCTTTTTTCTTTATCAAGTTCAATCTTCATTTGTTCTTGATGATCTACAACCGCTTTTAAACGATGAACAAATTGCGTGCTACAAATATAATCATATATAGCCTCTACTTGTTCACTTTTGCCCGAACTCACCGTTTTTTGGCGCTGTGATTCTAATAGAACTATTCTAAGCGCCTCACTAAGCCCTTTTGCTAAAGCAGGTTTAACTAACCAAACTCCATCAACCATTAACATAGGTTCATTTGTATTAGCTGGAAATACGGTTGTTACTAGCACTCCAATATCACCAGCAGCATTTTGTAAATCTGTTTTAAGTTTGCTAACCCAAGCGTTTGACCAATTTTCAGCTCGCTTTGTCTCCCACACTATTTTTCCGCACACAGTACCTGAGCGCATGCAAACTGTTTGAATAACATCTGCGCCTTTAGCCCCTTTTTTTACGGGTTCAATAAAATCAAGCGGATATAACTGTGCTAGTGTAGTCTCAAGCTCAAGCTCTAAAACTTCCCCCTGTAGCTGTTGTGAGCCTTGCTCTAGCTTGCGCTTAAGGTCGTTATTAGCTTTGGAAGCATCATCAATTTTTTTACGGTACTCAGCTTCTTTCAATTTGAACTCATTTGCAGCATCATCACGAAGTAACTGCTTTTGCTCTTCAACTTTACGTGCTAATTCAAGCTCAAAGTTTTTTTGTTTATCTTCAAGCTCTGTTTTGGCCTTTCTGAGTTTAAGTTCTTCACTTCTAAATTGATCTAATTGCTCATCTTTAGATTTTATTGATGCCTCAAGGCTTTGCTTTTCTAGCTTCACCTTTTCAAGCACGCGCTGCTCTGCTTTAACTTTTTCAGACTCAATCTTTGTTTTGAGTGCTTCTTCGCTTTGCTTGCTGTCTTCTAGCTGTTCATTTAATTGTGCTAGTTGCTGCTGAAATACTTTTGACGCTGATTTTTCTGCATCTTTTGTGGCCTGGGCTTTGAAGGAAGTTAATTGCTGGTTGAGTAGTTGCTCATACTCGCTCTCATGCTGCTCAATTAAATGCTTTGCTATCGCATCTTGTACATCAAAATCAGTATCACAATGAGGACAGGTTATTGAATCGTTTGCATTAAGAATTATTTTAGAAGTCATGGCTAAGCCTTGTAATAGTTAAACACATAGCTACTATTACAAGGTTGGTGCCAAATTATAACCAATTGTTAAATAACAAATTATTGTTATTGCCAAACTAACAGATAGAAATTAAATTACCTTTGTGTAAATAAAGTTACTATTAAAATGTACATATAAAATAAGTTACTTATCGTGTTTGTCATATATTTGAGTTCTGCTTAGCATTAAAATTGCTTGGTAAAGAGCAATGTTAAACACTTTATACTCATCTTTATCCTCAGGGCCAATCTCACCACTATAAATTGGAAGAGACTCCCTAAAATCAATCAAGTTAACCTCAATTTTTTTATCAACAATAACTTGAATATATTGACTTTTATTTACTTTGTTCACACTGTTAAAAAAGTCGACAGAGTCTGTATTACATAACATGGCTAGGTACTTAAATAGGTCAAATGAATGACAACCTTCAATAACCACATCATGGTTTAACAATGCATCAATAAAATTAGGGGTCAATTTGTTGAGTGGCTCAAGTGTAGCTTTATGACTAGCTAACAAGCTAAAATACACATTTTTCAAGCGTATTAAATGCTGATATACATAGGCTGTCATTTTAACTGAGCTTTGGAAGGGCCTATTAAAAAAACCTGATATTTTGATTTCTTCTGTTAGCTCAATACCAGTATTTATTTCTAATACAAGTTCATACTCGGCATTTTGCTGCCTTACCTTTATTGCTTTTACATAGGGCTTTACAAAGTTAAAATTAAGCTCAATAAACTCTTCGGTTATATCAATTTCTATAAACTTATTGTGGTTACTAACAATCGAAGTAAGGTCTAACCTTTTAAAAAAATCACTATCAGAAACTGCATCAGCAAGTTCATCCTCTAACTCATCAATTTTGTCTTGTTGGGCTTCATACTTATCGGCAAACTGGGTAATGAGTTCCTCTATACCTAGTTCTTTAATTAGTGATTTAGCATATGGTTTACCACGATTATCTATTAAATCAATAAGCCAGGGCTCATCACCTTGTATCAGCACATTAGAAATTATATTTCCAAATTCGCTTATTCTATTTAAGTTTGTATCTATTGGCTTGCTCTTATAATCCCAATACAGAGATCCTATATAACCACAATCATCACCGTCCACGTCATCAGCATAACCACCCAGAACTATTAATTGCTTAAGTTCATATATTAAATTTTGTTCAATTAATAATGTATTTAACATAGAGTTGTCTGAAAGAGGGACATCAAAATCAACATTTATAAATCTTGCAAAGTTTTGATACTCAGCCTGAAGCAGTACAGCCAAAGGGCAAAACGCAGAGTTAGTTACCGAATACCCGCAAAACTGTCTTACTTCAGGATTTTCCGTGATTGGGGTTCCGATTACTGCAAGGTTTATGTCAGGAAATAAAAGCAGAGCATTAAACACATACTCTAATCCATTAACCATCGCGAGTGTTATTGGGTAATTTATATCATCGTACTCACCGACGTATTGATGATTAATATTCGCACCTAATAATAATAGTGTAATAGCGAGCTCTTCGTCATTATTTTCGATTGCTCTTAAAAGTAACTCTTCAATTTCATCGTATTGCTTAGCTAAATAACAGGCTTTTACAAAATCCCCCTCTTCAAGCGCATTGTAATAATCGGCTAAATGGTCTGCATCCTCATCAACGCAATAGCTAAAACCATCTAATGGTTTTAATATTTTATTTTTATGGCTTTGTAATAAATTATTTTTATGAGCTTCAATTAAATTACATGTTTTATAATTATTCAACAGATCAAAATCTTGAATTATGACTCTTTGAATAGTTTCTTCAATTGGTTGCATCGACTACTCCACTTGCAACGTTAATATTAAATAAGACCGATATTTAAACAGCTCAAATCTATTCTTTTTGCACACTTAGCTTGTATATCAAAAGGAACAACCCAGAGTTTTAGCGCACCACCCTCATAGTTAAAGCTATGCGCGAAAGCACTGCTAAACACGTCTGTTTTAGGGTAAATAAGGACTAAATCACCTTCTCCATTTAAGTAAGTATGACCATAGCCAAGCATTTGATAAAAATCGGCCTGAGAAAGTCCAAACTTGTCTTTTCGTCTAGAGTTTTGCTCGTTTATTAATTTCCATTTTGTATCAAGCACAATGTCATTGCTTTTATCTGTTCCACCTTTGCGTGAAATATATAAATCCGGTTTAAGTAAAAAATAAGGTGTGTTGTCATAATCAACTAAAGAATTAGTGCTCACCTGAGCAGACACCTCCCCCAAACCTGTAATATGCTTTTTTAAATATTGAGCAACATAGCTTTCAAACACCGCTTCCATAGGAAACAGCAACGAAAATGCATTGCTTTTGCCCTGCAAAGTTAACGGAGAAAACCCATCAATAATTAGCTTTGCCCACGCTAGAGGGGCTTCGTAATACTTCATTCCTCTATCTAGCTTAACGCTGGCAAAGTCATTTTTTACATTATTACTTAGTGGTATGTCTGCAAAAGCAAATAACAGCTCTTGCAGTAATTTTTGGTTATTAGCACTGCGGCTATAGCCTTTCACCTTTACAAGTGCAGTGTGTATTAATCGATTAACCGGCCTATCTTGTAAATACTCTTCGTACTCAACATAAAACTTATGTTTGTTAATAAAGTTATGCTTAACCTGCTTACCTACCAAAAGCTTACCTTTTAAAAAGGCAACGTTATCTTCTTTTAGTAGGTAGTCACTTTTAAGCCCACGCTTTATTAAGGTATTTACAGAGGCTAAAAACTGGCTAATAAAAACCTCTAATAAAGGTATTTTATTTTCAGCTAAATTAGCGTTATTAGTTTGTAAGTGCCTAAACTGCTTAAGTGATTTTAGCATCATGAGTAATGACGCGCGCGAGGCACTGTCATCACTATTTTTAGCTACTTTAGGCAATACTTCTATTTGGGTTCCATCGGGAGTGAAAATCACACCAGCATAGTTTTTAACTTGCAATACTTCACAGCTATCAACTTGCTTTAAGCGCATAAATCGACTTTCTGAGTCATCACATAAACATAAACTTTTTAAATAGTCATATGCGCTTTGTGGAATAACCTCTACACTACTGGACATTTGAGCTTTTTTACAAAAGCCCAAATAGCCAAACTCAAAAACAGTAGTTTGCTTTTTTACTTCCGGCATTACTGAGTACTCGAAGCTGTATCTTCACCTGCATCATCACTAATTTTCTCAATGCTTTTAAGCAATGTATCGTCATAAATAGCTTGATAAGCTATTGGGTCATTCCATGCTGAATCTTGAGCATTAAAATCAGCTAAAGTGAAAGTTGTTTTCGTGTCTTCGTAGGTTTCTAAACCATGATTCTCACCAAAAATGTCGTTATATTTTTCACTTTTCGACTTCACAAAAATATATTGTTCTAATTCACTTTTTTCTTTTCGGTTATCACCTAAAACTAAGCGAATTTTATTCCAGTCTTCAAAAAAATACTCTTCAAGTAGCGGGATGATTTTATTTTTAAACGTGTTTTTAAGTTCAGTAAATGCTCTTGCCTCTGCATCGTCCTCATCACTATCTAAAGCGTTTAAAACAGGGATTAAAAAAGCATGCCCAAGTGTATGTTCTCGGTCGTAAAGCACTTCAATACGCTTATTCATTGTTCCAAGTAACTGCTCAAGGTCAATACCTTTTACTTTTTTACCTTTAAACAATTCTGGCTGTGGCATCATTTCTATAAAATCAAAACGGCGGCGCAAAGCAGTATCCATCATCGCTAAGGATCTATCAGCCGTGTTCATCGTGCCAATAATATAAAGGTTATCAGGGACTGAAAACACGTCACCCGAGTATGGCAAAACAGTATCTAACTTTTCGTTTTTACCAAGTCTTTTCGAAGGCTCAATAAGTGTAATTAGTTCGCCAAATATTTTTGAAATATTGCCTCGATTTATTTCATCTATAATTAAAACAAAGTTTTTGCGTTCAATATTATTTGACTCAGTGGCTGAAACTAAATCCTTTAAATACGAAACCAAAGGCCGATAATAAACACCTAAGCCAGATTTATATTCTCGCTCACCATTAAAAATTGCTCTTAAGGTATTTATACTCAGGGTATGATCTTTACTACCTCCCTGTTTTTCGAAAAATATTCGCTTATCATTAAAATCGATTACTTTAAATGACACCTTAGACATTGGAACTTCAACAAATTCACTCTCAGCTAATTCAGCGCAAAATGCTTCCCAACAACTATCAAAGCTATGTTTTGTGGTTGATTCTTGAAAGGTTCGATATTTAGTTGCTTCAATTACAATTTGTTTGAATACGCCATCTTCAACATCATAGGAAATACTGCCGTTATCACTAGATGCTTTAAGCCCTTCAACAAACTCTTCATAACCAAAACTCTGATGGAAAGTTAAAAATCTAATTTGACCATCTTGCTTAAGCTCTTCGTAATACTCTTTATAAGTTGCTCTTAAGTCTTGGTCATTTTCTACTTTTTGAGCAAAATAAGGATCAACTGCATCAACGGCTAGCTTAACAGTATTAAATGTTTTTCCAGTCCCTGGTGGGCCATATAAAATAGAATTAAGCGGTGCTAATTCAACAGGTTCATTTATAGCAGGAGTTTCTAATTCACTATTTTTAATTACTTTGCTAGGCAAGAATAAATCAAAGTTTTGATTTATATTGTTAAAAACAAAATCAATTAAAGCTGTTTTTTCTGGGTTATCAGCTGTTACTTTCCAGATACGAGGTCGGTATGTGTAAAAGTACCATGTCTTTTTACTAAAGTCGGTGTCCCATTTTACCTTTAAATTAATACCATCGTTTAAATTTTCAGTTACCTCACCAATGGCTTTAATATCCATTACTGAAGCCATTTTACCGTCATTATCGAAAGGTAAATTATAAGTTTTTGTATAAACTGACTTTATAGCAATTTTATCGCCTGCTTTAATTTTTTTTACATCATCATGGTATTTATTATCATCACCATTTTGCCAAATACCTTCCTTTACAAAGCGCTCGGTTTGGTCATCATTTGCGCCGTACGATGCACCTAAAAACCAATAAATACTTTTTCCGTTTGACATGAAACGTCCCTATCTTTTTTAAATTTAAGTTTAGTTCTATACAAATTCTAAAATCGTAATTTGGCTAAATTCTAAAATTTAATTGACTATCAAGTTCACATAAATACTCAACAAAACACTCTTCTATTTTTATTAATTTTGCTATATCAAACTCTTTAGTATTGCCAGTGCCATATAATGCGTCATCCTCATCTTCAGGATCCACTCCATGTTCAGCCTCATCACATAATTGCTCAAAAAGTTCCCTTCTGTTAATGTATGGAGATTCACTACAATGAGTTGCAACGGTACTAATGAGGTCTGGATGTGCCTTGTCAAACTTATCACGTTCTAAATTCTCTGGAAATTCGACTAAAGAGTCATAATAGTCTTCTAATTCACAGGCCAACTGCTCTAACTCATTTGCATCAAAAATAAAATTTTTAGACCCATTATCATAAGCTATATGTAACTCGTTATGGTCTTCAAGCTCAGCTAACAAACTTTGCAAACATGAAACCATAACAGCTTGATCGACTAATGCTTGTGAATAATCAATTCCTATCTTTTCATAACCCGCTATAATTTCTTGCTCAATTTCTTTTTTATTTATATTTAATTCATTTTCAATGGACGACATATTTAGTACCTATAAAACTTTAATTTTATAAAAAATAATCTACTAAAATGCTAACTAGCAACTTGTGCTAGTTAGCGGAGGTACTGACCGGCGCGTACTCTAAGTTTTTCTTCACATTTCCGATTAATATCGCTTGGTTAATTTCAGAATCAAAAAGTTGTTTTAACAAGTCTTTCTGATTGTTTATTAACTGGGCATGCTGAGGAGTTTGTCCGCAAATGACTTCACGTGCTTTTGTATTACACCAAGTTTTATAATTAGATAAAATTAGGTTGTAATTTTTTGATGAAGTCTCAAGAATATGATCAGCCATTTTATATTTACCAAAGCGTTCATAAAGTTGGCTTTCTAAACAAATAGTCTTCGGTAGCAAGTCCATCATCATATTTACAAAATCAAACATTAACTTTGCATGTTGTGCACTTGCAGAGTCTACATATCCAACTAAGTTATCAATAAGCGATAAAAGTTCATTTCTTTTAACTGCAAGTTGAGCCATGTATTGCACTGCAATCTCATGTGACTCCTCTACAAGT
>TARA_B100001057_G_scaffold140886_1_pt1 | contig 14415 bp, 13 predicted proteins | sample TARA_B100001057 | Tara Oceans TARA_B100001057 (sample SAMEA2621839) | marine metagenome | biome: marine biome (ENVO:00000447); feature: surface water layer (ENVO:00002042); material: "saline water (ENVO:00002010), including plankton (ENVO:xxxxxxxx)" | depth 5 m
AAAAACTTTACTAAAATTTAAAATATGCAAAAAAAAATTAAGATAAGTACAAATAGAAGTTTTGGAATAGTTTTTTTTGTCTTTTTTTTAATTATTGCAGTTTATCCAATTTTTAAAGGTGGTGATTTAAGAATTTGGTCATTAATCGTTTCATTTATTTTTCTAATCTTAGGTTTACTAAATTCTAAAATATTGAATCCACTAAATGTCCTTTGGTTTAAATTTGGTATTCTTTTGGGAAAGTTTTTTTCTCCAATAATCATGAGTATAATATTTTTTTTAGTAGTAACCCCAATAGCAATCATAATGAAAATTTTGAAGAAAGACTTACTAAATCTTAAATATAATAATAATAAATCTTATTGGATTGAAAAATCTGGTCCAAAAAGTAATATGAAAAATCAATTTTAATATGGGTTTTATAAAAGAATTTTGGGAATTTTTAAAAGTCAGAAAAAAATATTGGCTATTACCAATTATAATTGTACTTGCCTTATTTGGGGGCCTTATAGTATTAACTCAAGGTTCAGCAGTAGCCCCATTCATTTATACAATTTTTTAAAGTGAGTTCTATTTTAGGTATATCTGCTTTTTATCATGATAGCGCAGCTTGCATTCTAAAAGATGGAAAAATAATTGCAGCGGCACAAGAAGAAAGATTTACAAGAAAAAAACATGATCCAAATTATCCTCACGATGCAATTGAGTTTGTTTTGAAATATGCAAATCTAAAGCTGAGTGAAGTAGATCAAATAGTTTTTTTCGAAAAACCGTTCCTTAAATTTGAAAGATTATTAGAGACATATGTTGCTTTTGCTCCAAAAGGTTTTTTTTCTTTTGCAAAGGCTATGCCATTATGGATTAAAGAAAAGCTTTTCCAAAAAAATTTTTTATTTAACAAACTTAAAGAACATGATAAAACTTATAAGTCTGATCAAAATATTTTTTTTTCAGACCATCATTTGAGTCATGCTGCAAGTGCATTTTTTCCATCACCTTTTGAAGAGGCTGTTGTATTAACGGCAGATGGTGTAGGTGAATGGGCAACGACTACAGTTGCAGTAGGAAAAAATAATAATTTAGAAATCAAAAAAGAAATTCATTTTCCTCATTCACTTGGATTGCTTTATTCAGCATTTACATATTACACAGGCTTTAAAGTAAATAGTGGTGAATATAAACTTATGGGTTTAGCACCTTATGGAAATCCTATTTATGAAGATAAAATAAAACAATTAGTCGATTTAAAAGAAGATGGAACTTTTAGACTTAATCAAAAATATTTTAATTATGCAACTGGATTTACAATGACAAATAAAAAATTTGATAATCTATTTGGTCAGAAACCTAGAAATCCACAGAGTGAAAAGATAACACAATTTCATATGGATATCGCAGCATCGATCCAAAAAGTAACTGAAGAAATAATGATTAATTTATCAAAATCTATTCGAAAAGAATATGGCATAAAAAACTTATGTTTAGCTGGTGGTGTGGCTTTAAATTGTGTTGCAAATGGAAAAATTCTTAAAGAAAAAATTTTTGATGAAATTTGGATTCAGCCAGCAGCAGGCGATGCAGGCGGTTCATTAGGCGCCGCTTTAGCTTTATGGCATATTGATCAGGGAAACAAAAGATCAGTTAATTTAAATGATGATATGAAAGGCTCGTATCTTGGAAATGAATTTAATCAAGATGAAATTGAAAAAGAATTAAAGTCTGTAGGAGCTAATTTTGAAATTTCAAATTATGAGGAATTAATTAATAAAACTGCGGATTTTTTATCAAATGAAAAAGCAGTTGGTTGGTTTCAAGGAAGAATGGAATTTGGCCCAAGGGCCTTAGGTGGTAGATCAATTTTAGGAGATCCTAGATCTGAAAAAATGCAAAAAAATTTAAATCTGAAAGTAAAGTATAGAGAAAGTTTTAGACCTTTTGCTCCGTCAATTCTTAGAGAGGATTTATCTCAATGGTTTGATATTAACGTTGATAGTCCTTATATGTTATTAGTAGCTGACATTAATTCAAATAAAAAAATTGAGATGACTGGTGAACAAAAAAATCTTTTTGGTATAGATAAATTGAATATAAAAAGATCAGAAATTCCAGCTGTTACCCATGTTGATTATTCTGCTAGAGTTCAGACTGTCACAAAAAACACTAATAATCGTTACCATGATTTAATTTCTAAATTTAAGGAAAAAACTGGTTGTCCTGTTATAGTAAACACATCTTTCAATGTTAGAGGTGAACCAATTGTAAATACACCGACTGATGCATTTAATTGTTTTATGGGTACAGAATTAGATTATTTGGTTATTGGAAACTGTATTTTAGATAAAAATAAACAAAATCAAAACCTTAAAAAGGATTATTCATCAGAATTTGAGTTAGACTAAAAATCTATACTTTCTAAAACTCCTTCAAAAACAAGATTTGTACCTTTAGTATTCCAATGAATATCTCCATAAATAAAATTTTCAAAAATAAATCCTCTGATATTATCATTTTGAAATTTTTCATAAAGACTCAAAAAATTTATATTATTTTTTTTAGAAAAGTTTAGCCAGTGACTTTGATGATAATTATCACCGTAAAGTATTTGTGAAGGCCACGGGTATACAATTAAAGTAGAATCTATATCATTTTCTTGAAGTAAATTGAATAATTTCAAAAGATATTCATTTGATTGCTTCAAACCTTCACTTACTTCATTAAATTTTTTATCATTGAAAGTCCAATAGCCTCTATCTATATGTGTCATTCTATAATACATAACATCATCTCTTTTTGTATTGAAAAAACTTTTATTATATTCTTTTGAAGCTTTTAATTTAAGCTTTAAATAATTTTTTGTAATTTCAGTTTTATCCGAAAGAATATTTAATAATCTAAATATAATTGAATTATCTCTTAAAAATATTCCAGTTGAATAAAAAGCTCTTTTTGCAAAACTTTGTTTTTTTGTTTCCTCAAAAGTTAAAATTTCACCTTTGGAGTCAAATTTTATAAAAAGTTCATCAAAAATGTCGGAAACATCTAAAAACACTAGTGCTTGATCAAACTTATATCCTTGATCTATATAAAATTTAATCTTTTTATAATATATACTTGGTGAGTAAGAGCCTAATGCGGAATTAAGTATTTCATAATTATTTCCTAGATAGTTATCAAGCAAACCTGCAAACGTTTTTTCATAAGGTAAGCCTGACCCTTCAATAAAGGAGTCTCCAATTAATAAGATCCTTTTTTGTCTATCATTCGACTTGAGAACTTTTCGATTTTTTTTATCTATAAATCCTATGGAATTGGTAATAATTCTTTTTTCAATTGTTCCACCCCATTTTTCAACTTTATCTATATTAGGAAGAATAGCATGATGATAATTTTTTGACGAAATTCTCCAAAATTTTTTTTCCCAATTAATATTATTCCAATAAATTGTATTTTTAAAAATTAAATTTGACAGAATTAAATCAAAAATTAATACTACAACAATAAATTTAATTTTATTCATTAATTATTGTTTTTAAATTATCACTTATAATTCTATGACCGTTACCATTCCAATGAACATCACAAGTTATAAAATTATTTAAATAATCACTTATATTTTCTTTTTTTATAAAATCGTTTCTAACATTTACAAAATTGACTTTATTTTTCAACGACCAATCCCTTAAGAAATTGTGGTGTTTGCTATTTTCTGAACTAATACTATCTATTACTTCAAGAGCTGAAGGATAATTTATAATTATTATCTCAAATTTGTATTCTACTGATAATGCTTTGATCTTATCAAGATAAAATAAAATTTTATTTATACCATCATCGACCCAGTTTTGGTTTTGAATATCATTGATATAACTATATCCAAATCTATTTGAGTCTAAATATTTTCTAAAATTCAAGTCATCTCCACTTTTAAAACATTTCTTAGTATCATTTGAGATAGTTGGTGCTGATATATTTTCATATAATTTGAATATAAATAAATTTTGTTTTAAATAATTTTTGACCTTATATTTTCTATTTTTTGATTTTACTTCTGTATCGCTCATCCATTTTCTTACAATATTTCCATATTTATCCTCTCTATAAAATTGAGCCTCATCTTGAATATCTGAATGGTCAATAAATAAGAAAATTTTTTCAAAACTAATTTTCTTCTTTTTGATCATTTGTTCTATCTTTTTATAATATATTGAAGGTGAGTAGCTTACATATCCAAGATTTAAAAAATTATAATCATACATTTCTAAATTAGAAATAAAATGATCTTTATAGTCTATACCCGATCCATAAACAAAAGAGTCTCCAACAAATCCAATATTTTTTTTTGATCTATCTATATCTAAACTTTCATTATCTTTTATACGCATGGAAAAATTGTTAGTTTTTATTTTGTATTTCTTATTACCCCAAAACTCATAAACATTAATATTTGGAGCAGTAACATGATGAAATTTATTGGATTTTAATGAATAATTTCTTGATGTACCAATTCTTTTTTTTAAATTTTCAGGTAGAATTAGGTTTATGAACAAATCAAAAAAAATAATTGTAATTAAAATGATTATTAATGTTTTAAGAAATTTCATAAAACAAGATATCATTATAAAACATATATTTTAAATGAAAATTCATAATGATAGTCAATGTGGGTGGTTAAATAATTCTTTAAAAAGAAATCATTCTAATTCTCTTACTGAAAATGATAAATGTGATTATTTAGTAGTTGGGGCAGGATACACTGGTTTATCTGCAGCAAGAAAACTATCTGAAATTGACAAAAATAAAAAAATTATAATTGTTGATGCTCAATTAGCTGGAGAAGGAGCCAGTGCGAGAAATTCTGGCTATCTAGTCGATAATACTTTAAATGATGGTTTTACATCAAATACAGATTTCGAGATTTATAAAAAAAAGATTAAAATCTATGAATTAGGAATTAAAGCAGTCAAAAATTATATTAAACAATATCAAGTAGATTGTGATTGGAATGAGTGTGGAAAATTTTTTGCTTCATCAGATGCAACGGATGAAAATAAAGCTTACTCATTTAGTAAATTATTATCAAATTTAGGTTTTGAAAATAAATTAATATATAAAAAAGAATTTGAAAAAAAATTAGGTACCTCTTTTTATAATGTAGGTATTTACACTAATGGAGGAATTTTATTAAATCCTGGAAAATTAGCTTTATCGATGGTTGATACATTACCTGGAAATGTCAAATTGTACGAAAATACCCAATTAAAAAATTGGAAAAAAATAAATAATAAAATTAATTGTAATTTTTTAAATAATAAACAAATTATTACTGAAAAAATAATATTTTGCACCAATGGTTTTTTTAGATCTTTAAATATCAAAAAAAATTATAGTTTTCCGATTACATTAACAGCGAGTATGACAAGACAGCTTAAAACTAAGGAATTTGATCAGATGGGATCATTAAAGGAATGGGGCGTTTTACCAATAAAACCAATGGGTGCAACAATTAGATTAACCAAGGATAAAAGAATTTTGATAAGAAATACTGCAGAATTTAAAAATCCTTTTAAAATGAAAGATGAAATTTTAAGTATTAGATCTAAATTTCACCTAAAAGGGTTAAAAAAAAGATATCCTTTTTTAGCTGATGATATTATTGAAAAAACTTGGTCTGGAGTTGTTTGTAGGAGTAGAAATGGATCACAAATTTTTGAAAAAATTGATAAAAATATTTTTGTAGCTGGATGTTACAATGGTTCAGGAATAGGTGTTGGTACGTTATTTGGAGAACAGATAGCTATGCTAGCATCAAATCAATCTACTGATGAAATAGGTCATATAGACCAAAGAAAAAAACCCAATTTGTTACCACCTGAACCTTTTTTAAGACTTGGAATATATTCAAGGTTAGCTTATGAACGGGTGAAAGCAAATTCAGAGACATAAGGTTAATAAAAAATTTGATAGTATAAAATTAAATGTTTGTAGAAATTCAAATAATCTTAATTTTTTTATTTAGTTTGTTAATTTTGAATGTCTTAAAAAACAAAGTTTTTAGATTAGTTGTAAGTTTCTTTTTTTCAATCTTTTTAATTTTAGAGGTTATTTCTTATTATCTTACAGGAGATCTAGTTGATTATAGGTTTTTCATTCATACTGATATTTCATCAATTAAAGTTTTTTATTTTCAATTTAAAAAAGAAGTTTTTTTAATACCTATTTTAATTATTATTTTTAACTATTTAATTCTCAAAATTAAATTAAATAAGTTAATCAATTTTAGAAAAACCTATTATTTTTTTTTAATATCTGTTCTTTTATTAATAACTATACCGAATAAAAGTGCCGTAAAAAAAATATATGAAATTAGTAAGATTTATAGTAATAATAATTTTTATAAGGTTGAAACAAATGAAGAAAAGAAAATATCTAAATTTTCTAATTTCGTAGAGATTAATAATTTAAAAGATTATAATCTTATAGAAGATTTAAAGGCTGAAAAAAATTACAACATAATTTTCTTAACAATAGAATCTATCGATAGTGGCTTCCTCAACCAAACACCAGAATTAACACCAAACCTTAATAAACTTAAAGAGGAGTGGTATTTTAAAAAAGTTAAAGATGTTGATGGATGTAGTTGGTCAAGTGGAAATTTATATTGTTTAATGACAGGGCTACCTGCCTATTTTCCTTTTGAAAAAAATAAAATTTTTCAAGGTTTAAAAGAGCTGAATATTATATCGTTAGGACATATTTTTGATAAATCAAATTATGATTTTCAAGAATACTTTGTAGGAGAGTCAAATTTTGTGGGTACAAAGGACTTATTAGAAAGTATGAATTTCAAAGTTTTTGACTACAGTAATTCTACAGGTAATTACAAAATATATCCAAAAACATTTGGTTTTCATGACAAAGATTTATTTTATGAAATAAAGGAAAGAATAAAAGATTTAAAAAATACTAATAGTTCTTTTGCCATTTTTGCATCTACGATTAATACACATTTAAACGGTATTAAAGATAATAGAATGACACAATTAATTGGAGATAATTATGAAAATAATCTTGAACACTCTGTAAAATCTTTAGACTATTTAATTGGAGATTTTGTAAGTTTTTTAAAAAAGCAAAATATATTAGATAATACAATTTTGTTTATAGCACCTGATCATATGTTGCCTGATAATAGATCTATAAAAGAAACGTATAAAAAATTTAAAAATTCTGAAAGATATTTATATTTAATTTCAAATAAAGAATTTATTTCTAATAACAAAGAAAAAACACAGATAGAAACTTCTAAAATTATACTTGATACAGCTGAAATTAAACATAACCATAAATTTTTTTATGAAACAAATTCAATTAAAGATTTAAAAAAATACTTAAATGATAACAAAGCTAACTTTTCAACCTTTAATAAATCAAGTTCAAATTTTTTTGAAGCACCTGAAGTAATAGAATTTTTTATCAAAGATAATAATTTCAAAATAATAAGTGATAATACTAAAATATATGAACTTGATTTAGAGAACAAATCACCATCATATATAAACCTGTTATTTGATAATGATTTTATTTTTAAAAATGACGAAAACCCTAAAGAAAATACATCTTCAAGAAAAATAAGTCGTGAGGATGAAAAATTTAAATATAAACATTTAACGATTGTTAAATCTGAAAACAAAATAATTAGTGCTAAATTTATTGATTCTTTTGATAAATCAATAATTGATTTACCAGTAAATGATGGTCATGTTTCATTCAATATTAAAAATTATAATAAAAGTTTTAAATTAAAAAATTATATAAACGATAAAAATAGATTTATTGCTCATGCCGGGGGCGGCATAAACGGACAAAAATACTTAAACTCATTAGAGGCGCTAGATCAAAATTATTCTCTAGGTCTAAGATTATTTGAGCTTGATTTAAAGCTTACTTCAGATGGATTTATAGTAGCAGTTCACGATTGGGAAAAATGGAAAAAAAATTCTGGTTATAAAGATGATATTCCTCCAACATTAAAAAACTTTAATAACCATAGAATATCTAAAAAATATACTCCACTAGACTATAAAAAGATAAATGATTGGTTTAATCAAAAAAAAGATGCAATTTTGATAACTGACAAGATTAAGGATTTAAATGCAATACAAAATCAAATTAAAATTGATAAATCAAGACTATTGATAGAAACTTTTAGTATAGAAAGTTTAATTCAATTTAGAAATAATAATTACAAAGTAATAGCCAATATTGATTCTTTGAAAGAAATAAAGGATCCAGTTGATTTTTTAAATCAAAAAGGAATTGAATTTATTTCTGTGCCACATCAAATCAAAAAAGATCTAGAATATAATTTTTGGAATTATCTAAAAAACTTTTTTACAGAAAATTCTGCCAAAGAATTAGTAAATAATGGCTTTAAATTTTATGCGTATGGTCTTAATGAGAAAAAAAATAGAATTACAGAAAAAGAAATTGTATGTAAGCACAGAGATATTTTTTTTGGAATGTATATTGATAATTGGAATTTCAATGAACCTATCAAATGCATAAATTAGATGAATCTATGAAAAAATTTTATTATAATTTTAATTTGATTAATAATTCTTTTAATTTTACAAAATAACTAAGTCTAATTTTTTTTTCCCCAATCTTTCATTACCATTTTCGGTAATTAAATATGTTTCACCTAGATTCATTGCTAATTGATTTTCAGAGTCCATTAAAATCATGTGCATAAAAAAAATATTTCCAGGTTTTATAATGTATGGATTTTTGCTGTATAACATGGGCCAGTCCATCCAATTAGGGGAAAAAGTGGCACCTAATGAATAACCACAAGCGTTCATTCTGGCTTTATTGAAACCAAGTTCATCAAATGTCTTAGCATGAGTATCAAAAACCTCACCTACGTTATTTCCAGGTATTAATTTATTTTCACAATTTTTTAAGGCTTGGAGTGATGCTTCGTGCATTTCAAAATGTTTTTTATCTGCTTTCCCAATAGGAATAGTCCTAAACATTGCAGAATGATAATGTTTAAATGTGCCTGCCCATTCAATAGTTAGTTGGTCTGGATTTGATAAAATTTGTTTTTCAGCTTGGTATCTGCATAATAATGCATTTTTTCCTGAGCCTATTATAAATTCATTTGCTGGATAATCACCACCACCCTCAAAAATAACTTTGTTCATTTCAGCAAGAATTTTTGACTCACTTACACCTACTTTTGCATTTTTCCAAGCTTCTTCAAGAGCAAGGTCGGCTAACAGAGCAGCCTTTTTGACATAGATTATCTCTTCTTCTGATTTTACTACCCGAAGTTTTGTTATGAGTTCTGATTGATCTTCCAAGCTACAGTAATTTTCTAATGATTTATTCAATCTAAGTGCATTACGTCCAGTCATTCCATAAGCTTCATATTCAACACCAATCTTTTTATCTTTTAAATTAAGCTCATTTAGGATGATCTTCAAATCATCAACAGGATTTGAACCATCCTTATCGATCCAAATTCTAATATCTTCAATATTTGAGGTATTTTGTGCCTGCCTTAAATCTGGGGCACGAGTTAAAAGAATTGTATTACCATCTTTATCCATGATAAGCGTTTGAAAAAAAACATAACCAAAAGTATCATAACCTGTTAGCCAATACATCGATTCCTGCCTAAACATTAAAATAGCATCAAGATTTTCCTCAATCATAGACTTTAGAGTCTTTTTTTTTCTTTGATTAAATTCTTCTTTGCTAAAATGAATAGCCATTAACTAATTATAGCTTTAACAGATCCCAATTTTTCAATTTTACCTTCATAGAGCCCTCTTTCTTTAATTGGAACTACACCGACAGTGGAACCAGTAAAAACCCAAAAACTTTTATTCAAATTAACTTTATCTTTTTTCACTTTATTCAAAACAAATCTTAGTGAGTTCAAAGGGTTTATGTAAACTGAATTAGTATTACCATTAACTATTTGATTAATTTTTTTGTTTGAAATTTTAGTTTTTAAATTTCCAATATTAATTTTTTTAAATCTTTTTTTTGATCCAATTAAAAATTTAACATTTGCTCCAAAATCACTACACAAATCACCAAATGAAGTGATGCCCTTTTTTCTTTGTCTATAACCAACTACCTCAATACAAGGAGCCATATGAGAGATAAATTTATTAATGTTTTTTTTTGTTACATTCTTTTTTGATTTAAAAAATAATTTTTTTATTAAATAGCATACTTCAAGTTCAATACCCAAAGTTGATTTATTAATTTTAACTTTTTTTCCACTTTTTAAAAAATTTCTTTTATATACAGATGCATAAAATGGTTCTTTTTCTTTTAATTTTTTTAATAATGGGATGCCAGTTCCACCTGCTTTATAACCTATAACAGGCTCTGTTATTTTACTTTCACATAATTTTTTGAATTTCTCAGCATTAATTAACTTTTTCGTAAAGTTTGATGGGAGAGGTGAGATGATCTTATCTTTTAAAAAAGCTTCAACGAGCTTATTTGAAAGTAATTCTATATCTTTTTTTTTCATATCTATTTAGGTAAAAAAACAAAATTACTATATTTATTTAAATCATCAAGCTTATCTGTACTTTCAAGCATATCATTACAATAGTAGTATGAATTATAGCCAATAGAATTGATATAATTAATTGTAAAGAGAGCTTTATTTTTAGAATATTTTTCGTCAATTTCCACAATAAGAACAGGTTTGTTCTTCTTTATAACCTCAATACCACCCTCAATGACTGGTATTTCGTGTCCTTCAACATCAATTTTGATAAGAGAAATTTTGTTATTAAAATCAAACTCATCAATTTTTTTTGATTTAATATTAAATTCCTCATATTTTTCTATGTCATTTTCTGGATGTACAGTTGCGGTTCCTAATTTGTAATATTCCTCATAATTTTGTTTATCTGAATGAGGATTTCTAATTGGTATCTTTATCTTTATATTTTGAGTTTTATTACTTAAAGCATAATTATAAAAAATTATATTTCTTTTAATCTTTTGTAAATTTTCTCTTAAATCATTAAATATTAATGGATTAGCTTCAAATGCATGAACAGTTTTAGAATACTTTGACATCTCGTAAGCATAAATACCTCTATAAACTCCAATATCCAAACTATCAGTGTATTGAGTGGTATATTTTTTAACTAACTTAATTTCTTCTTCTTCATTTTTCCTAATTGCTCTATCCAAACGTCTTTTAAGTAAAAAGGACTGTGAAAAAAAAACTTTTTTTAAAAAAAACTCAATTTTTTTATTAAATTTAATTCTCATTTTTTATGATTGACATAGGGTCAAGTCTAGTTTGAAACCAATTAACTCTGAAATCTAAATGTGGACCTGTTGATCTACCAGTTGAACCAACAGTTCCTATAGTATCACCTTGATTTATTTTATCTCCTACTGAAACCATAACATTTTCAAGATGAGAATAAATAGTTGATATTCCGTGACCGTGATCCATAATTATTGTACCTCCTGTATAATACAAATTATCTTCAGCCATCGTTACAACTCCTGAACCAGAGGCTTTAATCATGGTCCCTTCCTTAGCAGCTATATCAATTCCATAATGAGGCCACTTTGGTTTACCATTTAGTATTCTTTGACTTCCATAAACTCCACTAATTATTCCATCAACAGGCATAATAAATTTATCTTTAAAAAAAGGTAAATTTGAATTTATTGATCTAGCTTTACCAATTTTGTTATTCTCTTCTTTAATTCTTTTATAAACAGACTCTGGTGGTGTAACTTTATTTTTTGGGAGACCATCAATTCGTTGAATATTATATTTTCGTTTAAGTATTTGTTTTATTATAATATCTTTCTTATCATTTAATATTTTAGAAATTTTTAAATCATATTTTCTATCTCTATCAACACCAAAGACAAAATAACCCTCATTGGATACTTTTACTTTTTTTTTATCAATTATAATTTTAGCCTGAGGACTAGTTTTTCCTAGTATAAAATGTCCTTGTATAAACTTTCCTTCGAACTCTATTGCATTTACAGATGATGCAAAAAAAATATTTATAATAAATAATATTCTATAAATTATTGAGCAGTCCATCCACCATCTATTAATATTGATGTACCTGTTATCATTGAAGAAGCTGAAGACGCTAAGAAGCAAACTGTAGTTGCAACATCACTTTCGGTTGCCGCACGTCCAACTGGAATTTTACTTAAAGCAAGATTTTTAAATTTTTTATTTTTAAAAAATTTTTTTACCATTGGTGTTTCCACAAAAGTAGGGGCTACCGAATTAACTCTAATATTATTTTTAGCTAATTCCACACCCATTCCTTTAGTAAGGCCCTCGATACCAAATTTTGTCATATTATAAACATTTCGACCACTCATTCCAACATGACCAAGCTGTGACGACATATTTATTATTGATCCTGGTCTTTTCCTAAATTTAAGCATCTTTTTAACAACTATTTGAGCAACATTAAAAGCAGCCTTTAAATTTAAATCTATTAGATAATTCATACTTTCTTGCTTAACTTTAACAAATGGTTCGGGAAGATTAGTTCCAGCATTGTTTACTAAAATATCTATAATCTTTATTTTATCTAATTTAGTTTTTGTTTCTTTATAATCCATCACATCACATTGCACTTTAATGATTTTACCTTTAATTCTTTTAATTATTTTCTCAAGTTTATCTAAATCCGACTGAGTTCTACTTAAGGCAATTACTGTCGCGCCTGCCTCTACTAAAGCAATTGAACAAGCACGACCTAATCCTTTACCAGCTCCAGTTACTAGAGCGTATTTATTCTTAAGATTAATTTTTTGTAAATACATTATAAAAATAGTAATTTAATATCAGTATAAATCAACTCTATAGCAACTATTAAGATGGCAATTAAACCTGCCCAAGCAATCCATTTATATTTCTTAATCCATTTAGATATTAATGTGGCTGCAAAGGCCATTAAAGCAATAGATAAAGCTAGACCAAAAATTAGTAAACCGTAGTGATCCCCAGCAGCACCCGCAACACCCAAAACATTATCTAAACTCATTGTAAAATCAGCTAACAATATAGTCCAAATAGCTTTTAAAAAGCTTGAATTATCAATTTTGATATCTGCATCATGTGATGAACCTTTGATTACATCTATGTACAATTTATAAACTATATAGAGAAGAAGAAGTCCTCCGATTAATCTCAAACCAGTTATTTGTAATAAGTAAGCGGTCAACAACGTGAGGATTATTCTTAAAACTACTGCACCCCCAATCCCCCAAAAAATAATTTTTTTTCTTTGTTCAGGTGGAAATTTTGATGCAACCATTCCAATGATGATTGCGTTATCCCCAGCTAAAATAAGATCAATAAGAATAATTTGAGTTAATACAGTGAGTTGTTCTGCAGAAAAAAAATCAATTAGCATTAGTTCCTAGTATCATATCAGCGCCTTTTTCTGCAATCATTATTGTTGGTGCATTAGTATTACCAGATGTGATATTAGGCATAATAGAAGCATCTATAACTCTTAGATTTTGAATACCATGAACTTTTAATTCATCATTGACTACTGAATTTTCATCATTACCCATTTTACAAGTACCAACAGGATGAAATATTGTTTGAGTATATTTACTTCCTTCTTGAACTAACTCTTCATCAGACTGAAATTGATTTCCTGGTCTTAATTCTTCAGGACTATATTTTTTGAAAGTTTCAGTCTTAAGCACTATATCTCTTACTAATCTTAATCCATCTGCTGCAACTTTTCTATCATCTTCAGTTGATAAGTAATTCATTTTTATCTTTGGTTTTTCTCTACTATCACTACTAACAATATTTATTTCTCCTCTACTTGTAGGTCTAATATTTGCTACTGTTGGAGTGAAGGCATGGAAATTATGAAGTGCAGCTCCACCGAGTTTATCAGTACTTATTGGTTGAACGTGAAACTGTAAATTAGGTGTTTCTCTTGATGAATCACTTTTAGTAAACAAACAAAGTTGACTTGCTCCCATTGTCATAGGTCCAGATCTATTAAATATAAATTCAAGTCCAATTAGAAGGTTTCCAAATAAGCTATTTATTTTTTTATTCAAAGATTTAATATTTTTAATTTTGAACACAGGCCTAAACATTAAGTGATCTTGTAAGTTTTTACCGACTCCTTTTAATTCTTTAATAACTTTAATACCCAGTTTGGATAGCTTTTCACTATCGCCAATACCTGATGTTTGTAAAATTTGAGGAGACCCAACTGAGCCCGCACTTAAGAGAATTTCATTGTTAGCTTTTATAGTAATAGATTCTTCATTTTTCCAAAATGATACACTTACAGCTTTTGTTCCATCAAAATTAATTTTTTGAACATGACAATTGGTTTCAATTTT
>TARA_B100001057_G_scaffold250513_1_pt1 | contig 14414 bp, 12 predicted proteins | sample TARA_B100001057 | Tara Oceans TARA_B100001057 (sample SAMEA2621839) | marine metagenome | biome: marine biome (ENVO:00000447); feature: surface water layer (ENVO:00002042); material: "saline water (ENVO:00002010), including plankton (ENVO:xxxxxxxx)" | depth 5 m
AGTAGCGGGAAATAGGTGGTGGGTGAATGTACGCCGTAGTCAAGCAGACGCTTGGCCATGTCCATGGCGTTCACACCCAGTTCTTTGTTCTCTTTTTGGTAGGTCACGATAAATTCGTGGGTGGCACGACGAGAAGGGTAAGCCAACTGGAACCCTGCCTGAGCAAGGCGGGCGGCCATGTAGTTGGCGTTGAGGGTGGCGTATTGGCCAACCCGATGCATACCTTCGCGACCGAGCATGAGCGCGTAGGACAATGCCCGCAGCAAAATGCCCGCGTTGCCAGCGAACCCTGACAAGGTGCCAATGCTGCCGGGTAGATCGTCGATACCCATCCAGCGGTAACGATCGCCGCTGGGTTCTTCTAGCTTCTCCACCACTGGCAACGGCAGATGCGGCAGTAGTCGTTCACCCACACCTACGGGACCAGCACCGGGACCGCCACCACCATGGGGTGTAGCGAAGGTTTTATGCAGGTTCATATGCAATACGTCGAAACCCATATCGCCGGGTTTTACCTTGCCAAGAATAGCGTTTAAGTTGGCACCGTCGTAGTACAGCAAGCCACCGGCATCGTGCACGGTCGTGGCAATGGACTGTATCTGACGCTCGAATACCCCACAGGTAGACGGGTTGGTCATCATCAATCCGGCGGTTTGCGGCCCAACTTTTTCTTTCAGTGCCCCAAGATCAACATCGCCTTCGTCGTTGACGGGCACCTCGGTGACCTTATATCCGCACATCACCGCGGTGGCGGGATTGGTGCCGTGGGCTGCAGTGGGCACAATAATTTCGGTGCGCGCATCATCGCCACGCGCCTCATGATACGCACGGATCATCGCCACTCCGGCAAATTCGCCTTGGGCACCGGCCATAGGGGCAAGTGACACACCCTGCATGCCAGTAACGTCTTTGAGGATTTCCTGCAGGTCGTGCATGCAGGCTAGGTGACCCTGACTAGCGGCTTCTGGCGCTAGCGGATGGCGACCCAAGAAACCCGGCAGGCTGGCGGCTTTATGCGCACCCCGAGGGTTGTACTTCATGGTGCAGGAACCCAACGGGTAGAACATAGTGTCGATGGCATAGTTTTGACGCGACAGATTTGTAAAGTGTCGTACCGCCTGCAGCTCAGACACTTCTGGCAAGCCTAGCGGCGTCCTGCGTAGCAGCGCCTCGGGAATGTCTGCCAGACACTCCGCATGGGTCTCGTCAACGCGCTGAGCCGTCGCGCGACGACCGGCAAGGCTCAGCTCAAAAATGGACTCACCCTGTTGCTTTGCACCAACCACTTTCTGCAGTGGTGCGGCATCGGGGTTGATGCTATCGACCTGGCTCATGTGTTTGCTCCTGCTGCAGCGGCGATGGCTTGAGTGAAGGCCGCTACGTATTGATCCATTTCGACCTCGGTGCGTTTTTCAGTAACGGCGACCAGCAAACCCTGCTCTGCCGCCGCCGGGGTGCCGCCGGAGAAGTCGGCCAAATTCAGACCCGCCAATATGCCCTGCTGCATCATTTGCTCTACGACCCCGGCCGCCGGTACCGGCAGCTTGAGGGCGAACTCATGGAAGGTGGGCCCTGCAAAGAGCTCACTCACGCCCTCGACTTGAAGCAGCCGTTGACGCAGCGCATTGGCTTTGCGATGGCAGTCCAGTGCGGTCTCACGAATGCCCTGCGGCCCCATCAAGCTCATGTAGATCGTGCCTGCGGTGACCAGCAAACCTTGGTTCGTGCAAATGTTAGAGGTCGCCTTGCCGCGCCGGATATGCTGCTCGCGCGCCTGCAGCGTCAGTGCATATCCGACCCGACCTTCCAAATCTTCCGTTCGACCGATGATGCGTCCAGGCAGCTGACGCATGAAAGTGCCCCGGGCACAGATAAATCCAAACGACGGGCCACCCGATGCCATGGGCACACCAAAGGGCTGACCATCACCCACAGCAATATCCGCTCCTTGTTCACCCCATTCGCCCGGCGGCTTCAAAATGCCCAAGCTCATTGGGTTGACCACCGCAATGACTAAAGCGCCTTGGGCATGGGCCCAGTCGGTGATCGCGTCAACGGCCTCCAGGCCACCGAAGAAATTAGGCTGCTGGATGATCAGTGCGCTGGGTGGCGTATCGGTGATCATGGCATCGAGGGTTGCCGCGTCTACGCGGCCATTTGCGTCGCAGGCGATGGTGGCAATAGCAACATTTTGATTGCGCACGATGTTGCGCGTAGTTTGCGTGTAGTGTGGATGCACAGACTCGGCCACCAGCACCCGACCGGCTTTGTTTTTCTTGTTCGCGCGGACGGCCATCAGCACGGCTTCCGCCAAACCGCTGGCGCCGTCATATACCGAAGCGTTGGAAACATCCATCCCGGTGAGCGATGCCATCATGGACTGGTATTCATAAATAAGTTGTAGCGTGCCCTGACTGGCTTCCGCCTGATAGGGCGTATAGGCCGTCATGAATTCACCCCGAGCGGTGAGATCCCATACCGCCGAGGGAATGTGATGATCGTAGCTGCCGCCGCCCAAGAAGCAGGTATAGCCTTGATCTTGCTCCGCGCGCTGGGCCATGTACTGCAACATGGCTAACTCACTCCTACCCTGCGGCACATGATCAAGGCCGTCGCTGACAAGCTCGGCCGGAATTTCATCGAACAAGGCATCGAGTTGTTCGATACCGATGACTTTCATCATGTCGTCAACATCGGCTTGGGTATGAGGAATAAACGGCATACGTTCTCCAACGTTATCTTATTCGATGGCTAGGCCACTGCGAGTTGCGCCGTTAGGGCCGCGTCACCCTTGTCGACGTTCGATCATTCTTCGTCGGCGCAGACCTCGGCATAGGCTTCGGCGTCGAGTAAATCATCAAGATCTGCCGCATCGGTTGGCGTCAGTTTGAAAAACCAGCCATCGCCATAGGGATCTTGATTCACGGTCTCCGGCGCATCTGTTAGTGCTTCGTTCACCAAGCAAACGGTTCCGCCCACGGGCGCATAAATGTCCGACGCGGCCTTCACGGATTCGACCACGCCAGCCTCTTCTTGTGCGCCGACTGTTAGGCCAATTTCTGGGGCCTCGATGTAAACCACATCACCCAATGCGCTTTGCGCGTGATCACTAATCCCAACGGTGACCGTGCCGTCTTCTTCCAACCTGGCCCATTCGTGCGTTGCCGCATACTTTAGCTCTGCAGGGATATCACTCATTGGTGGTTTGCTCCTTGATCCAAAACGCGCAGACCGCTCTTTCGCGACCGCATCTTCTGGCGCCAAGCGCCATATTTTCTGACAAACGTCTGGCCACACCCAGACATTATTCGTCCTTTAGTTGGCCAGAATCTTACCCTTTCGCACGAAGGGGGGTTTAACCAATCGCGCCTTCTTCTGCGACCCTCGGATGTCCACCGAACAATCATCGCCAGCCTGCGCAGGCACACGGGCTAAACCGATACTGCACTGCATTGTTGGTGAGTAGGTGCCGCTAGTCACCACGCCCGGACCGGCGTCGGTTGCCACACTCTGATCATGCCGCAGCACGCCCTTGTCTTCTAAGATGATGCCCGTCAGCTTGTGGGTCGGTGCCAGCCGGACATCTTGCAGCGCGTGGCGGCCGATAAATCCGCGATCTGCCGGCTCCCATGCCACAGTCCAGCCGATATTGCTGACGTATGGCGAAGTGGCCTCACTCATGTCTTGACCATAAAGATTCAAACCAGCCTCTAGCCTGAGAGTATCGCGCGCACCCAGACCCGCAGGTTTCACGCCCACTGCCAACAGGGACTGCCAGAGCGCAAGGCCCTGCTCCACAGGCAACATAACTTCTACGCCATCCTCACCTGTATAGCCCGTTCGTCCGATGAGCCAGTCGCCATGGGCAGCGGCAAAAAAAGGTTTGATGCTCAGCTCGGGCAAATCTATGGCCGCAAGGAGTTTGTTAATCGCCTCGGGGCCTTGTACAGCCAACATGATTTGGGGTTTGTGTTCGATGCGCATGTTGGTCATGGATTGGGCGTCAAACCAGTCGAGCATTTTTTCTCGAGTGGACGCGTTGACGACGACGCGAAAACCCTTGGGCAGGCGATAGACAATGAGATCGTCGAGAATGCCGCCGTGGGCATTGAGCGCTGCGCCGTAGAGCGCCTGATATTCCGCCAGCGCAGTCACATCGTTGGCGATGACCTTGCGCAGAAAGTCCTCGGCGTCGGGGCCGTCGATATCGACAATGGTCATATGCGAAACGTCAAACATGCCCGCATCGGTGCGCACGGCCGTATGCTCTTCGATCTGCGAGCCGTAATTGACTGGCATCATCCATCCAGCGAAGTCGACCATTTTGCCGCCAGCCGCGACGTGTGCATCGAAAAGCGGGGTTTTATCTGCCATGTGCTGTAGCCCTCTCGTTCACCGTTCATATTACCGTAGCGCCGGCCAATTACCCTGAAGTGCGTTCACCCCGATATTGCAGTCGACTCAGGCCGACAGGTCTCGCAAGCCGGTCGCTTCCTCTATGGCTTTGCGCTGCAGCCATTGTCTACGACCAAACCAACCAACGCCTGCGTTACGCAGCCAGCTCATCCAAGGATTGTCCTGAGCATAGAGGCGTTGCAGCCCGTCGAGGCTGCGCAAAACCAGTTCTGAGCGCAGTAGCCGCTGCCGCGCGTACTTATCCCAACGTCCCGCAGTGCTGAGATCTGTATCGGACTGCAAACAATCGAGCATCGCCTGCAAATCTTCAAAGCCTAGGTTAACCCCGAGCCCGGCAAGCGGATGGATGACTCGCAGCGCATCACCCAGCAACAGCGCGCGCGCATGCGGATAGGCTGTTACCGCCAACTGCTGGTGCAAAGCAAACGCTTGTCGCGGTCCCACGGCCTGCACCTCGCCCAGACAGCCTTCGCTGGCTCGCGTCAGCAAACGACAAAAGTCGACATCATCAAGAGCAAGGCGTGCGTGGGCTTTATCCTCGGACTGCGACCAGACAATGGAGCACAGATGTGGGTCCTTGCTGGGTAGCAAGGCCAAGGGACCATCGAGCAAAAAGCGCTGCCATGCGGTATGACCATGGGGGTGTTGCGTTCGCACCACCGTGGTGAGCGCCATCTGTCCAGTACGCCAATGACGCAGAGGTACGCCGAGGTTCTCGCGCACCGCAGAGTGTGCACCATCGCAGGCGATTAAAAAATCTGCGACCAAGTCAATCGGCGCATCCACTTGCTCATCAGCTCCGGTCTTAGCCGGTTGCACCGTCAGGACAATGCCATGCTGGCGGGGGGTGACGCACTGGGTTGTGCCCAGAACGATCTGTACGTTGGGGTGTGCCTCAAGGCGTTGCCACAGACGCTCCAGCAAGGGTCCGACTTCCACCAACCAACCCAGCTCCTGGCGATTAACGCTTGCTGCATCGAAATCCAATGCGCTGCTGCCGCGCTCCTCCCAAACCCGCATGTTGTGATATGCCGCCGCCTGCTCAGGCCAAGCATCGATGTTTTGCAGCAATGCGGCCGAGCGTGGCGATAGGGCGACATTGCGAACGTCGATACCGAAAGCTGAGGTTCCTGGCTGGGGCGGGGTGCGATCAACCAAAATGACTGGGTAGCCACGCTCAGCCAAACTCAATGCAGCTGCAGCGCCGACAGGACCTGCGCCAACAACGAGTATCGAACTTGTGTCGTCGGTGTTTGGCCTCACGCTAGTACCTCTGTGAGGCCTTGCGCGCTTTGCCCCACAGACCCGTTGGTCGCCATCCACCGTTCGATCTCGTCCGGATCCTTGAGCAGACCCTCGGTCAGCACTTGGCAGCCCTGGGGTGTAATCAACACGCTGTCTTCCACACGAATACCGATGCCGCGAAAGGCTTCGGGGACATCGGCTGTTGTCGAATCACGTGGTATGTAAATGCCCGGCTCGATGGTCAGAACCATGCCAGGTATCAAATCGCGCCACCGCTCGCCGAGCCGGTAGTCGCCGACATCGTGTACATCTAGGCCCAGCCAATGGGAGGTTTTATGTGGGCAAAATTTCTCATAGGCGCGGCTTGCGATCACTGTCTCGGCAGTGCCGCAAAGCAGGCCCAGAGCGATCAGCCCGTCTACCAGTATTTCAGTGGCGATGTCGTGGGGTTGGTTGAAGCCAACGCCAGGGCGGCAGGCGGCTATAGCCCCGCGGTTCGCCTTTAGCACGAGATCGTATAGCGCGCGCTGGGCTTGGCTATACCTGCCGTTGGCTGGGTAGGTGCGAGTGACGTCAGCAGCGTAGTAGGCAAATTCGCAGCCCGCGTCGATGAGCACCAGATCGTCCGCGTCAATGAGGCTTTCGTTGCGGGTGTAATGCAGCACGCAGGCGTTGTCGCCTGCAGCGACGATGCTGGGGTACGCCTCAAAACGGGCGCCCTGTTTGCGATAGCTGTAGAGCAATTCCGCTTCGAGGTCCGCTTCGCTAACGTTGGGCCGAAGCTGCGCCAGTGCTGCGTATTGGGCTGCAACGCTGATCTGGGCCGCCCTTGCCATCAACGCCTGTTCTTTGCGCTCCTTGATCAAGCGCTGTTCGTGGAGCAGATGCCCCAGCGCTGTGACCTGCTGAACTTTAGCAACCACCGCCGGTCGCCGACTGACGAGTTCATCCAACCAAGCCAGCACCCGCTCGTCCCAAACCGCATGTTCGCCAAGCTTCATGTAGATCTGGCTACGGGCCTCCAACAGTCCAGGCAGAATCTCATCCACATCGCTGATCGGAAAGGCATCATCCATACCGAGCACCGTTTGACACTGATCCGGACCCAAAATCGCACCGTCGCGGCGCTCCAAGTGCGGATCTCGTTCGCGACAAAACAAAATGGACTCGCCCTGTGACCGTCCGGGAATCAGTATCAAGAGTGCGTCCGGTTCGTCAAAGCCGGTCAGATAGTAAAAGTCGCTGTCTTGGCGAAAGGGGAAAAAGATGTCGTTGCTGCGGCGCTGTTGCGCGGCCCCGGGAATGACCGCAATCGACCCGGGATGCATGTGATTGAGCAAAAGCCGGCGGCGGCGGGCAAAGTCTTCGTACCCTAGGGCAGCCCTAGTCAATCGCGGACTCCACCGAGACGTGTTCGTCCATTAGCGCCAATATCAACAGGGTGCTTACTCGCACGTACTCATGAACCTCGGTCAACGAGGCCTCATGTTCTTCCATCTCGCCCGGCTCAAACTCTGCCTCGCGATAATCCTCAGGATCAAGCGACGATAGCGCCACCAAGTCCTTGATGATTTCCTGCACATCTACTGGTAACTCGGCATGCTCACCATCCAGACCAGCAGCAAAGCCGGCAAGAAAGCCCCCAGACCAATTGGCGATGGTTTCCACGCGCTTGGTAATCGGGTCTTCCTCATCCGCAACCAGCGGCTGAAAGATCATATTTTGATCGTGTAGTTCATCCAGGGCCGCGTTGACAAAAGTGCCAAGGGATTCTTGATCCGATAGCGCGTCAATGCCGACAAAGTCAATAAAATCGCTGAGTACGAACTCATGATTACCGTTCACCGCCATCCCGCAAACCATGCCGTGCAGCTCTTCGGGCTCAATAGAATAGGCAGCCATTTCGGCGTGAATACGCAGTTCAGACATGGATTCGTCCATTGGAGAGCAGAAATTGTTGGCCTCAGACTATCGCCCACTGGCCAAACAATTACCACCTGCCTGGACAGCGTTATAGCGTGGAAAGATTGAATTTTGCGCCGCAGCCGCGCAGCATGAGGCATATTACTACTCTGCGCTGAAGCCTGCCCTTTATGAGCGACATAAATTCTCAGAAAAATCCTCCCTTGGAAGAAATGGATGTTCTGGAGCGTCGCGTTAGCGAGCTAATTTCCCTTACCGAACAGCTCTCCCGCGAGAACAAAGCGCTTCGTACGCAGCAGGAAAATTGGTCGGTTGAACGCGCTAAGCTGATCGAGAAAAACGAGCTGGCGAAGAGCCGAGTGGAATCCATGATTGGGCGCCTGCGCGCGCTGGAAAACGGTTAACGCGAGTCATCACCATGAGCAAAACCCTAAGCATCTCAATCATGAAAAAAGAATTTCAGGTCGCTTGTCCCGACGGCGAGGAGGAGGCCCTGCAGCGTGCGGCACGCTACCTGAGCGAGCAAATGGAGGACATTCGCAAAGGCGGCAAGGTTGTCGGCATGGATCGCATCGCGATTATGGCCGCACTGAATATGTCTCATGAACTGCTTAACGGTCAGTCCAAGGTTCAAACAAGCCAAGACTATGCCAAGCTACGCATTCGCGCCTTGAATGATCGGTTAGAGCACGCCATAGCCGATGGCAAGCAGCTAAAAATTTAGCTCGACAACCCGCCCACCATCTCTTGCCGTTGTCGCCGTGCCGGCGGGTTTCATCGTGTCCAGTTTTGGTCTGCGGTTACCGCTCAATGCCCCTATTGCCACGCGCAAAAATCGCTATACTGCCCGCGTCTCCTGGGATGTTAGCGAGTGGTCGCGTCCTTGAGCCGTTATAAAAACGTCAGGAAACTTTTCGTTAGCTCTGTGTGCTTACCCAATCTGATGGGCCGCCTTCGAGTTGGCTGAGGTTTCCGCCTTGAATCTAAACGGTTCAGGGCAAACCAACAGCGGCATCGCCGGGAGACTCCTTATTTTTTCTGCCACGAGCGCATCGTGGGAGCCGCGCACATGAGCCAAGAGTCTGACGCTAAACTGTTGAACACACGCAAAGTGCAGCTGCGCCGGGCATTCAAAGACAGGCGCGGCGGCCTCAATGACCTTCAGCGCCAAAATTATCACCAATCCATCGCCCACCATCTGGAAGCGCTTCTCGCCAAGGCAGACGTATGCGGCCTCGCCGTATATTTGTCCTCTCCAGATGAAGTGGACTTAACTCGTTGGATGACGGGAGCCTGGTCCGCTGGCAAACAACTCTATGCACCAGTAGTGGCTAAGGCGGCAGGCGCGATGCACTTTTACGCCATTACGCCGCACACGCAGATTCAGCAGGGTCGTCTTAAGCTGCGCAAACCCGTGCTTGAGGCTGATGCGGTGCCCGTGGCGCTGCATGAGCTCGACGCGGTACTGTTGCCACTAGTGAGTTTCGATGGCCTAGGCGGCCGGCTTGGTATGGGCGGCGGGTTTTACGATCGCTACTTTGCCGATACCGAGACCCGACCATGGATGATCGGCGTAGCGTACAGCATTCAGGAATCCCTAGAACCACTGCCAACCCAGCCCTGGGATATTCCCTTGGATGCGGTAGTCACCGAATCTGGCCATCGGATCTTTGATCGCGCAACATCACACCAGCATTGAGGAGAGAGCTGCGTGAGCATTTATCCGATCATTAAAATGGGGCACCCAACTCTGCGAAAAGTTGCCTCGCCTGTCGCTCCATCTGATATCGACCGCCCGGAAATGCATACCCTGATCGCCGACATGGTGGAGACCCTGCACGACGCCGGTGGCATCGGTTTAGCGGCGCCGCAAATTGATCGTCCAATCCAGTTGGCCATTATTGAGGTGCCCGGCGGCCCGAGTCGCTACGGCGAAATTGAAGCCGTACCGTTAACGGTTTTCTTTAACCCCGTGCTAACGGTGGTCGATCCAGCCGAGGCGGGTTATTGGGAAGGTTGTTTGTCGGTGCCGGGGCTCCGCGGCTTCGTGCACCGTCCGCAGCATGTGCGCGTTGACTACATGGACATTGCAGGTGAGCAGGCATCTATCGATCTCAAGGGCTTTTTGGCCACCGTGGTGCAGCATGAGTTTGATCACCTAGCCGGCAAACTCTACGTTGATCACATTCGGGATATGACCCAGCTGGTATTTGAAGACGAGTGGTTAGCCCATCAGCCAGAACAGTAACAGGTGCCTCAATAGGCGCCGAGGCAGTTAACGCAAAAACAAGTCGTAAGCCGGATTGTCTTGCTCAGACCAGAAACGATAGCCAATACGCTGCAAATAACTTTGCAGCTGCGTGCGCTGTGAGGCGTTAGCGTCAAAGCCGACAAGCACCCGCCCCCAAGCCGATCCGTGATTGCGGTAATGGAATAGCGAGATGTTCCAGTCCGCACCGAGACCCGACAAAAACTGCAGCAAGGCACCGGGGCGCTCGGGAAATTCAAAACGAAACAGCATCTCAGACCCGGGACTGCCGCGATGGCCTCCCACCATATGGCGCACATGCACCTTGGCAGCTTCGTTTTCGGTCATGTCAAAAATCTGATAGCCCTTGGACGCAAGCTGCGCAATCAGTGTCATACGATCTTCTTTCGACTTGACGCCAATGCCGACGTAAATATGCGCCTGCTCAGAATCTGCGCTGCGGTAGTTGAATTCCGTTATGGCGCGTTTGCCGAGGGCGCGGCAGAACTTCAAAAAACTGCCCTTGGCCTCATCTATGGTGACCGCTAGCACCGCTTCTCGCGCTTCGCCGACTTCCGCGCGCTCTGATATATGGCGCAGGCGGTCGAAGTTGACGTTGGCACCGCTGACGATGGACACCACATGCGACATGCCAGGGTGGGCATCGACGTAGCGCTTCATACCCGCAATGGCCAGAGCACCGGCAGGCTCGGCCACACAGCGCGTATCCTCAAACACATCCTTAATGGCCGCACAGATTTCATCCACGTTTACCACCACAACGTCGTCGACATATTTCTTGGCAACCTTGAACGTCTCCTTACCAATTTGCGCCACGCTGACGCCGTCGGCGAACAAGTCCAGCTGGTCAGTAGGCAGCCTTACCCGACGTCCGGCCTTCATCGCGACGTCGAGACAGTTTGATCCTTGGGCTTCAACGCCAATGATTTTGGTACTTGGATGTAAATACTTCACGTAAGCGGCAACGCCGGCGATAAGGCCGCCCCCACCGACGGGTACAAAAATCGCATCAAGCGGCTGGCTATGCTGATTAACGATTTCCATGCCAATGGTGCCCTGCCCGGCAATCACATCCACATCGTCATAGGGAGGGATGTAAACCAAGCTTTGTGCCTCGCAAAGTGCCTTGGCGTGCTGCGAGGCCTCGTCGTAGTTATCGCCATGCAGGACAACTTTTGCGCCTCGATCACGAACCGCGTTCACTTTAATGCTCGGCGTGTTTTGGCCCATGACGATGGTGGCGCGAATGCCGAGCTTTTGTGCCGAAATGGCCACGCCTTGGGCGTGGTTGCCAGCGGATGCCGTGATCACGCCTGTAGCTTTTTGTTCTTCGCTTAACTGCGCCATCTTGTTGTAAGCCCCGCGCAGCTTAAAGCTGTAAACCGACTGCATGTCTTCGCGCTTCAGGCTGACGTTTACGCCGAGGCGTCTGCTCAACAGCGGCGCGCCAGACAATGGGCTCTCGGCAGCCAGATCATAGACTTTTGAGCCCAGAATTTTCTTTACATAATTTTCTAACATGCCAACATTTTCTCGTTCCTTCGCCGGACTTCGCTGTCCATCTTCACGCCACTTCGCAAACGAGGCGCTTTATCAGCCATTCTCAGGACGAACTCAAGCAAAAAGCCGCCAAGGCGGCCATTTCATACATTGGCCCTAAGTTGGATCGCAAAAGCATCGTGGGTGTTGGCACCGGCTCGACCGCCAATTACTTTATCGACGCACTGGCACAAATTCAGCACACCTTCGATGCCGCCGTCGCGTCCAGCGAGGAAACGCAGCAACGTCTTGTCGCACATGGGATCACTGTGCTTGATCTAAACGCGACCTCACATCTTGATGTTTATGTAGATGGCGCCGACGAAATCGATGCGCTGGGCAACATGATCAAGGGCGGCGGCGCCGCGTTAGCTCGCGAGAAAATCGTCGCCAGTGCCGCCAATGAATTCGTCTGCATCGCCGATGATAGCAAGTTGGTAGAAACACTTGGGGCCTTTCCTCTGCCTGTCGAGGTTATTCCCATGGCCCGTAGCCTCGTTGCGCGAGCCCTGGTGATGTTGGGCGGACAGCCCATTTGGCGCGAGGGGGTAACGACCGACAACGGCAACATCATTCTCGATGTTCACAGCCTCACAATCGACCAACCCTTAGACCTAGAGCGCCGTATCAACGATGTACCCGGCGTTGTGTGCAACGGCATCTTCGCCCAACAAGCCGCCCATGTCGCATTCTTAGCCGGGGACAATGGCGTCACCATCTTGGATGCTTCAAACCCTTAGATGCTGCGGTACGGCAAGCAAGCTTTGAACCGCTCGACACATAGGCGCGGTGCCACTCAAGACTGGTCCGCAGGATTCGCATACCATTTCGGCGGCGCCCCAAATGAGTGGCGGTGATAAAGGCAAAGGTTCGGTATTGGGCGATTGCTGGATGGTGACGACCGCTCGCGATGACAACTGCTTAAGCGCCAACGAGTGGCAGTAGCTTATCGGGATTGAGGATTTGCTCTGGGTCAAATACTTGTTTCAAGCCGCGCATCAGAGCGATCTCTTCGTCGCTGCGGCTATAGCCTAGGAAATCGCGTTTCAGCAGGCCTACCCCATGTTCCGCCGATATGCTGCCGCGCCGTGCTTGCACCAGTTCAAAGATCTTTGGGCTCATGGTGTGGCCGACGTGAAAAAACTCATCAACACTCATCGACTCCGGCCGCAAGATATTCAGGTGCAGATTGCCGTCGCCAATATGGCCGTACCAGCAAACCTCGAAACCCGGATAACCCTCCCGAACGTAGCGATCGACATCTGCGAGAAAAGCCGGCACTTCGCTGATCCGCACCGACAGATCGTTTTTATATGGGGTGTGAGGCGCCAAGCTCTCGGAGATGCCTTCACGCAGTTGCCACAAGGATGCCGCTTGAGCCTGAGACTGGCTGACAACACCATCGACTAACCAGCCGCGGTCCATGCAGGAAACGAAAGCTTCTTCTGCGCTGGAGAGATCGGACTCATCAAATTCCAACAGGGCGTAGTTTTCTACGCGGCTTTCCAGCGGCGCTGGCAACTGTCGGTGCGCCTGCACCTTTTGCAGCGCTAGGTCCGAGAAAAACTCAAACGCCGAAAGCGTCAGGCGGTCATTGAAAACGTTCAATATGTTGAGCAGGTCAGTGACTTCTGGCACGCCGACAACCATGACAACCTGTGGCTGGGGCCGGGGCGCCAGATACATGTCCAGTTCGCCGATCAAGCCCAGTGTCCCCTCAGAGCCAATCATCAAGTGGCGGAAATCGTAGCCAGTGGCGTTCTTAATCAGTCCCGCGTTGCAGTCAAGAAGTGCGCCGGTACCTGTCACCACCTTCATCCCCGCTACCCAGTCTCGGGTCAGGCCATAGCGTATAACCTTAATGCCACCAGCATTGGTCGCCACATTGCCGCCGATTTGCGATGAACCCGAAGAGGCAAAGTCCACGGGGTAGAACAAACCCTGCTCTGCAGCAAAAGCCTGCAAATTCGCCGTAATCACGCCAGGCTGGCATGTGACGATGCGGTCTTCAGGCGAGAAATCGAGGATCTGGTTCATGCGATCAAAAGATACGACGACCTCTCCCTGACTTGCCACTGCGCCACCCGACAAGCCGGTTCGGCCACCGGAAGGCACGAGCTTTAGGTCATGGCTGCGGGCGTGCGCGACCAAGTCTTGTAGCTGCTCAATGCTTTCGGGAAACACGATAGCGCTGGGCGCTACAACAAACCCGTTGGTCCAATCCTTGCCCCAGATCTGCAAACTTTCGGCGTCTTCCTTGATCTGTTTTGGCGCCAACACCTCAGACAACATGAACTTCTCCTCTTAGGCTGGCCCAATTACAGGCCACATCGAGTCGCTCCCAGATGGCGGCCTGTATTTGCGGTGTTTCGTTGACCAAGTGATGCCTTGCGGCAGGTACCACATGAATCTGGCTTTGGGGATAAATCTGCTTAAGCAGGGGCAAATTGTGGCGGTAGCTGACCGTGCGATCTCCATAGCCGTGAATGATGACGGGGTTTAGTACCGACGGATGAGATGACTCAAAGTGCTTGAACCAGTTAACCATAGCATTGACCCAAGCCAACGGCAGCACCTGCGCCTGCAGTGGGTCTCGGCCGAGTAAGGAGACAAACTCGGGATTGTCGATATTTGTCGACACATCTCTGGGCCGCGAATGCACTGTGCGCTTGGCTAACTCAAAGACCCAGCGCAGCCACGGCCATGCGTAGGGCCGAACCAGCGGCGCGAGTAACACCATTTCGCCACTTGGCTGATTGTTCTTGGTGAAGCGTTGCTGCTGCCAATACTCCATGGTGAGGGCGCCGCCCATGCTTTGACCAAACCAATGCAGTGGCAGACCACTCGCCAAGCGCTGCGCGAGCTTGTAGGCAACCTCGACCACCTGAATGTATCGCTGAAAATCTTCGATGGTGGCTTGCGCACCTGTCGACAGGCCATGGCCGATTTGATCAAAACCAACGACGGCTATGTTGCGTTGCAAAAGCTCATTAACTAGGTGGCCGTAGAGCCCCATATGATC
>TARA_B100001057_G_scaffold425444_2_pt1 | contig 14414 bp, 13 predicted proteins | sample TARA_B100001057 | Tara Oceans TARA_B100001057 (sample SAMEA2621839) | marine metagenome | biome: marine biome (ENVO:00000447); feature: surface water layer (ENVO:00002042); material: "saline water (ENVO:00002010), including plankton (ENVO:xxxxxxxx)" | depth 5 m
GCTACTACGAAAAAAATATTGCATTAAATATCGTTCTCGCAATAGGTAAAAAATTAGAGTCACAAAGCGACATAAAAACAATTTATACAAGAAAAACAGATATTTTTGTTGACTTATTTCAAAGAGCTAATATTGCAAACTCTGCAGATGCTGATTTATTCATTTCTATTCATTGTGATGCTCATAATTCAAATGCTTATGGTGCTGGTACTTTTGTTTTAGGTCTGCATGCCAATCAAAGAAACTTTGAAATAGCAAAAAAAGAAAATTCAGTTATTTTTTTAGAAGATAATTATGAAGTCAATTATGATGGATTTGACCCAAATAATCCTGAATCAGTAATTGGTTTGATTTTAATGCAAGAAGAATATTTAGATCAAAGTATAACAGCTGCTTCATCAATACAAAAAAGATTTGTTGGGGAGCTAGGAAGAAAAAATAGAAGAGTAAAGCAAGCTGGTTTCATAGTTCTCAAATACACTTATATGCCAAGTGTATTGGTTGAAACAGGTTTTTTGACAAATAAAAATGAGGGTTCCTTTTTAAACTCAACCAGAGGTCAAAAACTAATGGCAAACTCAATTTATAAGGCCATATTGGACTACAAAAAGAATCTTGAAAATTCATTAAATAAATTGTCATTGAATGAAAAAAATAAAAAGGAAGATATAATAGTAAGTTCAAAAAAATATGATATTGCTTATAAAATTCAAATTGCCGCAAGTAGACGAAAACTTGAATTAAAATCATATAATTTTAAGGGCCTTGAGCCAATTTCAATTTTATTGGAAGATAATATGTATAAATATTATTATGGTTCTTTCTTAAAACATAAGACAGTAGTTAAAGAACTAAAAAAAATTAAAAAAAAGAGCTACAAAGAGGCATTTATAGTACCTTTTCTAGGTAAAACTAAAATTTCTTTGAAAACTGCGATGGAAATAGAAAAAAAAATTAAATCATAATTTAATTAATTTAACTAATTTTACTATATGATTAATATGTCAAAAGAATTAAAAACATTTTTATTTATTGTAGTAGGCATTTGTTTTTTTGTATTTGGTTATAATTTTTTAAAAGGCAGATCATTTTTGCAAAAACAAATAATTTTATACGCTACTTATCCTCAAATTGAAGGACTAATTCCTGGTGCTAAAGTTTCTTTAAATGGATTAACAATTGGTTCAGTCACACGAGCAGACTTCGTATCTGAGGGAACGGATATAATAATTACAATGAACATAAGAAACGATATTAATTTCAATAAAAACAGTAGTGCAGTTCTATACGAGACAGGCCTAATAGGAGGTAAAGCAATCTCAATCGAGCCAAATTTTGATGGTAATGATTTGGTAAAAACAGGGGATACCCTTGTGTCCAAAATAAAACCGGGTTTCACCGAATTGGTTAATAGGCAAATTGCCCCTCTTCAAGAAAAAATAGTCAGTACTCTTACAAGTGTTGATTCACTTTTTAATGGTGTTAGTAATGTTTTAAACAAAGACACACAAAATAATCTTAAAAACACTCTAGAAAACCTACGTATATCATTAGAGAACATTAATAACGCATCTTTAGTCTTATCAGATTTATTAATATCAAATCAAGAAAATTTTTCTAATACAATGGATAATTTATCAACAACTTCAAATAATTTAACTAAAATCACTGATAGTATTTCATCTATAAGATTTGTTAATACAATTCAACAATATGAAAAAGTTGCAGTTAATATTAACGACATTTTAATTGCCTTAAAGTCTGGATCTGGATCAGCAGGGAAATTAATAACAGATGACACACTCTATTATCGACTGACAAATGCCTCCAAAGCAATGGAATTATTACTTGATGATTTAAAAACCAATCCAAAAAGATATGTTCACTTTTCCATTTTTGGAAAAAAAGATAAATCAAAAAAAAATAATTGATTATTCAATTTATGTCAATCTTACCCAAAATTCTATTCTTATTAATTCTTTCCATTGGAATAGGTTTTTTTATCAGAAATGTAAGATTGATAATTAAAAATATTAAACTTGGAAAGAGTATTGATAGAAGTGATAGGCCACTTGAAAGATGGAAAAATATGACTCTTTTAGCTCTTGGACAATCAAAAATGATAGATAAACCTGTATCAGGAATACTTCACGTGATAGTTTATATTGGTTTTATTATAATTAACATTGAATTATTAGAGATAGTCATAGATGGTTTAATTGGTAGCCACAGAATTTTTGCACCTTATATGGGAAGCTTTTATGATTTTTTGATAGGTTCATTTGAGGTACTAGCTTTTTTAGTTTTTTTATCCGTAATAATTTTTTGGCTGAGGAGAAATGTTATCAAGATCAAAAGATTTTTAAATCCAGAGATGAAAGGCTGGCCAAAAAAAGATGCTGACAATATACTCTACTTTGAAATAATATTAATGTTTTTATTTCTCTCTATGAATGCTGTTGATAGTCTATTGCAAGACCTAAATACACCCAATTATATAAAAGCGGGTTTTTATCCCATTTCTTATTTTCTTCAGCCACTTTACAACGATTTTTCTCAATCTACACTCATTCTTTTAGAAAGAGCATTCTGGTGGGCGCATATTATTGGAATTTTAATTTTTTTAAATTATTTATATTATTCAAAACACTTACATATTTTGTTAGCTTTTCCAAATACATATTATGCAAATATGAATTCTAAGGGAAAATTTAAAAATAACTCTATCGTTACAAATGAGGTAAAAAATATGATGGATCCTAACATTGATCCCTACTCGAACGAAGTATCCCAGCCTGTTCCAGAAAAGTTTGGTGTATCAGATGTAACTGATATGAATTGGGTTCAATTAATGAATGCTTATACTTGTACAGAATGTGGAAGATGCACTAGTGTATGTCCTGCGAATCAGACTGGGAAAAAACTTTCACCAAGAAAGATAATGATGGACACACGTGATAGATTGGTTGAAGTTGGTTTTAACTTTAGAAAAAATGGAGAAAAAATTATTCCTGATGGTAAAGAATTGTTGAACGATTATATATCCTACGAAGAGATATGGGCCTGCACTTCTTGTAATGCATGTGTAGAATCCTGTCCTATTGGAATCGATCCACTATCAATCATTATGGATATGCGACAATATCTTGTAATGGAGAAATCTTCCGCTCCTGGAGATTTAAACAACATGATGGGGAATATTGAAAATAACGGTGCTCCTTGGCCTTTTAACAATCAAGATAGGTTATTGTGGGCAAATGAAAATTAAATACTAATTAAGCTATAAAATGAAAAAAGAAGAAGCAAATAGTTACCTACATAAAAAAATTGAAGATGGTGAGCAAGTTAGTCCAGTTCTTCCCGAAGGTGTTAAAAATTATTTAATAGACATAGATGGAACGATTTGTGATGATATTCCCAATGAGGAGCCAGAGAGGATGTCAACTGCTAAGGTTTATCCTGATGCATTAAAAACCTTAAATAAGTGGTATGATCAAGGTCATTTAATTTGTTTTTTTACGTCCCGTGTTGAAGAACACAGAGAAGTTACTTCAAAATGGTTAAACAAAAATGGTTTTAAGTATCATAGTTTACTTATGGGAAAACCAAGAGGTGGAAATTACCACTGGGTTGATAACCATTTGGTTAAAGCTACTCGTTACAATGGGAAATTTACAGATTTAGTTGAAAAAGAGATTACAATTGAGGTTTTTGACGATGACAAAAAATAAACCCAAATATTGATGATTAAAGTTCTTACATTGGCATCAATGAATGCTGAAGGAAATAAACCGGATGTTCTATTTTGGGTAGGATGTTCTGGAAGTTTTGATGAGCGTGCAAAAAAAATAACTAAAGCTTTTGTCAAAATATTAAATCATATAAATATTTCATTTGCAGTTCTTGGAAAAGAAGAAAGCTGTACTGGAGATCCAGCAAAAAGATCTGGAAATGAATTTTTGTTTCAAATGCAAGCCATGACAAATATTCAAATAATGAATGGCTATGGGGTCACAAGAATTGTTACAACTTGCCCACATTGTTTTAATACTATTAAAAATGAATATCCTGAACTTGGAGGTTCATATGACGTTCAACATCATACTCAATTTCTCAGAGATTTAATGAATGAGGGAAAGTTATCCATAAAAGGAGGATCTTATAAAGGAAAAAGAATTACTTTTCATGACCCCTGTTATTTGGGAAGAGCCAATCAAGTCTATGAGGCTCCGCGTGAATTGATTAAAAAGTTGGATGCTGAACTTGTTGAAATGAAAAACTGCAAGTCCAATGGCTTGTGTTGTGGTGCTGGTGGTGCTCAGATGTTTAAGGAACCTGAGAAAGGAAATAAAGACATAAATATTGAAAGAACTGAGCAGGCTATTGAAGTAAAACCTGATTTGATAGCAGCTGGTTGTCCATTTTGTAATACAATGATGACTGATGGAGTTAAGAATAAGGAAAAAGAAAGTGAATTACCTGTTAAAGATATTGCCGAATTAATTGCCGAAGCAGAAGACCTATAGAATGAAAATTTGTTTTGATAAACTTTCTGATAAAGCTAGAGTTTGGATTTATCCATCAAGCAGAAAATTATCTGATCTAGAAGTCAAAGAAATTTTACATTTGTTTGACAACTTTTTAAATCAATGGACTACTCATAATAATAAACTCTTGGCTTCAGTTGAGATTCCTTATAATAGATTCATTGTTATTGGTTTAGATAGTAATTTTCAAAGTCCATCTGGTTGTTCGATTGACTCATCAGTTCGCTTTATTCAACAACTTGAAAAAGTATACGATATAATTCTGCTAGATAAAATGAATGTTACCTTCAAGCAAGGAGAGTTTTTAGTATATAAAACACTCATTGACTTTAAAAAAATGATTAAGCAAGGATCTGTAAATAAAAATACCATCGTATTTAATAATTTAGTAAATGATGTTAAAGAATATAGAACCTTATGGGAAACTTCAATTAACAAGAGTTGGCACTCACGTTTTTTAAAATAAATGAAAAATAAGTATAAATTAATCTTTCTATTTATTAGTACGATCTATTCATATTCTCAGTCAAATGACCCTTTAGTCACTTCTGATTCAGTAGCTCAAAATCAATGGGTTGATAACATATATGAAAAATTGACTTTAGATGAAAAAATAGGTCAGTTATTTGTCCCTTTAGTATTTTCTAATAAGGACTCAATTCATTTTTATAAAACAATGGAATTAGTTGAGAGGTATGGTGTAGGAGGATTGATTTTTTCAAAAGGTTCTACCAAATCTCATATTGAATGGACTAATAATTTTCAAGCTAAATCCAAAGTCCCACTACTAGTAAGTATGGATGCTGAATGGGGACTTGCCATGAGGTTGAGTGATGTTCTCGCGTACCCGTGGAATATGACACTTGGCGCTATACAAGATCAAAATTTAATTTTCCAGATTGGAAAAAGAATAGGTAAAAATTCTAAAAGAATGGGTTTAAGTATGAATTATGCTCCAGTTCTAGATATAAATACTAACCCCAATAACCCAATAATCGGTAATAGATCATTTGGTGAAACAGAAAAAATTGTTTCTAAAATGGCAATATCTTTTATGAAAGGTATTCACTCATCTGGAATTTTAACTTCTGGGAAACACTTCCCAGGCCATGGTGAGACAGATAAAGACTCTCACAAAACTCTTCCAACAATAAATTTGAGTAAAAAAAGAATAAAACAAACTGAATTAGTTCCATATAAAAAATTGATAAATGAGGGCATTACATCAATAATGGTTGCTCATCTTAATATTCCGAGTATTGAAAAAAGAAATATTCCATCCTCTTTATCAAAGAAGGTTGTAAATGATTTATTAAAAAAGGAGTTAAAATTCAAAGGTTTGATTTTTACCGATGCTCTGAATATGAATGGTGTTAAGCTTGGAAATAAGATTGGAAATATCGATCTAGCGGCATTCAAGGCGGGAAATGATGTGATATTGGTTTCAGATAATGTTCCAGATGGAATTAAATCCATTAAAAATGCTTATTTGAGTGGAAAAATAAGGGACTCAAGACTTGAGTATTCAGTTAAAAAAATTCTTAAAGCAAAATATAAATCTAATTTGAATAATTATAAGCCAATTATACCTCTAGAGAGACCTCTTAGTAATTCAAAAGATTCTTCTTTGGTATCGTTAGCATTCCAAAAATCATTAACAGTATTAAAGAATAAGAATAATATATTACCACTCAAAGTAAATAAAGCATATGGCTATATTTCTATTGGAGATGGTTCTGGGGACGTTTATAGAAATAAATTAGCTAAATATTCAAATATTATTGACTTGAATAAACTTGATTTTAATGGAATAATTAAAAGTTTTCAAGAAAATAAGCTTGAAGCAGTAATTGTTGGATGGCATCCAAAAGGTGAAAAAAGTCCTTATACTTCCCCTAAATTAAATAAAAATGAAGTTAAATTATTAAAACAAATTAGTTCAAAAGTCCCTGTTGTTATTGATATTTTTACTAATCCCTATTCTCTGAATCACATTAAGCATGTGCTTAATAAACTTAATGGTATAGTTATAAGTTATCAAAATAACTCAATATCACAAAAAGCTAGTGCTGATGGAATTTTTGGAATAAATAAAATTGAAGGGAGATTACCTGTTTCATTCGAAAAAATATACAAAGTTGGAGATGGAATTCAAATAGAATCAAAAAAGATATTAGGTTTTTCCAATCCTCAACTTGAGGGGTTCAATTTGGACAAATTGAATAAAATTGATGAATTGGCTAGAGTTGCGATAGATTCATTAATGACACCTGGAATGCAAATATTAATCGCAAGAAGAGGAAAAATTGTTTATCAAAAGAATTTTGGTCATCATACATACGAAAAATTGATTGAGGTATCTGATAGTTCAATTTATGATCTAGCTTCATTGACAAAAATCTTAGCAACTCTTCCAATTATAATGAAAAATGTTTCTGATAATAAAATTAGTTTAGAAACAAAAATTAGCAAAATTTTGCCTGGATGGAAAAATTCTAATAAGGCTGATTTATCAATCAAAATGATACTCTCTCATTATGCAAGATTAAAACCTTGGATTCCCTTTTACAGGGAGACATTAAATAAAAAAGGGTTTCCGAGAAGAGCACTTTACAAAAAACGACAATCCAAATCAAATGGCCTCAAAGTTTCAGAAAATTTATATTTAAAGTCTAGGTATAAAGAAAAAATAATGGATGAAATAAAAAATAGTGATCTTATTGACATTAATTTAAGAGAACAATATGAATGGAGAAATAATTACTCTGACTTAGGTTATTATCTCTTGAAAGAATATTTGGAGAATGATTTTAAAGATAATTTAGATAATATTGCAAATACATACATATACGATCCTTTAAAATTGAAACAAACAAGCTTCAATCCAAAATCAAAATTTTCAAATCAACAAATCGTCCCTTCAGAAATAGATAACTATTTTAGATACAGTACACTGAGAGGTTTTGTTCATGATATGGGAGCTGCAATGTTAGGTGGGGTTGGTGGACATGCCGGTCTTTTTTCAAACGCATATGATGTAGGAGTCATTATGCAAATGTACTTACAAAAAGGTGTCTATAACAAAAAGAGATTTTTTTCTGAAAATACATTCGATTTATTCAACAAATGTTATTATTGTGATAAAGGTAATAGGTTAGGAGTTGGATTCGATAAACCTCAGATTGAGGGTCGTGGCTCTACTTGTGGTTGTTTATCCAAAAGTAGTTTTGGACACTCTGGTTTTACAGGTACTTATGCTTGGGCTGACCCTGACAAAGAAATAGTATTTGTATTTTTATCGAATAGAACATATCCAACAATGGATAATGGACTCTTGGTAAAAAATAATATTAGAACAAGAATACAGCAATTAATTTATGATGCAATTGAAGAATAATTAGTATGAAAATCGCAATAGTTTGTTATCCTACATACGGCGGTAGTGGAGTAGTGGCAACTGAACTTGGCCATGCTTTGTCTGTAATAGGTCATGAGATTCATTTTATAACTTATAGACAACCTGTTAGGTTAGATACTTTAAATGAAAATATTTTTTTTCATGAAGTTTTTGTTCCTGATTACGATCTTTTTCATTATCAACCATATGAACTAGCACTTTCCAGCAGAATTGTTGACGTAGTCAAATCTTACAACATTGATTTGTTACATGTCCATTATGCTATACCGCACGCCTATGCCGCATATACTGCAAAGATGATGTTAAAAGATGAGGGTTTTAAATTACCTATTGTTACTACACTTCATGGAACCGATATAACTTTGGTCGGTAGTCATCCTTTTTATAAAACAGCTGTAACTTTTAGCATAAACAACTCAGACTTTGTTACATCAGTCTCAAATAGTTTAAAATCAGATACTGAGAGTCTTTTTAAAATCAACAAACCCATCCAGGTAATTCCAAATTTTATTGACGTTGAAAAGAATGCTCACCTTGAAAAACCATGTCATAGAGATTCAATTGCTAATGAGAAGGAAAAAGTTTTAATTCACATCTCAAATTTTAGACCACTTAAAAGAGTTGTTGATGTTGTAAAAATTTTTGAAAGAGTCCAGAAAAAGCTACCTTCAAAACTATTAATGGTAGGTGAGGGCCCAGAGAGAATAAAGGTTCAAAGATATGTTAAGAAAAATGGTCTAAGAAAAAAGGTCTTGTTTTTTGGTAAAAGCAATGAAATAAATGAACTTCTTTGTTATAGTGATATATTTCTATTACCATCTGAAAAAGAGAGTTTTGGGCTTGTTGCTTTGGAGGCCATGATACATAAAGTTCCTGTGATATCAACAAATGCTGGAGGATTATCTGAGGTTAATATTGATGGTGTTTCTGGTTTTTTATCTGAGATTGGTGACTTGAAAAGTATGGCCAAAAATACAATTAAGATTTTGTCTGATAAAAACATGCATAAAAATTTTCAGGAAGGAGCATTTAAACAAGCCAAGAAATTTGATATTTCAAAGGTAATTCCCCTTTATGAAAGTGTATATAAAAAAGTTTTAAATAATTTTACTTAGGACTATATATTCTGATTGCATTAAGTAAAACTTGATTTTTATCTAAGGTCATCTTTTTTGTTTTAAACGAAGCATATTCATCCATTTGATCATCAAAATGAATACTTTCTGGGTCATCTGAACTTCCGTAAGAAATTATTGATTCAATTTCAGGTCCTTCATCGGTAAATTTTACTAATTCTATATACGATTCGCCTGCAGTCACCCTGCTTAAACCTTTTCCATAAGGAACTGAAGCCATTGCTGTTAAGACATCTCTAAGTCCAAATATTGGTATTTCTTTATCCCCTCTTACTAATTTTTGAAAATCTCCAAGTGTTACCTTTTCAGTTCCAAAATATTTATTCATGTGTTTTTTCACATCTCTTAAAGCACTTATTAAATGTGTTTTGGGAAAAATTTTAGGTTCAGGTAATTTTCGATAATATTTACCTAGTTTGAAATATAAAATTGCATATGCTCCAGCTCCATATGAGTTTACATCAGCTTTTCTATTCCAATTTTGTATTTCAATTAGAATATTGCTGATGTCTGGGTAGATGCTTGGATCAATTTCAAATAGTGTATTTATATCCATCCATGAATATGCTAATGGTGTTGGTAACTTATTATCGTATTTAATTTCTTTGAACTTTTTATAATCAATTTTTTTATTTTGATCAATCAGCATTTTTAATCTGGTTGACCTGTTATTGTTGTATGTTTCAAATCCCATATTTGTTGAAAATCTTTCCATTACCGGATTTTCTTTTTTAGATGTAGATAAAAATGGAGAATGATTAGTGTTGTATATGTAGCCTGATTTTGGTTGTATAACTTGTGGAAGTTCTTCAATATTGTGGGTTGAAGTCCATAATGTTTCCTTGGTATTTCCTGGAACAACATTTTTCCAATCATATCCTTCTTTTCGTTTTGGTATAAGCCCATTTGAAATATAAAAAATGGTATCATTTTTATCGGCGTATCCTATATTATATCCAGGAACAGCCTTCATTTTCAAATTTGAGTAAAATTCAGTAAAATTTCTTGATTTTCCCATTCTCCACCATTGCTCTAAAGCTCGTATTTCATACAAAGATGGTGTTCTGACTGAGAAATAGCCAGATTTATTTTTTAAAGTGGGACCATAAATACTTCTGAAGTAAGATTTTTTAATTTTTAAGGGCATGCCTAAAAATTTTATTGTTAGCTCTGCTTTAAATTTTTCAAGTTTGTATTTTTTTCCGTCTACTATGTATGTGTATTTATTTTTTGGATCCATTTCAAGGGCAAAAACATCTGTCTTGTCGGGTCTGTTAACTGTATGACACCAGGCTAAGTTTTCATTTGTTCCAATTAATACATTGGGGCTTCCTGCAAATAATCCGCCTAAAATATTTGTTCCTTCCTCACTTTTTAAATGAGCTTCGTACCAAGACACTGGACCATCTAGAGGTTGATGGGTGTTTATGGCTAAATATGTTTTTCCATCCTTTGTTTTGTTACTATTAAACGCAAAAGTATTTGAGCCTTTTTGAGGATTTGAGTACAACTCGTTTGACTGATCTATGACAACATACTTTATATCATTATTAACTATTTTACTTACCCAGTAGTCACCTTCCGAAGAAATAAATAATTGTAATTGTGCGTATTTCAACATTTTTTTTGGAGTTACAGGAAATAATTCAGGATTTAAAACCTTATCCGGATTTAGCCTTGCGTAAGTATTTATTCCTTGTGAATATGCTTCCAAAATTTTTTTGTATTCTGGGCTAATTTTTTTCTCATAATCCCTTTCAACAATTTCATCTGATCTAATTATTTGGGAGAGAAAATCCGCGCCTGAACCCTTAATTCCGATGTATTTGGTTAGTATGGCGTTTCCAGCAAGATATGCTTGTTGAATGGTTTTAAAATCATCTTCAGAGTGGGCCCAAGCCAAGCCATATGCCAACTCAGCGTCTGTTTTACAGAATATATGGGGAACCCCAAAACTATCCCTTGCGATAGTAATATTATTTGGATTTATTTGACCAAAAATTACATTGTGAAAAGTAAATATTATAGAAGTTGATATAAGAAAAATATATTTAAAATTATGCATAGGAATAAAATTGTTGTCAAATATAACTTGAATTTTAATAATTATAATAGTTTGAATTTTCATGTCATTTGATTAATTTCGGGTTTAATTTATTTATCATGAAAAACCCAAGAGACGTAACAAAAGTAAGAATGCATGACTCAATATGCGGTATTCTTTATTTAACCAGTTCAATTTTAGCAATTAACTTTTCAATTACATGGATTTATTTAGCAGTCGGTGTAGGTTTATTACAATTGATTAGTCCATTCACTAAATTCTGTCCAGTTTATTTCGTTTTAAACAAAATGATGCCAGATACTCATCCAATTCAAAATGGTAAGTAATTTTATTTATAAAAATATTGCTAAAGAGAGGTTAAAGAGCCTCTCTTTTTTTATTTTTTTTATTTCTCTTTTTATGAATTCTCAATATGAAACTCAGTATTTTGATTTAATTAAAAGATTAGATAACGGTATAGAAATTAGATATTATCCCCCTTCAACAATGATTAAGTATACCAGTAATAGTAATAATGGTTTTAGGTATTTGTTTAATTATATTTCTGGGAAAAATAGTTTAAATCAAAAAATATCAATGACAACCCCAGTGCATATGGAAAAAATTAACGACGTTCAATCTTCAATGGAGTTCGTTCTTCCCTCAAAAATTAATATAGATTCAGCTCCTATTCCGACTAATTCTAATGTTAAGCTTTATCAAAGTATTGGTCAACATTATGCTGTGATTAGTTATGGGGGATATACAAGTTTAGAAAAAGAAAAGCAATTTTTAGGGGAGTTAAAAGAATATCTAAAAAAAAATAAAATTGATATATCAGGTAACTCAAAAGTTTTGGTTTATAATAGTCCATATAAATTTTTTAATAGAAAAAATGAGATTATATTACCAATAGTTTATTGAAAAAATACTTAAAACAAATCAGAATGAAAAAATATTTAATAAAAAGAGAAATGCCAGGAATTTCACTTGAATCTCAAGAAAAATTGCAAGAGGCTGGAAAAAATTCAGAGTCTGTGTTAGTTAAAATGCGTTCTGAAGGGAAGAATATAAATCAGGTTCAAAGTTATGTTGCTGGTGATTGTATATTCTGCGTTTACAGAGCCGAATCTACCGAATTAATTCGTGAACACGGAGAGAGGTCACATTTTCCAGTATCTGAAATATCAGAAATTTCTGACGTTGTCGAGCACGATACATCCGACAATTAGTTTTTACTCAGTTTTAAGTAGCTCAGGATTTTCGAGATCTTTTAAAATTTTTTCAAAAGATTTAATATTATTTTCTGTAAGAAATAAAAAACCAACTTGGTTTCTTCTTCTATCATAAAGTAATTTTAGAAGTTCAAAATCTTTGTACTTATCAAAAAGTTTTTCTTGATTTAAATTTTTCTCTCTTAGTATAAGTTTGTCAAACCAATCATAGATATCATTACTATTGTAGCTTCCAACACTTTGATTATTATCAATTGTCTTATAAACCTGCTCAAGATTTTCTCGTAGGTTGATGTTTTTAATTTCTAATATTAAGCCTGAGTAAATCATTGAGTTGAAATATAAATTTTTGGGTTTGTAGCTTGGTCTTGAGCCAAGAATTGTTTTCATGTCGTCTCTTAGTGCGTATTGATTATTATAGTAGAACTCCTTAATTTTGTTAGAATTTATGCTATTCCAATTATATGTAATGGAATCCGTTACATCAACAACTGATTTTAGTGCTGCTCTTGTTTCAATTAGTGAGTAATAGTTTTGTTTTAATTCACTTTTTATATTTAAAATAAGTAGCTCTTTAGACCTCAAATCATTTTTTTTTTGAATATATCTTTCAACACCAAGGGATCCAAGAATTGAGAAGAATATTGCAAAAAAATTAAAAATAGTTTTTCTCATTTTTTTAGCGGGAGATCTAGTTCATGATCAAGATTAATTTTTCTTTGTGAAATTTTCCATATGCCTCTGATTTTTTTGAACTCAAAATCGTAAATGATGGGAGAGATTATAACTGGTTTTTTTCCATAAGATGTGCTCATAAGCGTCATATACTGTTTGACTTTAGCAAAATTTTCAGTTTGTTTTATAAAATGCGTATTATGCATCATGTGCCTTCTTTGCATTAAATTTTCTTTAAAATAGATATGTCTTTTATTAGCAATTTTTATTTCATCACTTTTGTTCATAAATATATCATTTCCATTCTCATCAATTGAAATTCTGATCGCATCCTCTGAAAATAAGTTAAAAAACTCTTTCAAATTATTTTCATCCCAATAAACACCATAAGCATTTATAACATCTTTAATAGCAATTCTGTCTGCTATGTTGAAATCAGTATCGCCTGGTGTCCCTGACCATTCTTTATTCTTGTTTTTTTTACTATTGATAACACCTTCAAGTAAGTTTTTGACGTCATCAAGTTTGATATTTTGTGAAAAAATAAAGTTAACTGATAAAAAAAATAGACAAAAAAATTTATTTATATGCATTTTGAGTTTTATTATGAATACATTTTACAATATAGAAAGAGATTTTTAAACATAAATAATTGATAGTAATTATAAAGTCAAATAATAATTATTAATTTAAATTAAATTTTTAAAAATGAAACAAGTTAAATTAAACTTAATTGAAGCTGAGAAAAAAGCAGCCATCCTCTTTGAAAACATTAGTGCAAAGGGCTTAATTGTTCCTGGTAAATCTGAAAATGAACTCAATTCTGATATTTTTAATTTAGCATTCGATTTATTCGGTATTAACAAATATTGGCATAAGAGAATTGTCAGAGCTGGAAAAAATACTCTTAAGCCTTACAAAGAAAATCCACAAAACCTAATTATTAAAGAAGATGATATTTTATTTATTGATTTTGGTCCAATATTTGATGAATGGGAGGCTGATTATGGAAGAACATATGTTTTGGGTACCGACGAATATAAACATAAGTTAGTAGAAGACATATCAGTCGCTTGGAATGAATGTAAAGTTTTTTTTGAATCCAAAGATAATATAACAGGTTCTGAATTATTTCGATACGCTAATGAGGTTGCGGAAAAATATGGTTGGGAATTTGGTGGAGAAATTGCAGGTCACTTAATCGGGCATTTTCCACATGAAAAACTTGATAATGAAGATAAGACAAATTACGTTCATCCAGAAAATAATGTCGAAATGAGGGCATTAGATAAAAGTGGTAATAAACGAGATTGGATACTTGAAATCCATTTTATTGATAAAGAAAAAGAGATAGGGGGT
>TARA_B100001057_G_scaffold80392_2_pt1 | contig 14410 bp, 9 predicted proteins | sample TARA_B100001057 | Tara Oceans TARA_B100001057 (sample SAMEA2621839) | marine metagenome | biome: marine biome (ENVO:00000447); feature: surface water layer (ENVO:00002042); material: "saline water (ENVO:00002010), including plankton (ENVO:xxxxxxxx)" | depth 5 m
CGAGGTAATCACCCCACACCATTTTCGATCTAGCTTTTCAGTGATGAAAGTTCGGATCTTATCAACCGATTTTTGGTGAAGCGCCGGTTCTCTTACAATGCCACCTTTCCCGACTTCTTCTCGTGAAAGTTCAAACTGAGGTTTGATGAGAGGGATAATAAAACCACCTTCTTCAAGAATGGAAAAGGCGGCGGGCAATACTTTGGTAAGGGAAATGAACGACAAATCCATCACGATTAACTTCACCTTCTCGCCAATATCTTCGACCGTGAGATTCCGGGCGTTGAAACGCTCCTTAGAAAAAACACGTTCATCACTTCGCAGCTTCCATACTAATTGGTTGGTTCCCACATCAATGGCGTGAACACGCGCTGCACCTTTTTGGAGCAGACAATCAGTAAAGCCTCCAGTAGAAGCCCCTAAATCAGCACAGACCCAGCCCGTTGGGTTGATCCCGAATTCGCGCAAGGCCCCTTCAATTTTAAAGCCTCCGCGACCGACATACTTAGGCTTTTCCTTAACCGACAAGTCTGCATCTTCAGCGATCTTCGTACTTGGCTTAGCAACACGCTCGGTTCCAGTCATAACTTCTCCCGCCATGATCAACCGTTTCGCCTGCTCGCGAGAATCACACAGTCCCCGTGACACCAAAAGCGCATCCACCCTTTGCTTAGCCATCAGCTTTCTACTTCAGCCTCGTTTAGAGCATTGATAAATTCCCGAAGAATCCCAAAGTCGCGACGGCGATGACGTAAAATAATTCTAGGCATATCAGACAACTCAGGCTCATTGTGTTCCTCTTTCAAGGCAGATCCCTGCTTGATCTCTCCTGACTTAACCATCACCGCAAAACGTCGATTTAGATCTTCCAAGGAGACCTCCGATAGCGCGGTTTGCAAACGCACCACCAGCCGATCACCGACATATCGGTAAGAATGAAAATTGGCATAGAATCCAGTAATTTCATCGATTGCTTCCTCAACGTCGTCCGTGACTTTAAAAAGTGACAAATCAGATTCTGAGATCAGACCCAACCTCAAAAGGTGCTCTTCCACAAACTGCTTCCAAGCCTTCCAGTAGGTCCCACCCGGAGCATCGAGACAAACAATGGGGTAGAGCTTTGCCTTACCGGTTTGAATCAAGGTGAGGGCTTCGTAGACCTCATCCTGCGTTCCCAGTCCACCCGGCATCCCGACTCCGGCATCCGCCTCCTTTACGAAGGCCAACTTGCGGGTAAAAAAGTAATTATAGTCGATGAGCTTTGGATCACCGTAAATAAACTCATTCGCCGCAGCTTCAAAAGGAAGCGTGATATTCAGGCCAAAGCTATGCTCGGCAGTCGCCCCTTCATTGCCGGCCGCCATGATTCCCGGCCCCGCACCAGTGATTGTCATAAAACCCTCCTCGACCATCCGGCGAGAAAAATCGACCGCAGTTTGATATTCCTTCTCCTCCGGCTTAGTCCGGGCCGATCCAAAGAGTGCTACTTTACGATTTCCCCGGAAAGGGCCAAAGATCTCACTTGATTTCTTCATTTCCTTAAGCGCGCGATTCGCCAGTTTAAAGTCAGCGTGATTAGACGTGCCCCGGGCCATTCCCACAGCCGTGGAAATCATCTCGGCCAGCAGGCAAAAGTCATCTACTCCCTCCACCGATTTCGCAAGATCTAGAATCCGTGTGTCTAGTTCTTTACTCCCAGTAGAATCAATGAAATTACAACTTTGGTCGGGAACCATCCCCGCGGTGAGGTCGCGATACAACGGCGGCTGCCTGCTACGCTTTTTGGACATAATGATTAATCTGGACCGAATCCCTCAATCTGACAAACCTCCACTCTTGAATTTTTCAAAAAACCTTAAACACTCCGCCCGTGGCCACCACTAACACAGACGACCTCCGTATTAACCGTATCGACCCGCTTATCTCGCCGGCTGTTCTTTCCTACCAACTTCCACTCAGCGAATCAGCAGCCCAGCTTGTTGCTTCCGCCCGAAAGGGAGCTGAAGCAATCCTAAAAGGTGAGGACGACCGACTGCTTGTCGTAGTGGGCCCCTGTTCGATTCATGACCCTTCTGCGGCCATTGAATACGCCATGCGCCTCAAGGAAGCTGCCGCGATTTATCAGAAAGACCTTCATATTATCATGAGAGTCTATTTTGAGAAACCTCGAACTACCGTGGGCTGGAAAGGACTCATCAATGATCCTAACTTAAACGATTCATTCGATATTAACCAGGGGTTACGCACGGCCCGTGAACTACTCCTTCAACTCGCCGAAATGGGAGTTCCAGCTGGCACCGAGTTTCTTGATGCCATCTCTCCGCAGTATGTCGCCGACCTCATTGCGTGGGGAGCTATCGGAGCCCGCACTACTGAATCTCAAGTCCACCGTGAGCTCGCCTCCGGGCTTTCAATGCCGGTTGGCTTCAAAAATGGCACCGGCGGCTCGATCCAAATCGCGCTTGACGCTATTGGGGCTTCCTCAAAGCCTCACCATTTCCTCTCCGTAACTAAGCAAGGCGTCTCGGCCATCGTTACGACCACAGGAAACGACGCGTGCCACCTTATCCTCCGCGGAGGTAAGAGCGGTCAAAATTACACTCGCGATGAAATCGATCCAGTTAGCTCAAAACTCCGCGAAATCGGTCTTCCCGAGCAACTCATGGTCGATTGTTCCCATGGCAACTCCAACAAGGACTTCCGTAACCAACCAAGGGTTGCCGCAGATCTTTGCGAACAAATGGCAGATGGAGCCAAAGACATCGCCGCCGTCATGATCGAATCCAACATTGTGGAAGGAAACCAGAAAATCTCCGACGATATGGTTTATGGGCAGTCGGTCACCGATGCCTGTATTAACTGGCAAACCACCGAGGAAGTTCTCGAGGCTTTTGCTAAAGCGGTCCAAGCCCGTCGTTCAAAGAATGACTAAGGACACCGTCATCTCCAACCTGCTCCGGCAGATGGAGGAAAAAATCGCAATCACTAGATCAGCCCTCAGTGAAACCAGCGAAAACGCCAACGGTGTCGAGACGAAATCCGAGGGTAAATACGACACACGCGCCATCGAGGCAGCTTACCTTGCTGAAGCCCAGGCCACACAATTAGCAATTGCCGAGGAAGCTCTCGCAAACCTCAAAAGATTTAAACCCCGGCACTTCGAAATGACAGAGGAGATCGAGGCCGGGGCCTTAGTCGAGGTCGATCAGGAAGGCGAAATTTGTTTCTATCTTCTCGCGCCGACCGGAGGCGGGCTCATGACTGAATACCTCGGCTGCGACGTCACCGTAATCACTCCAGATTCTCGACTTTACCAGGAACTCACTGGGAAAAAGATGGGAGATGGTCTTAAAAAAAACGCACTCGTTATCACTGGTGTCGAATAACAGCCCAGATCACTTGCTTCCCCTGGTGTTTTTCAACTTGGCAAGATAGGGCTGAGTTCCTATCAGCAGGGGCACACAGATCAGATCTTCGATCTTATGAGAATTTTTAACTTCCGATGCAGAATCTTCACGATTCTCTTTTTAGTAATCCTTCCTGCCTCCGCCGCGAAGGTTAACTGGGAGATCAAAGAGTATCGTAATCACAAGTATGTTCCTCTTTCGCAGGTTAAAGATTTTTACAGCCTCTCCAGTATGACCAAATCAGGAAGCTATATCATCCTGAAGAACTCTGACGTGGAGCTCAAGTTCCGAGCCGGAGGTCAAGAAGTCCTGATGAACAATGTGAAATTTATTTTCAGCCACGCTGTGGTCTCGCTTGGTTCTTACCATATTTCAATCATGGACCTGAAGAAGGTCATTGATCCAGTCCTCCGCCCTTTCAAAATCAAAGCAGCGAAAGGTTTTGACACCGTAATCATCGATCCTGGGCACGGCGGGAAAGATCCTGGCGCTGTCAACTCGCTGGGGACTGAGGCCAACTACAATCTGAAGATCGCTAAACTTTTGCAAGATAACCTAAGGAAGCGTGGCTTCAAAGTTGTTATGACTCGTAGCACCGATGTTTTCCTGACCCTTCAGGAGCGAGTTAAACTTGCCAATCTCTACAGGGACGCAATTTTTATAAGCATTCACTTTAACTCCGTAGGCTCACGTGCTCGCTCACAAGCACGCGGTATTGAAACTTTCACCCTTTCTCCGGTCGGTGTTGCCCACTATGGTCGCGGAACAAAAGCTTCGGATAACATTGAACAAATGGGAAATGCCCAAGACTCGGCAAATATCGCTCTCGCGACCGCTGTCCACTGGAGCAGTATCCAGCTGCTCGCCCGAGCTAAGTTGGAGGTCCCCGATCGCGGGATTCGTCGCGCCCGTTACAGTGTTCTAACTGGCGTCAAACACCCCGCTATTCTCTTCGAAGGGGGCTTTATGAGCCATCCAAAGGAAAAATATTTAATCAACAACCCAACCTACCAACGCACTCTCGCCAAGTCGATGTGCGAAGCCATCGTCTTTTACCGAAAGGCTACAATGCAAAAGATTGGGACCACGAAGCGCTAATCGACTTCACGCAGAAAGCTGAATGAAAATAGGACCAGAAAATCCCTTTTTTGTTTAACCAATTTCACCGGAGATTACTATTCTCCCTCGATTCTATTTTATGAATGCTGCACGCACTTTTATCGCACTCATCCTCGCCATCGCCGGATCACTCGCCAGCGAAGCATCGATCATCATTAGCGAATTCATGGCGGGAAATAAAACTACGGTTGTTCCCAATTCTGTCCCAGGACGTTTCGATGACTGGATTGAGCTTCATAATACAGGCCCCAGTGAACAAGACATGGGAGGATGGCGGCTGACCAACGACCCTGATGGTTCCGATGCATGGATTTTCCCGGCTGGAACGATTGCCCCAGCTAACGGCTACCTGATTATCTTTGCATCCGGAAACGATAATCCCGACTCGAAAAATAATCTTCATACCAATTTCAAACTAGCCAAGAGCGGAGAACACCTTGCCCTAATGACGCCTGATGAGTCCATCACCTCAGCATTTGGACCAGCAGGCAGCTCGTATCCTAATCAATCAGATGATGTTTCGTATGGAATTCATCCAGTCACGGATAATGTAGTTTTCTTCGAAAACCCAACTCCGGGCGCGAAAAATAACGAAGACGGAATTGCACGAGTTGCTCCAATCGAAGTTTCTCCGACTCGTGGCCTTTATCAAAGCACCCAGAAAATCACCCTCTCAACTTCCACTCCTGGCGCGACCATTTACTATACCACCGATGGGGCATCTCCGCTGACGAATACCGGAAACCCAAGCGCCAACGCTACCGCTTACACAAGCCCTATAAGCATAAGGAAAACCACGGTCATTCGTTCAGCAGCGACCGCTAATAAGTTTGAGCCCAGCCCTTGGGAGTCCCACACCTATCTACTTCTTGATATCGATAATGCCAACGCAAATGGAACTGATTCCAATGGCCTCAACGATCCGATACTCCAGCAAACCCGTCCCGCCGGCTACGGGAACTTTCCATCGGGAGATTACAACATGGACCAGCGGATCACTCGCTCAACCGCTCAGTCGCCAGGCCACAACGGACTCACAGTCGCACAAGCAATGCTGCAAGGCTTCAAGGAGACACCTTCCATCTCTATCTCAATGCCCGCTGCGGACTTCGTAAATCTCTACGCCAATTCCACATCACAAGGACTGGAGCGGGCCTGTTCCGCTGAATTCATTCCAGCCGAAAACGATTCACGTCCTGCCTTCCAGGAACACTGTGGGCTCAAGGTTCAAGGCGGAGCCAGCCGCAATCCCAGTTCATCCCCTAAGCACTCACTTTCCTTCCGCTTTCGGACGGAATATGGCGCCGGTCGCCTAAAACAAGTTCTTTTCCCCGAGGTAGATGTCAAAAACTTCAACTCTATCGCTCTCCGCGCTGGCTATAACAATTCTTGGATTCATCGGGATTCGGGACAACGGGGTCGCGGCTCTATGATTCGAGACCAATGGATGCGCGAAAGCCTCCGGGATATGGGCAACCAAGATGCCGGCGCCGGATTCCTCGCACACTTATTTGTCAACGGACTTTACTGGGGACTCCACAATGTTGCCGAACGGCAGGATAACGCACATTACGCTAACTACGATGGAGGCGATAGTGATCTCATTGACGCACGAAACGGAGGAACCTTTGTCGAAGGAAACTCCAATTCTTGGAATGCCATGCGCTCGGTCGTCAACACTCGAAACTGGAAAAATATTCAACAAGTTCTAGACGTTGATAACTACATCGACTTTCAGATCATCCAGATTTTCGGAGGTAACCAAGATCTTAAATTTGATGGGAACTGGCGTGCGGCAGGAGGTGGTCCATATTCCACTCCAACCGAAATGCGCCCATGGAAGCTTTATTCTTGGGATGGTGAACGGGTTCTTGAGAACCCCTCTACCAACTCAAATCCGCGCGATATAGTTGGTATTCAATCAAGCCTTAAAGCAATTCCGGAGTATCGCCAACGCTTTGCTGACCGCGCATTCATGCACCTTACCGGAGACGGAGCTCTTACTCCTGCAAAAACAAGGGCTCGTTGGGAAAAATATGCGACAACCATCGACAAAGCTGTCATTGCCGAAGCAGCCCGCTGGGGCGACCACCGCCGCTCAGCGGCATACGATCGTGACGAATGGTTGACGGAACAAGACCGGCTCTACAAAGCCTATTTCCCTTTCAGAACCAACAACGTCATTAGGCAACTTAAAAACTCTAATTTATACCCTGCGCTAGAATCTCCTAGTTTTGCCATTAACGGACAAATATCGAGAGGCGGATTTGTAGGAGAAAACAATCAACTAACCCTCAATGGTGAAACCGGAACCATCTACTACACCCTTGATGGAACAGACCCCCTCAGGTCAGATGGGACAATTTCTCCACAAGCTATTCCAATCTTCTCCGGCGTGGCGATAGAATCAGTCTTTCCATTTGAATCAGACCAATGGCGTTACCAAGCCTCCTCGGTTGCACTTTCCTCAAGCAATGTTGTAAGGACAAATCCCGCTTCGGAATACAATTCCAACGATTGGAAACACCCTCAATTTGACGACAGCTCGTGGGACGAAGGGCAGGGCTTAATCGGAGGGCGCACCGCCACCTCAATCAATGCCGCTCGCGCAAACACAATTCTAGATATCGGTTCCTTCGGGAGTGGCTACCCCTCCGTCTACTTCCGAAAAAAGTTCGAGGTGATTGATGCTGCTGATGTCACCTCACTCACTTTCTCAACAATCATGGACGATGGACTTATTGTTTATCTTAATGGGAAAGAAATGTTCCGGGAAAACATGAAAGCCGGGACTGTAACCTACAACGACTTTGCACTCCGCAGTTCTAACGAAACCGAAAGTTTTGAAACAGAAATCCCTCTTGCTCCAGGCGATCTTATCGAGGGAACAAATACGCTCTCGATTGAACTTCATAATTCTAGCGCCAATAGCAGCGACTTAGGAATCGATGTCGCCCTTTTTCTTTCGCGCCCCGCCGGGGAGCCTATTATTAATCTTCCAGAATCAGCGCTAATCACAGCACGTTTAAAACTTGAAGATGAGTGGTCTGCCGCCATATCCGGGACGTTTCTCTTGGAACAACCGGCAAACGCTTCAAACCTCGTAATCAGCGAGGTCAACTACCACCCGCGGGAAGCCACCTTACTAGAGAAAACTGACGCTGCGCCCCTTGATCTAGAAAACAAGGATCTCTTTGAATTTCTAGAGCTCACCAATACCGGGGCTACTGCAATCAATCTTGCCAATCTCTCTTTCACGGAAGGAATCTCACTTTCGCTCTCCCCTTACCCGATTGCTCCCGGTGAACGGGCACTCGTCGTGCGGAATCCAAACGCTTTTCTCGAACGATATGGACAGGATCTTTCCAGCCTGATCGCGGGAACTTTTGCTGGAGGTCTAGATAACGATGGTGAAACCCTAACTCTCGTCGATAGCGCTGGAAACCTGATCAGCTCTTTCACCTTCAATGATTCAGGTTCCTGGCCAGCCCGCCCCGACGGTGATGGATCGTCATTAGAGCTCCGTGACCTTACCGGCAATCTTTCTCATTCCGATAATTGGGTTCCCAGCGTTGCCTTCCATGGTTCCCCGGGGACTTACGGCCCCATTGCCGATCGCAGAGTGGTAATCAACGAAGTCAGATCAGCTGACACCGGCTTAGACTTCATCGAACTTCACAACACAACTGCCTCCCCCCTCGAAATCGGGGGCTGGCTTCTTACCGACTCCAAGAGTGTTTATCGCTCATACGAACTCGCCCAAACAACTCTTGGTGGGCTTGGCTATTTTGTAATTGGGGAAAGCCAATTTCATCCCGCTCCAACAAACCTTATTACCAACTATGCGGGAGTCGCGGGATCAAGTCCAACTACTGTAAAGAGCACTGCTCATGGATTATCTACCGGAGATCTTATCACGATTGATGGTTACAACGGCTTTTCAAATTTTAATGATAGCTTCGAAGTGATTGTCATCGATCGAAACAGCTTCATCATCGACGCGACATTCCTCGACAATTCCTCCATCAAAGGGAATTGGCAGACTGGCCGCCCCTTTGGGCTCAATAGTGGAGGAAATGGCGACAACCTCTGGCTCGTCGAAACCGACAGCTCGGGTCACCCCATCAACTTTGTCGACCAGGTGGAATTCGCAGCAGCAGCTCCAGGAACCACTCTCGGACGTTGGCCGGATGGCATGGGGATGAACACGCTCTTCACAATGACAGCTCGCACACCGGAGGCTCCAAATAGTGGGCCTTCCCTCGGACCAGTCTTTATCTCCGAAATTCACTACGCTCCAACAAGTTCTGATTCGCACGAATTTGTCGAGCTCACTAACATCGGGGATACCGCGGTCTCACTCGAATTCTGGAAACTCCGGGGGGGACTCGATTTCAACTTTAATTCTTCTCACCGCATCGCCGCAGGTGCATCAATCGTCGTTGTCACTTTTGATCCTCAAATCAATATCGCCCAAACTCTTGATTTCCGAGACACCTTTGGGATTACGACCTCAGTGCCTCTGATCGGACCCGCAACCGACGGTCCGCTCAATAACCTAAACGGGACAGTGCGACTTCAAAAAGGCCTGGACGAAGATGGTTCGGACCAAGTTACAGCCGATGACGTTCGCTATCAATCGACTCTTCCTTGGCCTATTGTTACAGGGGATTCATCCCTAACACGTAATGGAGCAATTGACTTTGGAAATTTCTCGAGCTCTTGGAATGCGGCACCTCCTACACCTGGGAGAATGCTTAAAACCGAAAGCTACCAAAGCTGGGCTTCAAAAAATGGTATTGGCCTCGAAGATCTAGATCCCGACGGCGATTCACTCTCAAACCTTCTCGAATTTTCACTTGGAACCGATCCAAATTCTCCCGATGAATTCGCTTCTCTCTTCCGCATCGACCCCGACGGAACAGTTAGTTTCACCAGACATATTAACCACAGCGGAGTAACCCTTGAATTCCAGACGTCTACCGATCTAAAGACGTGGGCAACAAGGGAGACTGTTGTTAGCGAATTATCGGGATCGATCCAAACAAGGAAATTCACCTTAAATCTTTCGGAGACTAGCAAGACCTTCTGGCGTCTTCGAGCTCTTGCCCTATAAGCGAATTAAAAGGAGTCCTCTCAACCAAATTATCTAGATTTTCCCCCATTCTCTATCCTTTGAATAAAAACATTTTTGGATTCAAATAGCGACGGATTAGAGAACGCCTAACTAGTAGCCATTTTTTAAAGAGAAGGTTAATTAAAGCCGCTCTTGCCAGACATGAATCCATGGTTTCAACTTCTCAAAATAACGTTATGAAATTTGGAATTATTGGAGCTGGGATGATCGGACATTTCCACGCCAAAGCAATTACTGCCATGACCGGGGGAACTCTCCACTCGGTTTTTGATCTTCGCCAGGAGGCAGCAGATAAACTCGCTCACGAATATGGAGCTAAGGCCTTCTCCAACATCGCAGAATTCCTAGCCGAATCCGAACTGGAAATCGTTACCGTCGGCACCCCCAGCGGTGCTCATCTCGACCCAACCTTGGCCGCACTCAAAGCGGGGAAACACGCCATCGTCGAAAAACCACTTGAGATTACCATCCCCCGGATTGACGAGTTAATGTCGGCCGCCAAAGAAAATGGCAAAACCCTTGCAGCAGTCCTAAATCGAAGATTCCACCCCGGAATGGACGCTTTCAAAAAAGCAGCCGACGAAGGTCGCTTCGGGACCCTCGCCTCAGCTTCAGCGTATATTAAGTGGTATCGCGAACAAGCTTACTACGATTCAGCTGGATGGCGCGGAACCTGGGCTCTCGACGGAGGTGGAGCCCTCATGAACCAATCGATTCATACTGTCGACGCTCTCATCTACCTCGCAGGACCAGTTAAAAGCGTTCAAGCTACAACAGTTTGCCTTGCTCATGAGCGAATCGAAGTCGAGGACCACTGCGTCGCCATTATTGAATTCGAGAATGGCGCGCGAGGAGTCATCGAAGCCTCAACCTGTACCTGGTCAAAGGACGGGCACCCTGCCCGAGTCCAACTCGCTGGAACCGACGGATCGGCCTTTCTTGCCGACGAAGCGTTTGAAATTTGGGACTTCCGTGAAGAGAAGCCTGAGGATATAGAAATTAGAAGCACCCTTATGAAGGGACAGGAAGCCGGCCTTGGGGCAAATGATCCCACCGCCATCAACTTCCACCAGCACCAACGAAACTTCGAAGAAGTAGTCGCGGCCATCAACGAAGGCCGGCAGCCATCAACTTCAGCAACCGAAGCTCGAAAATCAGTTGAAGTAATCACTGCAATTTATGAGAGCGCACAAAATAACGGGAAGAAAATCCTCCTCTAACTAAGCCATTATAATCTTCCTAGTTCCTAATTCTAACGCTTTAACACTAAGCTAAGCTTCTAAAAGGAACGATCTTTTCTCCAACGATTCATTAAGACCTTAAATCAAGACCGTTGTTTTAAAACTGCCATGAAAATGCTCGTTTCAATTATTTGTTCTTTAAGTATTTTACAAGCAAAGACTCATCCCTCTCCCTCTGATCCTCAGGCAACTGAAGAAGTCAAAATTCTACTAAAGCGCCTACACGATCAGTCAGAAAAGGGGATAATGATCGGACACCAAGACGCCACAGCATATGGAGTGGGCTGGAAATCTGGAATCGGTAAAAGCGATATTAAAGAAGTTTGTGGGGACTATCCGGCAGTTTATGGCTGGGACCTCGGGGATATTCATCTAGATCAAAATCTTGATGGCGTTTCCTTTAGTAAAATGAAACGTCTGATTCGCGAAGCTGATACCCGTGGCGGAATCAATACGATTTCGATGCATCTCGATCACCCGATAAGTGGGCGCAATGCTTGGGATAACACAAAGGTGGTGGGCAAACTCCTTCCAGGAGGAACCGCAAATAAGAAATTTTTAACAACCTTAGATTTGGTTGCTTCTTTTTTAGCTGATTTGAAGCGTGAAGATGGCAGTTTCATTCCTGTTATCCTGCGACCCTTTCATGAACACAGTGAACAATGGCCTTGGTGGGGCCTGAGCCACTGTGAGGATGGCGAATTCATAGCTTTATGGCGTATGACCGTGAATTATTTACGCCTTACAAAGCAGCTCCATCATATTCTTTATGCCATCTCTCCTCAAGATGTAGTCGACGAAAAAGACTATATGGAAGGCTATCCTGGCGACGATTATGTCGATATCTTTGGACTCGATTATTACAAAATCTGGAAGCATCGAGATGTCCATAAAATGGGCGAGGCTCTTTCGATGGTAGCAAAACTGGCTCACTCTCACGGTAAAATATCAGCTCTGACCGAAACTGGAATTGACAAAGTTCCTATTTCAAATTGGTGGACGGAGCGCCTCCTGCCAGCACTCAACCACGATAAATGGTCTCGCAAAACAGCTTGGGCATTATTGTGGCGTAACAAATCCCGTGGCCATCATTTTGGCCCGTATCACGGACATCCAAGCGCTCCTGATTTTACAAGGTTCTATGATAGCGAGCTTACAATCTTTGAAGGGCAGACTGGAATGCCGAAAGTCAGGGCAGCCCAAGAAAACCTGATCAAAAATCAACACTGCTTATCGAACGTGGCTAAGGTCGTCCAACAAGGAAAGGTCATTTACCATGGGGCTGTGAATTCCACCTTCCCCGGAGATCGCCCCATCACTGATGATACTTTATTTCCTATTTGGTCGATGACAAAACCGATCACCAGCGTGGCCGCAATGATTTTGCATGAGCGCGGTTCATTTGGACTAGATGATCCGGTTTCTAAAGTAATCCCCCAACTTTCTCAGCTGAAAGTTCACAATCAGAAAGGCACCGTGGAACCGATTAGGAGGGAGATCACATTCCGGGACCTTTTACGACACACTTCGGGGGTTTATGGTTACGACGGATCCTTTCATGAAGAGGGAACATGGAAAGAGATCATAGAATTGAAAAATCTCGCTGAGATGATCGACCTTCTGGTAAAACAACCACTTAAACATCATCCTGGAGAGCGTTATACATATGGCATGAGCACCGCTATTCTTGGGAGAGCGATCGAAATAATATCGGGGCAGGACTTCGCATCTTTTCTCGAGAAAGAAATCTTTCATCCTCTAGGGATGGAAGAAACCAGCTTTCATCTTAATAAGATAGATCGAGAACAAAGATTTCAGCCGCTATTTGTTAAAGAGAAAGAGAATTTTCGTCGAGGAACCAAAGCAGAAGATGAATTATATTATCAGCCCGGAAGCGCTTTAGCTTTAGGAGGCGAAGGTTTGATTTCAAATCTTCGTGATTATGGCCGATTTTGCCAAATGTTAGTTGATCGGGGGCGGACTCGTGATGGCAATAAAATCATTTCTGAAGAGACGCTATCAATTATGCTGAGTGACCAAATGGGGGAAACTCCCGGTTTTGGTGGAGAGCGTTCCCCAAACAAATTGGGTTTAGGATTTTATGTTTTAGAAAATCCTGAACTAGGTGTTAATGGAGCGCCAAAGGGGATTTATGGCTGGGGGGGATATCACACTACCCACTTTTGGATTGATCCAGTTAACGAACTCTACGCTATTTTTTTGACTCGTTTGTATCCCACACCAAGCGAAAGTTTACAGATTTTCAGGACGGCGGTCTATGAAAGTCTTGGGCCGTAAATCTTTCGCGTAATAAGGTCTCTTTGACACCTGGGGGAGAGCAACAAGGAGAATCCCGAAGCTTATTTCAAACAACTTACAACTCTGGTGGAAGATTTAAGAAAAGATCTTAGCATGCCTGAGTTTTCCTTCATTGTTGGACAAGTGAACGGCAATTAAGGCCAAGATTGGGGCGAATAATGATCCGTCCTGTCGTTCCCTCCTTGTAGTTCAAAGCGACTCAAAATTCACTTATCAAGAACCTCTGCGGTTGCTTGATCTGCCTTTTCTGTATCTTTCTGGTGACTCCATCCTAACTCTAGTTTGAAAGTGACACAGGAGACATTGACAAAACACGTCGCAATGATCGGCAGCAAAAGGATAAACTTCATGAGTTGAAGAAAACTATCCGAAGAAAATTACTACAAGCCTTTATTTCTTCAATGACGACCAAAAAAAACGTGCCGAGGTGATCCTTGACACGTTTGAAAGTGATGGGAACCTCGCCGCTGGCGGAGCCGCAATTACTTGTGCGAGTGATTCGAATCATCTTTGCAACACTCTCCACCTTCGCCACAGCAAGAGGCGGCTTTAGTGCAGGTGCAGCTCGAGAAAAGAGCCAGACTGGCGCATGCGATGATGATAGAAATAATCTTCATGAGTCTGATGAAACGATAGCCCGCGCGCCTTGACAAGAAAAATCCTTCTCGAGAAATAGGCAATTCAGGCGCCAACAGATATAAAAATTTAGATCTATTTAGTTCTTACATAGCCAGGAGCAATTCCGGTCTGGCTACCTCAAAATCTTAATTATTCTCGGCCCTCCACATGAATCCGATAAAATCTCTCAGCGAAGACCGCATTAACTGGACTGGTGGATCTGAATTTCATGGTAGCGGTGCCATCCCCATTATGGTCAGTCGCGACGTGAGTCATTTCTTTTTCGCTCGTCCAGCTAATTAAGTCATTACTTCCCTGCAGTGAATACTGAAGCCCGACAGCTGCAAGATTTATCCTGAAAGACACTGTAAAGAAGTCGTCCAATCCATCACTCGCCTCCCGATCTAGACTCAAAGAAGGTAACGAACTACTAGATCCGTCGTCAGAACCGAGGGCATACTCTAGAAATGCATTGAAGCCATCTCCGTCTTCATCTGCAGTAGCAACTCCAGTGAAAAGAACTGAATCATCACCACCTGGAGTCCCATTGAAGTCAACACTTGCACGCC
>TARA_B100001057_G_scaffold413515_1_pt1 | contig 14381 bp, 9 predicted proteins | sample TARA_B100001057 | Tara Oceans TARA_B100001057 (sample SAMEA2621839) | marine metagenome | biome: marine biome (ENVO:00000447); feature: surface water layer (ENVO:00002042); material: "saline water (ENVO:00002010), including plankton (ENVO:xxxxxxxx)" | depth 5 m
AGTGCCGCAGCACGGGGGATCTGGGTGCTATTCTCAACTACCGCAACGCATACGGAGTTGACCTCGGCGAGGTGTTCGGGTTTCGCGCTACCCCATCGGTAACCGCTGCAGCCGATATGGGCGAGAGATAGTATCGTAAGTGCGCCGAGAACCGGCAGGAAGGCACGCGCCGGGGTTGTCCTTTGGGATTTGAACATGGTGGCCCTCCTACTGGCTTCCCTCGAGGCTTTGGAGGCGGGCCTTAGCGCGGTTATGAAGCTCGCCCTGGCTGGATTGACGAAGGACCTCTTTGTAGTACAGGGTTGCTGAATTTACTTCGCCCCGCTTGTAGTAGAACTCTCCGATGTCAAAGGTGCGCTGAATGTCGCGGTTTCGAATCTCTGAGATTCGATTTCCCGCTGTAGCGGCTGACTTGGATTTTGGGTGAGCCTGGCGTAGGTCCTCAAAAGTGTGGAGAGCGCGGTCGAGGTTGGAGTTGTCGCGATTCCCCTTGCTCGCTCCGGCCAGTAATAATTCCCCGATCTTCAGTTGGGCACTTGGAGCCTGAGATGACCTCGGGTAGTCATCTACTACCCTCTGGTAGGCGGTTACGGCCTCATTCAATTTAGATTTTTTTCTCTCGTAGACGGACCCGATTGCATACTGCGCCTTGGCAGCTGAGGGTGAGCGAGGGGCATTGTCCCTTACAGTCTCGAGCATCGAGACGACCTTGTTGATATCAAGGGCCGGCTTGAACCACAGGAGTTTTCCGGTGACTTGTCCTTCCGCAGCCGCATGAGCGACTTTTGACTGATTGTCCCGGGCCTTGGTGTAGAGTGCCGATCCTTGATAGCGAGTGATCAAGCTCTGGTAAGTATCAAAGGCCTCATCAATCTTTCCGTCCTCCTCAAGAAGTTGAGCCTGCCTGAACCTTGCCGCAGGTGCGAAGCTCGCATTGGGAAACCGGTCTGCCGTCGCGCTGTAAAGACCCAGTGCTTTCTTTTTCCGACCAGCAGTATCGAAGGACTCTGCGCGCTGGTAGGTCTTTTTGGCGATATTTTCCGAGTTGTTGAGGGTGCCAGCTACGGGGAGATCGAGCTCGGGTTCCGTAGCGCAGCCCGCCAGGAGTAATACCCCCCAGCCTGCGTGATGAAAGGAGCGGCGGAAACCGGTCATGAGAGGGAGCGTAGTGGTGTTCCCCAAAAAACCAATGTGATTCTGGACGCCTAAGAAAGACAAATCAACCACGTGGATAGGTAGCAGTCGCGCAGCACTTGCGAGCCGGTGACTGGAGGTGTTATTCGGCCCCCATTTCCCGTGCACGAGCTGTGGCAGTATTGACCGCTGCGATGCAGGCTGCTCGAAATGCGTGAGCCTCAAGGGCTTCCAGACCGGCGATTGTGGTGCCTCCCGGCGATGTGACCATATCCTTAAGGACCGCAGGGTGCTCCCCCGTAGATTGGACCATCTGAGCTGCGCCAAGAACGGTTTGAGCTGCCATTTGACGAGCGTGTTCACGAGGTAATCCGTTTTGAACCGCGCCATCGGCAAGGGCCTCAATAAAAAGGTAGACATAGGCCGGGCCGCTCCCGGAAAGCCCGGTGACGGCGTCCATGAGAGATTCCTTTATTTCGAGCGCCAGCCCTACCGCCCCCAGCAGTTCTTGGCTGGTTTTTGCATCTTTGGCGGTGGCGCTGCTTCCTAGTGAGTAAGCAGCCGCACCTTGTCCAACCAGAGCAGGGGTGTTAGGCATGGAGCGGACGATCCGGCCCCCTCCGGCGATTTCAGTTTCTAGGCGCTCGATGGTAAGTCCTGCTGCTACGGAGATCACAAGTAGGGTATCCGTAGAGGTGCCAGAATCCCGTATTTGGTGGATGGCCGATTGAACATCATGGGGTTTGACTGCGAGGAGCAGAACATCAGCGTAAAGAGCAACTTCTGCGATCGATCCGGCTCCGGAGACATTGCGTTCGGAGAGAAATCCTTTCTGTGCAGCAGACACATGATCATGAACCATGACGTCCTCCGCAGAGACCGCTCCTGCGTCGATCGCTCCGACCGTGAGGGCTTTTCCCATTTTTCCACACCCGATCAAGCCAAGTTTCATGCGGCGAAGTCTCAAGTTTCCGAAGGGAAAGTTCAAGTGCTTGAATTATTGTTTATGGAGAATACTTTTGGTGGCTTCAGCTTTTCCTTGAGAACTCGGTCGCTCAGGGAACACTATCGGCATGCAACTTTCCGGGAACAGAGCTCTATTTATCGCTCTCTTTTTGTCGTGTCTCGGTATTTTGACGCTTTCTGGGGAAACGATTCCGCTGATCGGCCCTCCGGTTGAGGCTAGAACCGTTTTCCCATTTTCTGTCGAAAAGGTGATTCACCCGGTCGTCGCGAAGCTCCCCTCTCCAGATTTCGTCGAGGAGATCGTCTCGATTCCCATGGCAATTTCCTCTCCAAGCGCATTGGCCTCAAAACATGTCTTGCAGGGGCTCGCTCATATTCAGGCGGCCTGGGATTTTGAAGCCTACCGTCATTTTTGTGAGGCCTTGAAGTTGGATCCTGACTGCTTGATGGCCTACTGGGGGATTGGATTGGCCCTGGCAGCTCCAAACAACGAATTCACTCAGCAGCGTCAGGTCGCAGTATTGCGAATGATCGAATTGATCGATGCCACAAGGGACGTGAATGGGAGGCAGCTGCCCATTGCGACTAAAATGGAGCAGGATTATGCACTGGCGCTGGCCGAGTTATTTCGGTTGAGGGGAAAGGTTGGTGAGGCCTTCAAGAAATTATCTGAGACATATCCGGGTAATCTTCAGTCGCAGTGCCTCGCGATTTATTTGCAGCGAGATGGCTATGATCGGTTTGGCCCGAGGGCTAAACAGGCTTTAGCCATTGAGCAAATGGAGAAACTCGTGGAGGCGAATCCTGACAATGTGGCGGTTCTTGGTTTCTGGGTAATGCTCCACGGGGAAGCCCCTGAGGCTACCACAAAGCTGAGAGAGCAGATTCTGCCGGTGGTGCGGAAAATTGCCCGTAAGGTTCCCGGCTTTCCTCCTTATCAGCATCTTCTTGGGCATTTTGAATGGCGTTGTGGAAATCACGCTTTGGCGGAGGCCGCCTTTGAGAGGGCGACGAGCCTATATGCTAAGCATAAGGAAACTCATGGCCTGAGTGTTCATGAGTGTGATGGATGGATCCGTTCTCAGCTTTACCTTGCGACAGCCATGCAAAGCCGAGGCAAATTTGATGAGGCAATGTCGATTGCGGTTCAGCTCTCAGAACTCGAAGTTGACTCCGCCCGTCTGGGCTCCAAGGGCGCGAGTCTGATGATATGGGAGGCTAAAACTCTTCCTGCAAGGCTCTACGTGGCCAGGGGGAAAGAGGGCGACTTCACGAGAGCAATATCCAGCTTGCCAGGGAAAAATGATTCCTTCCTTGAGGAGATTAAGGAGCGTACCCTATCCGTTTTCTACCTTGAGTGCCTGATGCAATACCTTGAGTGCAGGCAGGCTCTGGAAAGAGGGGAGCCCGACATCGCGCAACAAAAAGCATTGGCTCTGAGTGGCATACAGGAGAGGATGGAGAGGTTGAAAACTCAGGCGCTGAAAAGTGCCTCAATCTCTGAGTATGTGCGTGCGCTTGCCGGAGTCAAAGTCTACGCCGCGGAGGCCCGGGGGTTAGTGGCCCTTGCGCAAGCGACTTCCAGCTCACAGCGGCAGATCGCAAGGAGTTGGTTTAAGACCGCCGTTGATAAGCAGCAGCGGCCAGCGCTCCTGATGCCTCCAGTGGCGCTTTCCCCGATGGAATTGCGTCTCGCGCAGTACTACCTTGCGTCTGAAGACAACGCGAAAGCGGTCGAAAGTTATCAATCAGCGATCAAGCGTCGGCCCAATGACCTTCAGGCTCTTATGGGTTACCGTGATTCCCTCAAGACATCGGGAAGAGAGAAGGAGGCCGCCCAAGTCGATGCTGTGATCTCAGCAGTGAAAGAGTAGTCAGTTCAGGTCAAGCCGCCTCTACCTCGGAGGGTTTAATGCCCCGGAGCTCAAAGACGCGCAGGATGGTGGCTTCAATGAGGTTTGCAGGGCAGGAAGCTCCGGCGGTGACGCCGACTATGACCTGGCCCTCGTCGAAGAGCTTAGAGGGATAGTCGCTCTCGATCTCTTGACGCGCTTCCAGATCGTAATTAGCGATCTTTTCAAAAGAGGCCAGACAACCTGCGTCCTGTATAAAGAAGGTGGGGAGTTCTTCTTGCCCTATCTCAACGAGGTGAGTGGTGTTGGAGCTGTTGTATCCTCCTACCACAAGTAGGATGTCCAGGGGGTTCTCAAGCATGTCAAAAAGCGCATCTTGCCGCTCCTGGGTTGCGCCACAGATTGTATCAAATACTTGAAAGCGCTCAGCGGAGCCATCCCGCTTTGTGATTGCATCGCTGATCCGGCGCTGAATCTCCTCTGTTTCGCTCTTCAGCATGGTTGTCTGGTTCGCGACACCGATATCAATGAGGTGAAGATCGGGATCAAAGTTTTCTGAGGTTGCCCCTCCAAACTTGGCCAGGAAAGCACTCTTCTCGCCCCCATTCCGGATGTAGTCACAAACGTAATCCGCTTCGTCCAAGGTCAGGATAACCAGATAGTGACCTTTGCCGTCATCACCCTCGGCCCGGGATGCGGTGGCACGGGTTTCCTCGTGACCCTCTTTGCCGTGGATAATGGAGGTGGCACCGGTTTTGGCGTAGTTTCGGACGCGCCTCCATACTTTCATGACGTCACCACAGGTGGTGTCGATCACGTAGCAACCGGCCTCTCCGATCTTATCCATGAACGAGGTAGGGGCACCGAAGGCGGGGACCAAGACGACATCATCTTCAGTGAGCGCATCATACTGCTTGTCCATTTCTTTCCACGGAAGAGAGACGATACCCATTTCCTCCAATTGGCGATTCACCTCGGGGTTGTGGATGATCTCTCCGATCAGGAAAATACGGTTCTCTGGGAAAACCCGCCGGGAAGCATAGGCTAAGTCGATAGCTCGCTCTACTCCATAGCAGAACCCAAATTGCTGGGCGAGGCGCAGGGTTGTTGACCCGATGGTAAGCGAGCCTCCGCCCTTTCGGAGTTTCTCAACGATGGGCGAGCGATAATGTTTCTCCACCTCCGCCTGGACATCTTCCATGACGTCGGGGCGGCGGACATTGACACGCTTTCGTTTCTGTGGCGGAGCTTTGCTCAAGAGAGGATGGGAGGAGTGTAGGCGGGTATTAAGATTGGCGCAAGGGAAGCTGTTCCCCCTTTTCTTGCCAGAGGAGGCGGAATCAGCGGTTGTTTTTTTCCCACGAGAAGTAGTCTGGGATGGGGGAAGCTATGTGCTTGTGCATACGGGCGGCATAGCCATTGGGCCGTCCGGGAACATCAGGATCGTTTGTGGGGAGGTTGGTGATGCGCTGCTTATATGGCTCGAGGACCTTCTGGGGTTGGTGGTCCAGAGCATTGAGGGCGGCAACAGCGTGATACGCGCTCGATTTCGTGGGGTCTGCATTGGCGAGGAGGACCTCAAGGGCTTCCTCGCCTCCCTTTGCTCCTGCTGGGTAGGTAGCAAGGGCTTCAGCAGCGGCAATTTGTACACTTCGGGAGGGGTCTTTCAGAAGAGAGTTGAGGGCTTCCAAGTGTTTATGGATGACCTCTTCGCCCAGGTAGAGACAGGCATGGGCGGCCCAGTAGCGCTGCGCTGGAAGCTTTGCGCGGAGCATGTTGACGATGCGTCCCTCGTCAACCGTTGTGTCGAGGAGTATATCCGAAGCCTTACGGATCCGCTGGATGGGATAGAGTGACTTGTCCCGAGCTAGATCACCGGGCGTCAGACCATGCTCCTTGGCAAGGTCATGTAGCAACCCCTCTGGGAGGAGGGCGACATCAAACGTCTTCTCAAGGTTCTGGTAGAGGGCGTTCCTCATGGAGATGAGAGTAGCCCTGAATTTGGCATCCTGGGCTAGGTTCCTGGTCTCGTGGGGGTCCTTGGAAATATCGTAGAGCTCCTCGGGCGCCTTTCGTTCCCAGAACGCTGACTGGACTTTGTTGAGTTTTCCCTGATTATAGAGGCGACGCCAGATACGGGTGCTCTGAGTTTCCATCTGGTAGTGAAGAACCTGTCCGTGCGGAAGGTGGGGCATGAAATTTCGGATGTAGACGAATCTCCCGTCAGTCACCGTCCGGGAGCAGTCTGGGCGTTCGTCCATGCGACCTCGGAATCCAAACGAGTGCGCCGGTTTCTCGGTGACATGTTTTCCTGCAAAGGGTTTTCCCTGTTGGAAGGCAGGAGGTTTTATTCCCACGAGGGAAAGCATGGTTGCTCCGAGGTCGACGAAGCCAACCAGCCTCTTCGAAATGCTACCAGATTTGTATTCTGGTGGGCGGAGGTGCTTCCACTTCTCCGGGATGTGCATGATCATGGGGACATGAAGGCCACTCCATCCGGCGTAGCGTTTACCACGCGGCATGCCGGATCCATGGTCCGCCCAAAAAATGACGATGGTATCTTCGGCCAGCCCTTCTTCCTTGAGAGCGCGGAGATGAGCTCCGAACCAATCATCCATCTGGCTTAGTCGGTCGTAGTATTGGGCCCAGTTATCCCTGACCGCGGGAACATCTGGGTGATAGGGAGGAATAGGTGCTTTAGATGGATCATGCTTCGTCGCGCTTTTGCGAGCCCTGATCCGACTCTCGTGGGTACAGGTCTGGTTGAAAATCGCAAAGAAGGGTTGTCCCTTTTTGCGCTTGTTGTAGTGCGCTTTGCCAGAGGACTCGTTCCAGATGTCCCTGATGTTGTGCTTAATATTGTAGTCGGTCTTCGAGTTGTTGGTGCAGTAGTAGCCGGCCTCCCGGAGGTATTGTGGATAGAATTTTAGCCACTCCGGTTTTGCAGCCTCCGAACGCATGTGGTGGGCACCAAGCGAGGGGGCATACATGCCACAAATGATGGTGGTGCGGGCAGGTGCGCAAACAGGTGCAGTAGAAATGGCGTTCTTGTAGAGAAGAGAAGACTTCGCGAATGCGTCCAGATTGGGAGTGTCTGCGTAGGTGTCTCCATAGCAGCCAAGATGCGGACCATGATCCTCGGCAGAGAGCCAGAGAATGTTGGGGCGCTCGACGGCCAGGAGAGGGGACAATCCCCCCGAGGCGATCAGGAAGAGTAGGATTTGAAGTCTAATTCTATACATGATGAGGAAAGGCGAGGTAGGATCTGGCGTTTTCATAACAGATGTTACGGATGAGGGAATCAAGGAAGTCCTTATCATCGGGGATCTCTCCGTTTTCGACGTCTTCAGCAATAATATTACAGAGAAGCCGGCGGAAGTATTCGTGACGTGGATAGGAGAGAAACGATCGGGAGTCAGTCAGCATCCCGATGAAGCGGGAGAGAAGTCCTATGGAGGCAAGGGTTTGCAGGTGGTCCGTCATTCCCCGGAGGGTGTCATTATACCACCATGCGGAACCCCATTGGATTCGCGAAGGGGTTGGTCCTTCCTGGAACGAGCCACACGCAGAGGCGAAAAGCGCGTTATCTCTGGGATTCAGGTTGTAGAGGATGGTTTTGGGAAGAGAGTCTTTCTGGTGGAGGCCGTCGAGGAATTGAAGTAAGCGCTCTCCCTGAGGCCAGTCTCCAATGGTATCGAACCCGCTGTCAGGGCCGATTTTCTCGAAAAAACGAGTATTGGGGTTTCTCACCGGTGCCAGATGGAGCTGCATGGTCCAATCCCGCTCATTGTTCCATCTGCCCAATTGCTGCATGATATAATAGCTGAATCCATCGGTCTCACTGGAGGTGGCAGCGCATCCCGTGAGTGCACGTTGGAAGATTTGCGAAGCTTCCTCCTCTTCGCACGGTTGAATGGGGCAGTAGGGCATCCCGTGGTCTGAGAGACGACAGCCGGCAGCGTGAAAGTCATCATGACGCCTCCGCAGGGCCTGGATAAGTTGATCAAGGCTCTTAATCTCAATATCGCACTGCTCGCCAAGAGCCTTGCAGAATGGATTTAAGATGTGGGGGCGATCGACCATGAAGGCCTTGTCCGGCCTGAAAGTAGGGTAGACTTTGGTGGTGATCCCAAGAGAGGCGCATGCCTCATGGTGGGAGAGGCTGTCGGACGGGTCGTCAGTCGTGCCAACGGTATCGACATTGAATTTCTGAAGAAGTCCCTGAGCACAAAAGTTATCGTCCTGGAGACGTTCGTTGGCCTCATTCCAGATTTCCTCTGCAGTGTCCGGGTTCAGGAGGGTGCTGATTCCAAAGCAGCGTCGCAGTTCGAGATGAGTCCAGTGAAACAGAGGGTTGCCCACCGTGAAGGGGATCGTCCGGGCCCAGGCTTCGAATTTTTCACGGGGAGAGGCGTCGCCGGTGATGTGTGATTCCGGTATGCCATTCGCTCGCATGGCCCGCCATTTGTAATGATCCTCGCCGAGCCAGAGAGTGCTGATATTATCCCAGCGTTTGTTTTCCGCGACCTCCTCAGGAGGAAGGTGAGTGTGGTAATCTATGATCGGCTGGATTGCAGCGACTTCATGGAAAAGGTGCTCCGCAGTTTTGCTGCGAAGAAGGAAGTTGTCATCCAGGAAGGCTCTGGCCATGCCGTATCGTAGAGGCGCGCACCGGGTGAGTGAATCTGAATCTCACTCATCTTGATAACGCGCAGAATAGAGCAAAGATACTGCGCAAAAGAGTCGAATGCTTCTCACTGAGACCCCGATCTCCGAACGCGGTCATATTCGGGATTTACACACTTATCCTTCCACTGATTGAGAACTTCACGCAGGCCCGCGTCTGATTCCGGGTATTGACCTTTGTCGTCAGTCCGCAGCTGCCACTCGGCGAGAATAGAGCGATGCTTCTCAAGAACCTTTGTGAAGCCCGGATCTGACGCGAGGTTTTTGATCTCATGAGGATCCTGCTCGATATCATAGAGTTCTTCTCGAGGGCGGGGGCCGAAAAAGATCTCGTCTGTCAGGGCTGGAAGAGTTCCCGCTGCATGCCCTTGGCGGAGAAATACGACGTAGTCACGGTTGTCCCGATATTGAGGCTGAAGGAATGGGCGGTCGGTAAGGAAATTGCGGATGTAGCGATATCGGTCGCTGCGGACGCTGCGGATGTAGTCGATCGTATAATCACAACGATCACGGGCGGAGATCACATATTCACGTGGGGTGAAAGAAGGAGAGAAGAGGTCTACGCCATCATAATGAGAGGGTATTTGGATCCCTGCAAGGGTGAGAGAGGTCGCTGAGATGTCGAGGGTCGATGTCAGTTCGTTGCGGACGCTCCCTGCGCGGATGCGTTTGTCAGCTCCAGAGATAATCAATGGCACGTGGGTGCCTGCTTCGGTGCAGAACTGCTTGGCTCTCAGGGAATGGTTATTTCCGTGATCGGTGAACCAGAAGATGATGGTGTTTTCCAGGAGGCCATCCGCTTTGAGATTGGCGAGGATCTTTCGGGTGTCGTCATCGGTCTGGCGCACGGTGTCATAGTGGTGGGCATGCCACTTACGAAAGAGGGCGGTGTTTGGCAGGTAAGGAGGAGGAGTGACGGAGTCAGGGTTGACCTTGTCGTTCCACTTTTTGGTATTGCTTTTACCCCCGGCGAGCTGGATTTGACCAAACCAAGGTTTGCCTTTTGGGAGGTTACGCCATGCACCAAAGTCTCTTCTGGGGCCCTTGATGGAATAGAGGTCAGAGTTTTCAAAGATGAAGTTGTAGTCCTCCTTCCCGCTATTGAAGGTGAGGTAGCCGTGCTTTCTGAAGAGCTGGGGGATTGTTGTGATGCCGGCAGGAAGGTTGATAGCCCCCGCCTTGGTTCTGGAGGAACGGTGGTTGTGCAGCCCAGTGGTTGTCTGATAGGTGCCGGTAATCATTGCGGACCTGCAAGGGGAGCATACTGGGGCAGGGACGTAGCACCGGGAAAATCGCACCCCACCCTTAGCGAGGGCGTCTATATTTGGTGTCTTGTCTGCGTTAACCGAATCGCCGTAGCAACCGATAAGCGGGGACATGTCCTCGATAAAGATCCAGAGGATATTGGGCCGACCGGCGGAAGCGGGCAGGGTTGATAGGAGAAGGAGGCAAACCAGGAATCGCGTCATCTCTGGAAATAGACTTGAGAGATCGCCTAGGCGCTTACCCTTCGGGCTGGTCTTTTTTATCATCGATAATCTGATTGATCGGTTGCGCAATATTATCGGGAGCTTCCTCCTTGTTAGCCATCGCGTAGAGGCATTGCATCACGTTGAAACCGTGGTTCCCGATCTTCTCGCAGTGGTTGTTGAGCTCCATATTGAGGATCTCAGCCTTGATGTCAGGTTCCGGCATTGCCATCCGACCCAAGGCCAGCTTGTTGAGAGACTTGCCGCGTGATCCGATCTCATTCTCGAGGGTTCGTGCTGCATCAATTTCCTTCCGGTCGACTGGTTGGAACATCTTCTCATTGTAGACGGTGATGAACCGCGCAATGAGTTGTGCGTAATCGCGCAGGCCCTCGGTAGCTTCCGAGGTGAATTCCCGCTCCTTCTTGTACTTACGCTGCGTGAGTTTTACGAGACGGTAGATCGTGTCTGAAATCTCCTCCAGTTCAGAGACGATCCGGATCATCTGAGCCACCCCGCTGGCGTTTGATTGACCGATCTCGGCCGAGGCACAGCGCACCAGATATTCGGTGATGTCAGCAGTGCGTTCGTCGGCCTCGTCCTCCATTTCATGGAGACTGTTTACCTTTTCAGAGAGGTCTTGTTTGGGATTGTTGAAGACTTCAACGAAGCCATCGAACATGTCCTGGGTGAGCTTGGCCAGCTCGATGGTGGCTTTCTCCGCCTCCGGAAGATTGAGCTCCCCGGTGTTGACCATGCCCTGAGTGATGAAGGTGAGGCGCTCGCGGCGGCCGGTTGAGGCAGGTTCCTTGACCCACTTTGTGACGATCTTCTCAATGAACGGAACGAACCCGATCAGAAGACAGATATTGGTGAAGTTGAAAAGGGTGTGGAAGATGGCGAGATTGAAGCCAACGTCGGTATTGTGCTTCTCCATTCGGAACGACTCGGGAAGGCCTCCCGATATCCACAACACAAGTTCCTTGAAGGGCCCGAAGAGGATCAGCATCCAGATGACGCCGATAACATTGAACATGAAGTGGGCTCGCGCAGCGCGCTTGGCATGATGATTGGCCCCGAGCGATGCCAGCCAGGCCGTGACCGTAGTTCCAATGTTCTCGCCCAGCACAACAAAGGCTGATTCCTCGAATCCAATCCATCCGTTCATCGCGAGAGTTACGGTGATGGCCATGGCGGCGGACGATGATTGCACCATCAGGGTAAGAACCACCCCGAGGACCAGAAAAATGAGGTAGGAAAGATAGCCCTTGCCACCGAGGCTCTTGATGAATTCGAGGACAGCCTCTGCTTGGGCCTTCACGTTGGCGTCCTCGCTCGCAAGCATCCCCTTCACGTCCGGAACAGCCTCTTTAAGGAGGCCGAGGCCGAAGAAAAGAAGGCCGAATCCGATCATCACTTCGCCCCAGCCCTTGGCACGGCCCTTGCCGATGAAAATGAACGGAACGCCAATTCCGATGATCGGAATTGCGATCTTTGCGAGGCTGAATTTACCTACCGCCGCGATGATCCAGGCGGTAACGGTCGTGCCAAGGTTGGCACCCATGATGACACCGATTGACTCGATGAGCGTGAGGAGGCCCACGTTCACGAAAGAAACCACAATGACAGTGGTGGCAGACGAGGACTGCAGGAGACAGGTAACTCCGAAACCGGTAGCAACTCCGGACGCCCGATTCTTCGTCATGGTGGCCATGACGTGGCGCATGCGTTGACCGGCGACCTTCTGAGTGCCCTCACTCAGGACTTTCATGCCAAACAAGAAAACACCAAGACTCCCGAGGATCTCTAAGAAGGTAACCATGGGCATGTTGTTTAATGGTTGACGCGAATGTCACAAAGGGAGCTTGGTGACAAATCCGTCACAAATCCGTCACAAATCCGGCACGACTCCGGAACCTCGAGAATCCCGAGTCATGGGGCTAGCTTTCGACTAAGTCTAGCGGGCTGCCGTCGTGGCATTTTGGTGCCGGAATGGCCGGAATCAGCACGAAGCAACCGTCAAATCCGGCGAACTAGCTCACAAATACTGTAATCGCAAAGTTGAAAAGACTGATACCAATGCACATCCACTAAAATAAGAGAGACGCCCATCCCTGAGCAGGATCCATGGTGCGATGCACGCACAGGGTACAAATGTGCAGGAAGCAGGTTGTGGGGGGAGGGGGATAGGTCGGGGCGTGGTCACGGCTCAGAGCGGTTCATCAGTAACCCGTCTGCAGTGGGGACTTCGTGTGGAATCATCCTCTGGATGGTCAAGGAAACCCATAACCTTCTAGTGATCAGGTTGTTTCGAAATCCGATCTCTCTCTGACTTCAGCAGGGGATTTTGGATGAGGGTTCTGGACTGGGGAGGGTGTGCGCTGTGTAGTAGTAGGGATCAAAAGTTTACATAGTAGTGACAGCGGCTCGCTTCCTGCTTTGGACCGTCAACGAGCATCAAGAAAGTAGAACAATGGCCAGAATTGACTCAGACAGTAGCTTGCGAGTGTATTTACGTGAGATCACCCAAACAGAGCTTCTCACCGCTGCAGAGGAGGTCGCATTGGCGGCCCGAATCAAAGCTGGAGATGAGCGAGCTCGTGCCACGATGATCAAGGCGAACCTTCGCTTGGTGGTGAAAATCGCGCAGGACTATTCTGGATACGGGTTGCCCCTGGCAGACCTGATTTCGGAGGGAAACATAGGTTTGATGAAAGCGGTTGAACGTTTCGACCCGGCGAAAGGAGGAAAGCTGAGCACCTATGGTTCGTGGTGGATCAAACAGTCTATCAAGCGAGCCCTCGCCAACCAGAGTAAGACCATCAGATTGCCCATCCACATGGTGGATAAAATAGCGAAGATGAGAAGAATCTCAGCGCTTCTGTCGGAGTGTCTTGGTCGGGAGCCCTCCGAGGAAGAGCTCTCGGAAGAGCTAGGTCTCCCGCGGCGAAAGTTGTCTCTTCTGACACGGGCCTCGCAGAGGCCAGTCTCTCTAGATGCACCCGTTAATGAAGATGATACCGTCGGCCTTGGAGATGTGATTGGAGATGAGAAGGCGCTGAGTCCGCTGGACACTCTGGTCGCCAAGAATATTCATGACCAGCTGGAGGATCTTCTTGCGGTGCTGGATCCGAGAGAGCGCCAAATCATTGAGGAGCGATTTGGCCTGGACGGTATTGAATCGAGGACCTTGGAAGAGGTGGGAGGGGAGTTAGGTGTCACTCGAGAGCGCATACGACAGCTTCAAAACCTGGCGGTAAAAAAGATGAGGGCTGCACTCAGGAAGAAAGAGAAGCCTTTGCCGAAGGCGGTATGAAGGGAGAGAAGCAGGCACCCACCGAGCCATGAGGTGGTAGCCTCCGGGAAGGAATCGATTTACCAGTTACTGCCCCCCCGGAGGGCCTCAAACTCTTCATTGTAGATGTTAAACTCCAATCTCGAGAAGGCGCTGAGTTTGAACTCTACGTTGCCAAATGTTTGACTGTAACCCGTCAAGGTGTCCTTGGAAAAGGCGTCGAGGCGGAAGGTAATACGGCCTCCCTCCCTCAGCCAGCCTCTGACGTCTCCCTTCTTGCGAATCGGCTCTTCGTAATCACCTTCAGTGAGATCAATCGTGCGCATCCGGTCGACGGGGATGTTCATCTTGCAAAACGGCGTCTCCACCGCAAGCACGCCATCCTTGATCAGCCCGACATTGCCTATCACGGTGTCACCGTTCTGGAGGCGAATTTTCTGTCCCTCCAACTCGTCCTCTTCCGGATCGGCCTCGAGCTGCACGGTGTCCGGCAATTCTCCTTTCCAAGGGCTGGCCCTGATGCGGCTCACCTTGACCTTGTAAAAGTCCTCCGAGATGAAATGGAGCCAGTTTCCAAAGGACCCTGCCTTCGGATTCTCGTCGCTCCATACCTGCGCCTGTCTTCCGTCGATGTAGAGTGCGATCGTTCCCTCCTTGCGGTCGATATAGAACTCGAACCGGACACTCTCCTTTTCCGCAAGCTCGGGGATGTTTGCCTGGCCGACGATCTTGGACCCTCCCGAAGCTCCATCAATCCAGCGCTTTCTGAGGTAGACAAAGCGGCGTTGACAGACCAAGTCGTAACAATTGTCAGGCTGAGTGGTCGACCCTTTGTCAGAAAGGAGGAGAACGCGAAATCGAAGAGAGTTTCTCCAGGCCAGATCAAACTGGATGCGGCAGCGGTCAGGGGTCTTGATTTCTCTGGCGATGCCGGCCCCCTTATTGGATGAAAGGCTCCCGGCATTGAGACTCCAGGCG
>TARA_B100001057_G_scaffold492139_1_pt1 | contig 14377 bp, 24 predicted proteins | sample TARA_B100001057 | Tara Oceans TARA_B100001057 (sample SAMEA2621839) | marine metagenome | biome: marine biome (ENVO:00000447); feature: surface water layer (ENVO:00002042); material: "saline water (ENVO:00002010), including plankton (ENVO:xxxxxxxx)" | depth 5 m
GTAACACTACTTATCTAAACAAAAAACCCCAAGTTGATATTTAGCTTTAATGTTTGTAGGTTTAAGATATGAAGTACGTTTTCTATGGCTCATTAATAATTACTCTAATTATTCTTATTATCAATGGTTACTTTGGTATGTTAAAGGGAATGTATTCGTGGATGTATGTAGAAGTTATAAATACTGCTTGTATGAAATTTTATTTTTAGGTATGGCATATGAAGGATATCAAAAGAGTAAAAACAAAAAGAGTTAAACAAAAAAAAGGTCCCAGAGGACCTTTTATTAATAAGACTTTTTACTGTATGGGTGAAACTTTAAAATTTAAGGTTTGATTTACCATGTCTAAAACACCACTTACCATCATCAAGTTTCCATCAGTAACAGAATCCAATGAATATAGAACAAAAACATTTCCCTGCTTCTTCCATACACCCTGGAGTGTGGCCTGTTGAGTATCCTCACCCTGTTGAGCCCAAGCAAAACCTGTAAATTCTCCCTGACCATCTGTATCTAAAATACTGGTAAACTTATATGATAGATATACTTTACCGTAGTCACCTGCGTCACCTGATGAAGTAATTTTATAAGTGTCTCCATCATCAGTGTAAACTGCATCAATATTAGTTTTTACTTCAAATTCACCTTCACCAAAGTTAATATCTTGTGAAAAAGATATAAATGAAATAAAAAATGTAATTATTGTTAATAAATATTTCATAGAATAAAATTTAATTTTTTAAAAGAAAGTAAATTAAATAAGGATTAAGATTCAGTCAATAATTAAGCTAAAAACATTAAAAAAATATACAACTATTATTACATCATTGATTTTCAGAAGGGAAGTTTGTAGATTTATTATATGAAAAAACTAACTCCATTTAACTATAGAGGATTATCAATAGGTATGTTGTTAGCTATACTAACAATTATTTTGATGTCTTGCGAAGATGACATGGACTGTTGTGTTATGCCACAAGTCTATAATTTAGAGTTAAGATATGATGGGGATAGACTAGAATTTTCAAGAATATCAATTTTGTCTAATCCTGCTTCGTCTCCTGCATTACCTGAACATGCATTTGATGTTTACTCAGGAAATCAAAGCTTTGAAATTGATGGGTTAAATAAAACAGAAGACGTCTATATTACCCTAGTCTTTTTTTGTACAGCTGATGGAGAGTTTCATACTGAAGAGTTTAAAGCTGACTTTTATGATGATAAGATAACTGTTGTCTTAATTGATAGAGTAATTGGCTGTGAGCCTATTGTTGAAGTTATTTACGAATAAAAATTAACTTTTTTTAGTTTAAGTTTTGAAAAATTATTTGATTTTCAGATCTTAAGTCGATAGATTCTGACATGAAATTTTACATTATCTTCTTTTTTATACCCTTAATTATGGTTGGTCAGTCAAAAGAACAAGAAAATGAGTTAACTGCACTGAGGCTTAGTGACAACTTCTCTAAACCGTATAGAGTTCTAAAAACAACAATTTCGGATCAATCTTTATTTCAACAATATTATAATGACACTAACTTAACACTTGAATATGTTATCAGATATCATTTTTATACGTCAATTCATCTGAACTCAGAAAAAAATCAATTAATTAGTATGGATGATACTAAATTTAATCTTTCCTCTAAAAATGCTATAGATTTAACTGATGAATTTGTCTCATTGGTTGGCAAAATGTATTTTGGAAAAAAAGAATTTAAAGAATTTGTAAACTCTATAAAAAAACCCTCTGCGATAAGGCAAGAGGGTACAAATGATTTTAACAAGTAGAGATTAACTACTCAGGCATTACAACACTGTTTATTACGTGAATTACACCATTTGAGCCTGCAACATCAGTCGCAATTATTTCACTCATATTTCCTTGAGAATCTTCTAAATAAATTTTTGAGCCTTTGCTTCTAGCAGTAAAATTTTGACCGTTCAAAGCTGTGAGTTCAACTTTACCATATCCTGACTCTAATGCACTTACGACATCACTTGCCATTAATTTCCCAGAAACAACGTGATAGGTTAGAATATTTGATAACGCTTTAACGTTTTCAGGTTTAAGTAAATTCCCTAAGGTTTCAGCATCTATCTTAGCAAATGCATCATTATTCGGAGCGAAGACTGTAAATGGTCCTTCACTACTTAATGCACCAACTAAGTCAGCAGCTTTTAAAGCGGTTACTAGAGTTGAAAAGTCTTTATTGGATACTGCAACGTCTACAACGGTTTGAGCAGATATTGATATAGTAAATAATAAAGCAGTAAATGTTAAAAGTAAATTTTTCATTGTTGTGTTTTTTTAAATTAAAGTTATGTTTACGTAGATTTTTTATTAAAGATTTAAATTTTGAGTTATAATCTCAATAATTATAAAATATCTACGAAGATGGATACCAGATAATTACCCTTCCTCTATTTTAATCGTATTAACAATATGAATTTTTTTACACTACTATTTATTTTACTAGTTTCTGATGTTCTAAACTATAACGAGATGAAAGAAAAAAGTATTGATCTAATTTATCCACAAAAAAATGTAGGATTAAATAATTGGAATATTGTAAATGATGATGTCATGGGTGGCGTATCAAAATCTTATCTATCAGTTAATGACGATAGAAATTTGATTTTTGATGGATATTTATCTTTAGAAAATAATGGAGGTTTTGCATCGTCAAGATTAGAACTTCCTAAAGAAATACTAAAAGACATTAAATATTTTAAAATTAAACTTAAAGGTGATGGTAACATTTATAAATTACGCTTTAGACAAGATAATATGAGGGCATCGTACTCATCTGATTTTAAGTCTATTGTTGATAAATGGGTAGAAGTAGATATAAATATAGAAGATTTTAAACCGTCTTGGCGTGGATATTCTTATAGTAACTACCCACCACTAGACCTAAATAAAATAAACTCATTAGGTATACAAATTTCTGATAAACAAGAAGGTCCATTCAGATTAGAAATAAAATATATTAAGGCATTTTATTAATAGAAAAAGGAAATGCTGAAGAGTTTAATTCAATAAGAGTAAGTTAAACATATTAACTACTCTTGAGATCAAATCTATCATTTTCCATTTCCAAAATTTTTCATTTATAACAATTTTTCTTAATTAAAATAGAGTTTGAAAGTATAAAACACAAAATGAAAAAACAAGCATAAATTACTAATATTTTAGAATTTTAAATAGTTTAAAATAATTATAAATAGTAAGCTTATTTAATTCATTAATTCTTTGTTAAATCAAACCTGATAGTCTTTTGAGTTTTTGGTAAATAGAATTAGATTTATTTCAATATTTTAAAATTTAAATAAATAAAAAAATGAAGAAAATTATTTGTTTGCTCACTTGTATGTTCGTTTTTGTAAGCTGTAACAATAATGTAATAGATTTAGAAAAGGCTAATATAGAAGCTGAAGCATTTATAAACTCTCAGTTTAATTTCTTTAATACAGGAAATATTGAAGATGCAAAAAAAGTATTTAATTTAGATGCTGTACTTATCGGAACTGATGAGGACGAATATCTTAGTGGTTGGGATGAGGTAGGACCTTCGATAGAGGGGCAAATTGCTGTAATTAAGGATCCTATTTTCAATACCAGAGATTTGAATATCGTACTAAGTGATGACGGTAAAATGGCTTCTTACACTCAGTTAATTGATTTTTCTTTCATCTCAGGAGAGGAGTCTTTAGAATTTAATAATATTCGATGTAGTGGTGTAGTCAAGAAGTCAGGAAATGATTGGAAAGTTGTCCAGATACATTGGTCAGTAGGTGTCCAGGGGCAAGTTATTGAATACTAATCATATAAGATCTGAAAAGAAAGTCAACTACATATTAAATATGAAAAATATTTTAATGAAAATAGTTCAGTCTGTGATTATATTTTCACTATCCTTTGTTTTTGGATCTTTTATTTTAATTCTATTCAGTATAGCACTTGATACAGTTTCTAAGTTAACCTCAAATAGTAATATTATAGATTTCTTTATAGATACTAACAATAATATTTTTGGAGGATTTGGGATGACATCGATAATTATACTGTTCTCTCTCGGCATGGTATACAACCTTGCCTTCAAGAAATAATTTGGTTAGAAAATTAAAGTGCCCAAATTTTATCAACTTTCCCCTCTTCGTCAAGAAGGAAAACCTCTACACATTTAAGACTCTCACCAGACTTCGTTTTAAGATTTAGCATACATGTCACATAATGACCGTGTTCTACTATATCTACAAGTTCTTGCTCAAGTTCATTATCAGTACAAAAACCAAAGATTATATCTCTGATCTCATCTGCACCAGTCGCCTCAAGTCCTAAATTTGGAGCAATCATATGGTATCTTTCTGTCGTTGGCACTTTAGACCAGGACTCAAATCCATTTTCCCAATTAAATGTCTCTTTATAGAGTTTTATAGCTTCAGCAGTAGATGATAAACTCATAATTTTTATTTTAATTAAACATATTTTAAATTATAAAAACTAATTACTCAGACTAATAATAGTCAAAATTTATATTTTTCTAAAATTTGTAACGAGATAAAATCTAATGTCTTGAGATGTGTGGCTTCAAGAATTATCTTTGGAGCAAGTCCAACCTCATACGCCTCAACCCACCTAGATGCACAAAGACACCACTTATCCCCATTTTTCAATCCCTTAAAGTTATATTCCGGATAATCTCTTGTCAGGTCATTACCCCTACTCTTTGAGAATTCTAAGAATTCGTCATCTACTACTGCACATACCGTGTGGGTACCAATATCACCGGGACCTGTGTCACAGCAGCCATCTCTAAAAGCACCCGTCATCGGATTTTGACCACATATCATAAGTGGTTCCCTGTAGACATTTAAACTTTCTTCCTTCAAGATTTTAATATTTATTTAAAAAAAAAGCCACCTTACCATAGGTGACTTTATGACCCTCTATGATTTGCACCATAGAGATAGGTGAGATCAAAATTAAATATAAAGTACCAGATATTAACCAGTAAATTACAAATTATCATAAATCAATAATTTATTATTTTTTGTTCCTTGATTTGTAGTAGTCTATAAGCTCTGGATCTCTATCAAATTCTTCCTTTTGTTGCTTGTGAGCTTTATAAATCATATATACGTAACCCGTCAAGTAGAGAATAAATACGATTATTCCCACTATAAACATCGATAAAGGGGCTGGGGAGCTCATTTAGATAATCTTTTTTCTCTGTCTCTTCTCCTCTGTCTAAAAGCAATTGAAAAACCAAGAATTGAAGGAACCCATATTCCAACAAATATTCCCTCTAACTGTTTTCCACTAAACCAGAGTGAGACTGAATACAAAAAGGAGAAAAAAGCTAAGATTATAGGGTAATAATCACCCCAAAAATCAAGTAACCAAACTATATTTTTTTTCATATTGATATCAATTTATATCTATATAACTGTTTCTATGATTAGAAAGTTTTAATTATTTGTGTTAAGAATAAATTAATTAGAATTCAATGTGTTTAATTTTTTATTTAAAATCTTTGTTTTAGATTCAATTTTTAATTTTTTAAAAATCAATATTATGAAAAAAGTATTTTTTGTTTTATGTATTCTTGGCATTGTACTACCCTACTACCAACTATTTCTATTCTTGAATGGGCCTGATCCAACTTTTAGTTATTTCACAAGTGAAATTTATTCCTCCAGTCCTATTTCTATGATAACCTGGGATATAACAGTCGCCTACTTCTCTTTTCTGACCTTCTTGATATATAAGAAAATTAATGATGGATTAAGTATTTCAAAATATATTTTAGCGTCTTTAATTGGATTTTCACTCGCACTTCCTTTATATCTTTATGATAATTATGATAAGTAGATTTTACAATAACGAGAATATTTCGATACAATCACTGAAATATAAATTAAGGTTACTGTTATTCTCTTTGCTTATATATTCTTGTTCTGAAATAGAAGAATTAGATATACCAAGTGATATTGATAACTCTTCAGAAAGTAATGATATAAAAACAGTAAAAAATATTCTTAGTGATGGTGGATTTGATATAAGTCGTTTTTATGTTGGGACAGCCTTAAACACAAATCAATTAAATACAAATATTGAAAAACTATTTCTAGATGAGTTTAATTATTCTACACCTGAAAATTCTGCAAAACAGTCTATTGTTCACCCTGAGCCAGGGATTTGGAACTGGGACAGAATCGAGTCATTCTTAGATTTTGCCGAAAAAAATAACATATATGTTAGAATTCACGGGCCGATAGGACCCCAGTCTTCTAAATGGGCAAAAAATGACTCAAGGACAGACGATGAGTTACTCATTAACATGGAAGAATATATGAGTTCCTTATCACAGAAAATTAATAATAATTCTTCTGTGAAATGGATGGATGTTGTTAACGAGACAATTACCACATCAGGAGAATGGTTTACAGATAAACCAGGTGATGATAAATGGGAGAATCCGTGGACAAAAATAGGATTAAATCAAGATGGAATTCCTATATATATAGAAAGAGCTTTCGAAATAGCAGATTCGCTTGCTCCAAATGTGAGTCTTGTATATAATCAACATGGTGCCATGGAAAAGGTTATGTGGGATAAAGTAAAAGAAACCATAAACTATTTAAGAAATAAAGGGTACAGAGTTGATGGGTTAGGTTGGCAGGCTCACCTCAAGGACTGGAAGGTATTGTCTCTAAATAGAGAAAAATTAGATTTTCTCTCAGACCTTATTGACTGGACTCATTCTAAAGGGATGGAGTTTCATATAACAGAAATAGATTATGCAATAGATGAGGTACCGCCTACTGATCATTCGCTATATAGACAAGCTAATGGGTATGCAAATATTCTTAAAGTTTTAATCTCTAAAAGAAATAATGGAGTAATAACCTATAACACATGGGGTATTGTAGATAAAATAGATCACCTTGGTAGAGATCAAAATAAATTTTTATTTGATAAAAATCTTAACCCTAAACCTGTTATAAACTATTTAAGAGAAACACTAACTACTCAAAATACCGAATTAGTAATACTAGAATAACTATTATTTGGATAAATAATTAATTAAAAACTCCCCCATTTATATTTGATCATTAACCCAAGTCCTATGTTTATCAATATTAAAGATGATGTTCCAAGTAAAAACCACTCTGTGTTTTCATATTTAGATATTATCGCTTCTCCAAAAATACAGAGTCCTGAACTAAATAAAACTAGACCCAAAAAAGCATAAGAGTACCTTTTTAACTTATCGTTCAATTTAAATATTATTTTATTTCATTGATATAGATCTCATTTATCAACAATATCTATTTTATCTGCAAGAATGTAGTATGTTGGAAATAATGGTAATAGACCTAGTAATATATGACCATATGCCGCTCCGTTAGGAATAAAATCAACCAGTGTCGCATAATATGCACCAAAGAAATTAATTATTGAAAGAGATATCATTATTTTAGGGACAGCTGTTTTAGCTACTATACTTCCATCTTTAGTCAATGGAGGCAACCTGTTTGGAATTGTCATTACCACTTGGACCATCCACAATGAGGCTAGAGAGAGATGAATAATATCTTTATTATCAGCAAAAAGTGAAAACTGGTCTATCACAATTACTATGCCGAAAACAAAGTATCCTACATTGAAAAAAAGTCTATTCTTTTTAATTACTCCATAAATTACGAGTAAAATACAGAGAGATGATACAATTAACTTTAAAATCATAACTTAGTTTTTAATTACAATTAATTTTTTATTAAATTAATTTTTTTAGAACTAAATCAAAAATTACAATGAAGAATTTAATTTACTCTCTCTTATTATTAATATCATTCTCATCATACAGCCAAGATCTATATTGGTATGATGTAATCTTAGATATAAAAAATCAAAACTCGAAGGACTTTGAAAATTCGGTTGATAAGTTTTATTCCAATATAGATTTTCCTGAAGGTGTAACAATGACTTTTTCGAATATTGCGATGAAGGGGCAAAATTTCAAGGAGACCCATATATTAAGTTTTGTTAGTCCATCCTCTAATCTTCTTGCAGAGTTTAGGTCCTCGTTAACAGGTAAAGCTTGGGATGAATATATTGATGGTGTTAGACCTTACATAAACTCAGCCAGAACATCAGCTGGAAATGCATCTAATATCTATAATGAGGAGGAATTTAATCCTATTGGGCAGGCCTGGGCTTTTAAGGTAAAGAATAAACACATTCCTTTATTCACAGAATCCTTTAAGACAGCTATGGAAACAATTGAATTCCCTGGTTTTGTTGGTTTAGCTAGGGTCACTCATGGATTGAGTAATGGTGAAAATTTAATTATTTACGGAACTTATAGTAATTTGAATGACGCTTTTACATTTGAAAATCCAAAAAATGAGGCAGAAGCTGAAGCATTTGGAAAATTTTTTAATGTTACTGGTGATATCTCAGAGTTTACACAAACTTGGACTAGAGTAAAAATAAAAGATTATCAATAAGTATTGGTTGCAATTTATCTTTATAGTTATTCTGTATGAAGAGAGTCTTATGATTGTTTAAATCCTTTCTAGCTAGAAAGAAGAGAAAAGAAACAAAGGAGATCATTAAAACCTTAGAAAAAAGAAAAATAGCTCACATTAAACATCAGAAAGAAAAAATTAAAAAATATCCGAATAAATATTCTGAAAATACGAGAGAGCAACTAAATAAAAAGCTAAAGGTTGAATAAAAATCTAACTGTTAGGATAAATAAGTTTTTAAGTGAGAAGGGGCCCTACTCTAGAAGAGGTGTCGATAAGCTTATTGAAGAGAAAAGAATTACTGTAAATGATAAAGTAGTAAAATTAGGAACTAAAGTTTCCTTAAATGATAAAATAAAAATTGATGGTGAGTTAGTATTTAAACCTAAAAAAAAAAGAAAGAATATATATCTATTATTTAATAAACCAATCGGAATAGAATGTACGACCAATCAAGATGTAAATAATAATATAATTGATTTCATAGGGTACCCAAGTAGATTATTTCCTGTTGGGAGGCTAGATAAAGACAGTGAAGGTCTAATTTTTTTAACTAACGATGGAGATATCGTCAATAAAGTTTTACGATCAGAAAGAAATAATGAAAAAGAATATATTGTAAAAGTCAATAAAAAAATTACTAAAGAATTTATAAATAAAATGTCGAAAGGTGTCAAAATAAAAAATATACAGACAAAGCCTTGCACGATAAAAAAAATAAATAATTATACATTTCAAATTATCTTAACTCAAGGACTCAATCGACAGATAAGAAAAATGTGTGCATTATTTGAATATAAAGTTAAATCTTTAGTTAGGACACGTATTATGGATATTAAGCTTGGTAATTTAAAAGTTGGAAAATACAGGAAATTTACATTTGAAGAAATAAGAAAGTTAGATACTGACCTATCCTAATTTTTTAAATTTAACATACTTTAAAATATAGCATTTTATCTTCAGCTATTTACCGATAATTTTAGGGTATATAAGTTATAATTTTTATTTTTAAAGCATGTATAGTTTATTTAATGTTTCATTATTGTACATTGGGATGGGAAGCTTATGTATGTTAGTTTATTTTAACATACCTGAAGACCTTAATACAACATCAATATCAAGGTGGATACTTTTACTAAGTACAATTTATTTTGTTTTAGGGTTTTCAAGACTTAGAAAACATTTTCAAAATAACGAGTAACTAATTTATGGGCAATAAGGCTGCTGTTTTTGGATCTACTGGTCTGATTGGATCTCATCTGATAAAAATCTTAGAAGCGGACTCAGATTTTTTTTCAGTCATAGCGCCAACTAGAAATAATACATCATATTCAAATAAAAAAATTAAGAATAAAGTAATTGACTTTAAAGACTTTAAGTCATATGTTGATGTCGTAGAGGGATGTGAATCAGTATTTATTGCCATAGGAACTACCCAGTCTAAAGTAAAATGGGATAAAAAAAAATACATTGAAATTGATTACGGGATCCCAATAAACATTGCTAGGGCGTGTGAGCATTGTAAAGTAAATAAAATAGTTTTAGTTTCTTCAGCTGGAGCGAATATCAACGAAAAAAATTTTTATATATCTCTTAAGGGTAAGATAGAAAAAGACATAATGAACTATAACATTGATAATATTTACATAATGAGACCCTCTCTTTTACTTGGAGAAAGGACCGAAAAAAGATTTGGTGAAAAAATTGCTCAAGTTATTATGCCTTTATTTTCCTCAGTTATTCCAAAAATTTATAGACCAATTCATGCAAAAGATGTAGCTCAATCGATGATAGATATTTCAAAAAACCCTATTAACTCTTGTAAGATTTATCATTATGAGGAAATGATGGATAGTAATAATTTATGAACAGACATTCAACAAGTAACCCCCTAGAATCCACATATATATGATAGATTTTATAAGATCATTTATAGATCAAATAAGTCTAGAAGCTCTAAAAATTAATCTTTTCTTCTGGATATTTATTTATATAATAAAAATTATTATAGAGAAGTATTTTCATAAGTCTTTCATAGGGAAACTAATATCTAAATTATCAAATCAATTTATAGGTTTTACTCTATTCATAATTACATTTCTTTTCTTTAGATACCATATTAAAACTAATTTCATTGAAAAATACCTTAGTTTTTGACCATGTTTATATACAAAATGCTAAATAAAAAAACAGTATTTCTATCATTGTTATTACTATATCATAGTGATCATGTAATTGGTCAATATCAAGAGGAAATAATAACATTTAAAAGTGCAAACCCATTCTCTTTAAATGATATAATTGATAATCTTGACAATCAAGAGGAACAGGAAGTATTTGGAAAACTTACCATACCCGAAGACACATCTAACCTCGACAATAAATATCCACTGGTAATTGGTGTAGCAGGAAGTTTAGGCTGGTCGGATCATCACTATGAATACCTAGATATGTATAGAGAAATGGGTATAGCTACATTTGAGTTAAATAGTTTTAAAAGCCGAAATATTATCTCCACAGTCGGTTCACAGATCGAGGTTACAATTGCTTCAATGATTCTTGATGCATATAGAGCATTTGAAAAGCTAGCTAGTCATCCAAGAATTGATAAAGAAAGAGTATCTATTACCGGGTGGAGTCTTGGGGGTGGAGTCACTCTTTTTTCTGCGTGGATGCCTTTAAAAAATATTATAAATAAAAATTTAAAATTTAAATCACATCTAGCTTATTACCCTCCTTGCTTTATAGAACCTGAGAATATGGAGTTTTCAGATTCCAAAATTCATATTTTAATAGGTGAATTAGATAATTGGACTCCATCTCTTCCCTGTGAGAACTTAGTAAATAAACTCAAAAAAAATACTGATATTAATATAACTGTCTATAAAAATTCACATCATTCCTTTGACAGAAACTCACCAGTGATTAGAAATGAAGATGCATATAACTTCAGTAACTGTCTCTTCAAAATGACAGATGACGGAAAAATTTTAATGAACTACCTTAACATACCTATGTCTAATCCAACATTACAAAAGATAGGATTTCTTTTCTGTGTTGAAAGAGGTGTTGATTATGGTGGCAACCCGACTTCAAGAAAAAAATCATTTGAGTTTGCAAAAGATTTTATGAGAAAGACTTTGGTTGAATGATTATCTAGAAAAAATCAGGATACTATTATTATTTGGAAATTAAATTTTAGTCTAGTTCAAAAAGAACCTCATTTCTTCTCCCCCAGAACTTATAGGGAGCATCGTAGCCTAAGTAAATAGGCTTTCCAGAATAAGAAATATCATTTTTATCTAATATTTTTTTTAGTTTGTTGAGATGTGAGTTAAACTTTGAGTCGTTATTATAACCAGAGTATCCTATAGCTGCATATTTTTTTTTATTAACCTTTTCCATTTTCACCCTAGAATCATTAGGTTGTGACAACTCATCAATAGTGTATTCAGAAGGCATTACAAATTTCATAGTGTACAACTTCTCATTACTATCCGAACCTTCCTGCATATGAACTGGCGCAGTCATTGCAATTTTTTGATTAGATTCATTTCCACCAAATATATAACCTGCTAAAATTCTAAATAAATTGTTATTATTATCAGATGTTGCGATAGCATAAATTACAGGTGCATACTCTCTTATCTCAATATCATCGATTGTATTAATGACAGTAAACTTTTGCTCCTCAGTTTGCGACATAGAACTAAACGAGATTATAGTTAAAATGTGTAACAATAAATATTTCATACATAAAAAAACGACTTCTTTTTTATAATGTTACAAATTTATAATTTGGAAATAAATAAAAAAGAATGATGAAATTCTTTTATATCTTCGCGAAGGATCTGTACTATGAGATATTTTTTTTCTGAGGAATCAATTGACTATAATAATTACAAATTTGGATATTCAGTTAATCTTGAACTAGATGAAGATGACTCTATAGAAGAATGTTTTCATAAGGGGTTCCTACCTTTCACAGGAGATATAAATAATGAAAATGAAGTCTATTACATGGCAAGAAGCTTAAGGGTAAACCTTAACTTATATAAACGCATTTCTGAGAATTTAAGAGTAATTAAAAATGCAAAAAAAAATCAAATAATTTCCTTTATATCAAGCTCTAAAAACACATTTGAACATGACATGAATTTTAAAAAATTTTGTTTAGAATATTCAAATCAGAGATTTATAAACAAGCCTCTCACCGATCAGCGGTTAGATTTGATTCTAAAAAGAAATAATTATAATAGAATCTATACTTTCACTAGTAATAATAAAATCTTAGGATATGTCTTAGCATACGAAAATACAAATATTATCCACTACTGGTTTTCTTTTTACAATACATCGTTATTAGATGAATTCCATGTTGGAAAGTACATGATGGAGCAGATTATTTATCATGCTAAAGAAAATAATAAAAAGTACGTATACCTTGGAACCTGTTACGGTGAGAAGTCACTATATAAAGTAAGGGATTTTAAGGGAATTGAATTTTTTGATGGTTTAAGATGGACAGATGATATCAATCATTTAAAATCAAAATGTAAGAACGATATAATTTAAATTAACTATTTGAAAATATAATATATGTATTTAAATTGATTAAAAATTATATAATTATGACAGAACAAGATATTATAAAAGTAAGAGTGCACGATGGTATTGTCGGACTGCTATATATCGGATCAATAGCACTAGCGCATGAATTTGGATTTAGCTATATATATATTGCATTAGCGGTTGCAATTTTGCAGATATTAAGTCCATTCACTAAATTTTGCCCAGTGTACACCATTGTAAATAAATTTATGCCTGACACAACGCCTATCCAGAATGGTAAATAAGTCAGATATTAATTCTAGTAATTACCCAAAACGTGTATTTGAAGTAATTATGGATGAAACCCACTACAAGGAAGAGTCTGAGTATTTCTTCTATACAGATCCATGTTATTTTAACTAATAATTTAAAATTTTTCTTTTCTTTTTCATGTTTATGCTATACGTTTAGGTATGATTAAATGTAAGCTTATAAAAGAGTTTATCGAGAGAAAAACCTATGTTGAAAAAAGATATAATTTAAAAATTATATGGAGGGATGCCCTAAACAAAAATGAATATCAATCGTTCTATGTTCATAAAGAACAGTAGAATGGAAACTATAGACATAATCGGGCTAATAGGTGCTTTCTTATCAGGTGTTACATTTTTTCCTCAGGTTTACAGGACATGGAAGCTTAAGTCAGCAAGAGACCTTTCCCTATCCATGATTCTAATTATTCTACTAAGTAATGTAACATGGTTAATATATGCATTTAATAAACAAGACATCGCAATTATCTCTGCTAACTTCTTTGTTGGATCATGTGCATTGACAATTTTATACTTTAAGCTAAAGTTTAAGTAATATTGAATTTAAGATACTTTTATTTCTTATTTCTGTTTTCTTGTTCTATTGAAGATGAGACTTTTGGTGAACTCACATACTATGAAGATTGTTATTTTGAGGAAGACAAAGTAAGTAAAATAGACTTATTTCAGGGTTATATGACACTAGAAATGGATTATGCATATATGCCTGACTTTAATTTCTCTGACTCTCTTCTAAGTGATTATTATTACCTAAAGTTTTCAAATAATGAGCTTGAAGGGACTTACGTTATCACTGACGCTATAATTAGATATAAACTTAACAAGGTTCAACCTTACGACACTATTTCGATCAGAGAGTATCCATTCAGCACGGACTTAACAGGAAATAAAGTTTGTGTTTATCTTGACCTATCAAGTGCTGAGAGATGTAATTGTAAGTAATTACAGATTAA
>TARA_B100001057_G_scaffold127157_1_pt1 | contig 14375 bp, 8 predicted proteins | sample TARA_B100001057 | Tara Oceans TARA_B100001057 (sample SAMEA2621839) | marine metagenome | biome: marine biome (ENVO:00000447); feature: surface water layer (ENVO:00002042); material: "saline water (ENVO:00002010), including plankton (ENVO:xxxxxxxx)" | depth 5 m
ATTTTGATGCGCCAAGTAGTACATCACAAATAACGTACAAAGTGGGTGTAAATGCCCCTGGCAATTATAATTGGTCTTTAAACAAAACACATACTGATACAGATAGTAGTTCTTATGAACGCGGAATATCCTTTATTAGCGTGACGGAGTTTGCAGGCTAATGTTTGGCTCTCACGCAATAGCTGAAAACAGTATAGCTACTGACGGCATTGTTCTTTTTGGAAGTCAAACACTTGACGCAAAATTCATACAGTCAACGGACTTATCCGCTATATTCAGCGGTAGTATGGATGTAAATGCTTTTTTCTCTAAGCTTGTAGCAGCTTCAGGAACGCTTGTTGCTGAAATAGATATATCTTCAGACTTTACTCAAACTACAAATGGTGTGCGTTTTGCTATAACTCCTGTTTCAATGGACGCTCAGTTTGACCAAACCACTGTTGCTAACTTTGACGCCTCTGGTGTTGCGGCAATAGACGCAAACTTCACACAGACCACCACACAAACCTTGATAGCTGTGGGTGTTGCTCAGTTAGACGCAAACTTCACACAGACCACAGCATCTAATGTGTTGTTAGATCTTATAAGCACACAAGATTTTGAGTTTGAGATAGACCCATTAGGAGGTTTGCTAAGTCTCGCTACAGCCGATATGGATTCACAATTTAACCTATCGACTCTAGGTGGACTTATTATAATTTATCCTGGAGCAGGCGAAGGACCGATAGAAATCAACAGTGTATTTGTGATAACAGCAAATGGTGCTATACTCTGGGAGCAAATTGACGCGGGTAGCACACCAGAAAACTGGACACAAGTCACACACACTGGCGATACCTGGACTCAGATAAACGCAGGAACGTCGTCGGAAACATGGACAAATAAGGTGGTATAAATGGCAAGTACCTACACAAATAATACAGGCATAGAACAGCCGGGCTCTGGAGAACAGGCAGGTTCTTGGGGAACAACCGTCAATCGGAATTTTAATATTATTGACGCGGGATTGCATGGTCAGGTTGAAAAAGCGGTAACTGGAAGTTTTGATTTAACGACAACAGATGGGGCTGTTTCTGATGGGCAGCATACGGTTATAATTTTAACAGGAACCCCCGGCTCTACTTTCGAAATGAGTGTTACCCCTATTAACCAAGAAAAACATTTTACCGTTAAGAATGACACTGATTCTGCCTGTCGAGTCATATACAAAGGCGTTTCTTACAGTGCCAACACTGGTGTTGAAATCGCATCAGGTGCGACCCAAGCAGTAACGGGCGATGGAACGAAAAATGGGGCTACTTCAGGTATTTTCAAAAACCTAACCCCGCCAACTGATTTAGTGAATGATTCATCTCCACAATTAGGAGCTAACTTAGATGTTCAAACACACTCTATTGTTAGTACGTCAAACCGCAACATAGCCATTACCCCAAACGGCAGTGGTAAAGTTGTGCTTGATGGTCTAAGTTACCCAGCCGCTGATGGAACAAATGGTCAGTATCTACAAACAGATGGGTCTGGAACTTTAAGTTTTTCTACCGTGCCAATTAGCGGTAGTACTTTTAATCTAGGCGATTGGACGCTAAGCGTTGTAAATAATGAATTAGTTTTCAGCTACACTACAGGCGGCACAACAACCGCCGTAGCTAAAATCGGAACAAATGGTGCGATTACTTCTGAAGGTGATATAACTGCGTTTGGTAGTTTACCATAAATATAGGAGTATAAAACTATGCCTATACCTGATTCTGGCGCAATAAACATGTCGGACATAAGAACTGTATTTGGTGGTACTCAGCCGGATGGATTGGCGGAGTACTACAAGGGAGCAGGTATTGTACCCACTAATGCAACAACAGTTAATGTACCCACAAGCGGGCCATTGAGTTTTAGTAATTTTAGAAGTTCAGGCGGAACTTCAAACAGAAACATTAAATTTAGTATGCGGTATGATCCTACAGCAAGTTTTTCTGGAGTAGGATTAGCGGCTTCAGATTCAGTGACGGGTACACCATACGCTTATTCAGGAAATACCAGTAATAATGTGCGCTATTATCAACCCGTGTTTCGCGCAGGAACAGGATTTATAACCACGCTTTCTTTTGGAATTGGTCAAAATGAGGATGTTTCCGCTTTGACAGACAATGTAGTTTTGTACGGAGGTACTGATAGTTCGACAGTAACCGATGAGGTATTAAAATTTAGGTGTATTTACCATGGAAGTCTTGGAAATACCCTTAATTGGCGAATAGATTTTAATGCTGATGGAAGCATCAGTAGCGTACCATATACAGGAGCAGCTTACCCCAATAACCCATCTGTGGTAAGTAAGTATTACCAAAACATAAATTCAAATCATAGATGGTACAGGTTTTCTGCAAAGTCCCCAGTAAGTATTGGAAAACAAGGTTTTATGATTAATTTATTAAGTTTAAACAATATTCCGCAACCCACATAGGTAACACATGGCGTTAACAAAGTTACAATTTCAACCTGGTATTAATACGGACATTACTTCATATTCCAATGAAGGTGGGTGGCGCGATTGTGACAAAATTAGGTTTCGGTTTGGATACCCTGAAAAAATGGGCGGTTGGTCCAAGTATAGTAGCAGCACTTACTTGGGTACAGTTCGCGGCCTTCATAATTGGATCGCGTTAGATGGTTCTGATTTTTTAGGGTTAGGTTCTCACATAAAATATTACATTGAAGAGGGTCAGAATTTTAACGATATAACCCCTGTAAGGAAGACAACTTCCGCAGGAGAGGTGACTTTTACAACTACCCACAATTCAAACATAATTAAAGTAACAAATGTTGGACACGGTGCAGCAGAAAATGATTTTGTAAGCTTTACTGCGGCAGAATCTTTAGGTCCAAATATTACCGCAGCTTTACTTAACACAGAACATCAAATTACTGCTGTGCTTGATGCCGATAATTATCAAATTACACTGGCGGCAACAGCTAATACAACTGGAGTAAGGCAGACGACGCTTGCTGGCACTTCTGCTGGTGCAGCTACGCACACTGGAAAAACGCAGAGCGCAACAAGTGGCAGTGGAACAGGTGCAGAATTTACTGTGGTAGCAGGTTCCTCAAGTTATACCTCTGTCACTGTGACGAACATAGGCACGGGCTATGCAGTAAATGATACGATAACCATTCCAGGTGCTTCTCTTAGTGGCTCTACACCAACTAACAATCTCACCATAACTGTAACGTCACTTGACGGAGATATTTTAGACGGAGCGACCAGCGGCATAAAAACTATGTCCATTAGCCAAAATATGACTCAAACATCTGCCCCGGTAGGACCTGTTAGCACAGACCCAACAGACGCTGATGCTGTATCTGGAATCAATCCTGCTGAAAACAGTAATCCTGTAAAAACAGTAAGTGTTACCTCCGGGACTTCTACAGGCAGTGCTACGTTTACAAACGTCACAGGCACGTCGTCTGGTTCGGGTGCAGGGGCTAAGTTTACCATTACAACAGATGGTTCTGGCGGGTATGCTGTAGATGCGGTTACAGATGGCGGTGATGGTTACGACGTAAATGAAAACATAACAATTGCAGGAACAAGTCTTGGTGGGGCAACAACGGCAAATGATCTTGTTTTAAATATAACTGCTGTTGAACCACATACTTTTGATTTAACTCAATCTAACGCAGGGAATGGGACAGGCTTTACTGCAAACTTTACTCAAAATACTGTAAATTTTACATCTCAGGTAGTTCAAACTAATCCAGTAACACTAAGAAATTTCTTTTTTAAATATACGTTTAGCGGTGCAAACTCAGTAAGCGACGGTGGAAGCGGATATAGAGTAGGTGATACTTTTTCTATTGGACCTACGAATATAGGGAATGGTAGTAGTAGTGCACCTATACCGACCTTTACATTTCAAGTGAACAGTCTTGTAAACAACACCACAGCAGAATATCAGATAAACGTAGGTTTAAATACAACCGTGGGAGGTACAGGTTGGGGTGCTGGACAATATTACGGGGTTACTTCGGGTGCTTTACAAACCACTTTGAATGAGGGTGGAACTCTTAGCTCTTCTGACACTTCAATTACACTGACTGATACAACTGGTATAGTTGCCGGGGATGTAGTTTTAATAGACAATGAGCTTATACTTGTTGGAGCGGTGTCTAGCACTGGCGTTAAAACAGTTGGAAATATTGTAGCTTCTGGCGGATCGGCTGGATCAGCCACGCATACAGGTAAGGTTCAAGCAAGCACAAGCGGCAGCGGCACAGGCGCAGAATTTACTGTTGATGGGGACTCATCGACTTACACGTCAGTCACCGCAACCACCGCTGGAAGTGGTTATGTAGTTGGAGATACAATTACAATAGCTGGCAACACGCTAGGAGGTGCGACACCTCTTAATGACGTGACTTTTACAATTACAGCGGTTACAAATGATTTGACCGGGTGCACAAGAGGGTACGCAGGTACTCTTACAAGCTCAAACGTCAATACTCTTGGCCCGACCGTAGCTGCAACTCACGCAGACGGTTCTATTGTGCGATTAGCAAAAGGTAATGTTGACCCAATAAATGACTTTGCAGGGTGGGGTGACGCTGCATCTGGAGGGGTAACTACTCGTAATCAAATAAGATTATGGTCTCACGATAACTTTGTTGAAGATTTAATATTAAATCCAAGAGATGACCAAATATACTATTGGGACAGGACAAGCACACTGGCCTCTCGTGCAATTCCATTAAACACTCGACCGGGAACAAGAACAAGCATTCCTACCAAATGCAAACAAGTTCTAGTTTCAGACACACAACGTCATGTTATTGCTTTTGGCGCAGATGACATAGGCTCAAGTGCTTCTGACATAAATGGAAACGGCATACAAGACCCGCTTTTAATAAGATTTTCATCAAGAGAACTGCCTACAGATTTTTTCCCGACTGTAAACAATACGGCAGGAACTTTACCTTTAGGTGCAGGATCTACTTTTATGCAAGCTATTGAAACAAAACGTGAAATACTTGTTTGGACAGACACCGCACTGACGTCAATGAGATTTGTAGGGGAGCCAAACGTGTTTGGTCTTCAACAAATTTCAAGTAATATTACTATTATGAGCCCAAACGCAGCCGCAGCGACAGAAGATTTTGTTTTTTGGATGGGCATTGATACTTTTTACGTTTATGACGGTCGCACTCAAACCCTACCTTGCACTGTTCGCGACAAAGTATTTTTGGATTTCAACCTTGAGGAACGAAATAAAGTAGTGGTGGGAGTGAATACAGAGTTTAGTGAGGTAATTTGGTTTTATCCATCTGAAAGTGCTTCTGAAAATGACAAGTATGTAACATTTAATTATAGCGAAAAAGTTTGGTATTTTGGCACACTTTCTAGAACAGCGTGGTTGGATCGCGGCACACGGCTCTTTCCCTTAGCCACGGCAGATGGTTTTCTTTACAACCATGAGCTTGGCTATGACGACGACGGCACCGCCATGAACTCATTCATTGAATCTGCAGGCATAGACATTGGTGACGGGGATAGGTTCACTTATGTGAGCAGAGTAATTCCTGATTTAACATTTGATGGTTCGGTTGCTTTGTCTTCGCCACAGGCAACTTTTACAATAAAAGGTCGTAATTATCCTGGGGCAGATTTTGACCAAAGTTCAGCAGTTCCGGCGATTCGCACCGCCTCTGTTCCTGTTGAAAAATTTACAAATCAATTAGATGTAAGAGTTCGTGGACGTTCCTTTGCACTTCGTGTAGAATCAGATGCAATAGGGTCTAAATGGAAGCTGGGTAGCCCAAGGGTAGATGTCAGACAAGATGGCAGGAGATAATGGCAAGCACTCAACCGCCACCAAGATTACCTGAACCACCGCCAGAATATGAACAAAATTACCTGGTGGATTTGGTGCGGGCAATACAGGCTTTTATTGAGCAGGAGCGTAATCCTGGACCGATAAGAGCTTCTACCATAACTTTGACTGACTTACCTACGTCTGCCACTGGACTTGAGACAGGGGCACTGTATAATGATGGTGGCACAATAAAGGTTGCATAATGGGTCTTTTCGATAAAATCAAAGATGTTATTGGGGATGTAGCCCCAATTGTACTGCCTGTAGCTATCAATGCCTTTCTACCGGGATTGGGTGCGGTTGCATCTGGTGCTCTTGGTGCAGGCATTGGCACCTTGTTACAGGGGGGTGATGCAAAGGACGCATTGAAGTCTGCAGCCCTTGGTGGGGGCATTGGTGCTTTGAAGGTAGGTTTCTTAGGCAAACAAGGAAATTTTGCAGATAATTTAAGAGCTGACTTTGACGCTACAAAAGGCTTTTTCTCTCAACCGTTGCGCGAAAGTGCCTCTACTTTAGTAGGTGGAACGCAAAAGCCTTTTGAATATGACCCGCTTCGGACGGAAGCAGGAAGGGCGCAAGCGTTTGAAGCAGCCACGTCTGATGAAGGTCTGGGACTGGTTAAACCTACATTAGAAAAAGATTCGAGTTTGTTCCTGCCTAGAACCCCCGATGCTAACGCCATAAGGGCGTCGCAAAATTATGCAGACAAAATAGCTGCAGGAGCTTCTGATACGCAGGCCCTATCTGAATTGCAAAAAGAACTTAACCCAAGCGTCCTCCAGCGTTTCGGGGTCCCTGCTGCGTTAGGTTTAGGTGCGATGACCCTATTCAGTGAGGAAGAGGAAGAAGGCGAAGGTTTAAGCCCTCTTGAAACAGTGGATTCAGATCAGTTTAGAGTCGCGAATTTAGACCCTTACGCATATAGATCAACGATGGAAGACATTCTTAAACCTTCCATTCGCAACTTTGAAGACGGGGGCTCCACTAAAGTTCCTGATAAATATAAAGGTTTCTCTAAATTACCTGAAGGTGTTCAACAAAAGATTTCTCCTCAGCTTGCTAAAAAGTATGCCCAAGGAGGCGTGGTTGGCGGTTTGATGGACTTATCTAACCAAAGCAGACAAATGGCAGACGGTCTGCGTAGTATCACCACTGGGTCTGGTGGGTCTGGAATAATGACAGGCATGTCTCCTATCAATAACATGGCAATGCCTTCCTCACAGACCTCTCAACTTTCTTTAAAAGATATGGCTTCTCTTGGGTTTCCAACTCCACAGTATATGCCAATGGATACAGGGAATGGAACGGATCAGTTTGGTCGGCCTATGGAGAGCCAATCACCTGCAATAAATCAATTAACATACGATAGTAGTAAATACGAGAGAAACCAGCCTGACAGAAATAGGCCAGTAACACATGGAGATCCTATTCGTGACATTTTTCAGGGCCTTGGAGCTATGGCAGCAGGACGCCCCTTTATGCCAATGATGAATTTTAAAGATGGCGGGGAAGTTGACTACTTTCCGCGTCGTAACGGTGGAATTGGGCCTGGAGAAGGGTCCGGCACAAAAGATGACGTGCCTGCTATGTTGATGGACGGAGAGTTTGTAATGACTCGTGATGCTGTAAGAGCTGCGGGTGGGGGGAGTATAGATAAAGGCATAGATAATATGTATGGTTTAATGCGTAATTTAGAGGCTAGAGCATAATGTCTTCACAAACAATAAGGCAAATAACACAGGAATCTCCTGAGATAGAGGCTCGTAAACTTGGGTTGTTGGATTCAGCTAAAGAATTAGCTGACATTCAATTAGATTTACCTGATTATGAAATTGCTGGGCTAACTGATCTGCAAAAAGAAGCTTTGCGGCGGGGCGACACGATGTTCGACCCGACAGCAGATTTTGATTTAGCTAGAGATTACCTTGCAGCCACCGTTGGTGCAGACCCCGCAGCAATACAAGCCGCTATGGACCCTTACGTTGGCGAAGTAATTCAAAGGTCTCAACAAGATATTTTTGATCAAGCCAGACAACAGTCCAAGCAGTTTGAAGACGCAGCAATGGGCCAAGGGGCTTATGGTGGTGCTCGTGGAGCCTTGCTACAGGGCGTTCTTGCTGCAGAAGCTGCGAGAGATGCTGGAGATTTAGGGGCAAAGCTCCGCTCACAGGGGTATAACGATGCTTTGAATCGTTTGGGTCAAGCTGCCACAGGCATTGCAAGTTTAGGGCAAGTTCAACAGGGCGCAGACCAAAGCGGCATAGGCTTCCAATTTGATTTAGGTGCAAGGGAACAGGCACAGAACCAAGCCGAACTTGATACTTTGCGTCAAACCCAAACACAACAGATGATGGAGCCTTACCAACGAATTGGGTTCCTATCTGACATTTATCAAGGCGCACCAAGTAGCGCAATGACTTTTACAGAGGGCACTGCTCCTAATGAAGCGAGCCCAATGCAACAATTGTTTGGTTATGGTATTGCAGGTTTGTCTGCCGCGTCAGGTGCTAATCAGTTAGGGTTATTTGGATAATGTCTGTTTATGACAGAAACATGTTTCGCGGAACACGGCCCACGGATCAGCCAGTAAAGCAAGCAGAGCAAATGCTGATGAAAAAGGCTGGCGAAAAAGTCATGTCTGACGCAATGGGCGGCATTGCTGCAGCAAAGGACCCTGTAGAATTAATGAACGCGATGCGCGGTGATGAGCGCACTATGAAGGAACGCAGGCAAGAGCTTGGCGGCATTGTGGGCATGAAGGACGCCAACAAGACACCTGAATCTGTGGTTACGTTGGTACAGCCTGTAATGCAGATGCGTGAGGCACAGGCCCCTGTTGACCAAGGTATTGGTCAGGTCGCGCAACGGGCTATGGACACTCCTGTGACCAAGGAGATGACACAAGGTATCGTGCAAAAGTTTAGTAACGGGGGTCAAGCCCAGACAATAACGCAGCCTTTGATGAACGCGATAAGGCAAGGTATGGCAGGCGGTAGCGGGCAAGCTGCTCCATCTTCTCGATCAAGCATGATGGATTATTATAATAAAAACTTGGAGTTAGCTCGTCAGATTTACGGCGGAGATGAAGAGGCCGACAGAAAACAGGCGTTAGCTAACCTTCTGTTGGGCGGTTTAGCCCCTGCAGGACTGCAAATAGCACAAGGTGTTCCCGTTGCAGAGGCTTTGATGCCTATTGGTCCGTTACTGGCTACCTCTGGTGCTTCAGTAAGAGAGGCAAAAAACAAGCGTGAAGCTGCCGCTAAAGCTTCTGCTTTGGACATGGCAAGCGATCAGTATGCAGCGTCTCAAAAGCTCACTGAAAGAGACCGTACAAAAGATTTATATAGGGGCGATGGAACATTAATAAGTGCGGGGGTTGATAAACCTACAAAACCTAGTGGTGCAGGCACAACTAAAGATTACAGATACGAAGGAAAAGAACCCGTTAATCTTCCTAATATAGGGACTATAGAGCCGGGTCAGACCTTTCCAGTTGGAGCAAATGAGTTAAACACTATTTTTAAGGATATAAGAACGCAACTGAAAGAAGTAAAAGACCCTCCAAAACCTCAAGCTGCTGGGGCACAGGCCGAATATAAATACGAAGGCGAAGAGCCCTTAACTATTTCAAATATTGGAACAATAAACCCTGGAGACGAGATAACCCTTGGGTCTAATGAACTAAGATCATTAGGTACTTCAAGAACTTTATTCAAGCTCGTGAAAGAGGATACCTCTGCTTTAGCAAGTGACTTAATTGCGTCTGAGCCTGTAACAATAGGCGGCAAAGTTTATAATGTTGGAGACGCCATACCGCCTATGAGCACAGACGAATTAAAGAAGATGGAGCCTAGCAGACGGGTTTCACTCGTCAGTCGCACCAATTATGATAGAGATAAACTCTCAACTCCAATAGCTATGTTTAAAATTGGAGATGACGGCAAACGAGTTGAGAAACTTGCCTTCACTCAAAAAGACTTGAGTGATTTTGCTGCTCAGGACTTCTCTACCATTACACCTGAAAACTTCGTAACTACAGTGCTTGTAAAGCCAAAGGCTGATGGAACTGGATTTGAAAAGAAATATGCAAAAACTCCAGATGAATTTAATCAGTTTATTCAACAGGACTTCTTCCCATTCAATAAGGATATGATAAAGACTTTGGGCAACAAAGCTGTTGCGCTGTTGCCAACAGGAAGTGTTATTGTTGCAAGCAACTTTGACCCTCTGCCCATGTTTAATGAAGCAGGTGAAATGAAGTTAGTTAAAAATGATGCTGAAATGTTAGCAGCTCTCAATCCTGCTCAAACTGGCGGGGCATATTATTTACCAGAAAAACCAAGTAAAGACGTTACTAAAAAGAACGCTTATGCCAATATTCAGCCTCTTGCATTAAAATTGGACGCTTGGGCAAGTGGGCAGGACCAAGAGTGGACCCAACAAATGCAAATGGATTTTGATACTAATTTGGCAGCAATTCAATCATCAAGCGTTTTAGTTCCAAATCCTGATGGAAGTGGCGGTGTAGTTGTACAGAAAAATGCAGTGCCTGATTATGTGATTGGTGCCATTGCTAAAGCAAGACAGAAAGACCCCAACTTCTCAGATTATGGGCTCTTGCCGCCTGAAGTTGATTCTTTAGAGGCGATGATTGAAAGGTTTAAAAAACCAAATATTATTTTAAGTGCAGAAGAATCTGGTGTGCGGATGGATGACAATGTTGGTTTTTCATCTTGGTTTGGAAGAAGCGTAGATAACGTAGCCGCTGTGCTTGCAGAAGGTTTTGGCAAAAACTATGTTCCCGGAAGCCCTGCAGCAGCGGAAACCGTAGAAAGCCTCAACTATCTTATTAATCAAACTAAAACTGCTGCATTAAAAGAATTAGCAGGCAAAGATTCTGAAGGACTTAGACGAGAAATAAGCAGTTTGTTATTTAATCCCGGCAGTCCGTTTTTAACTACGCAAAAAGTTCGTTTAAATTCTGAGAAAATGACAGCAAGGTTGCAGGACGCGATTGATTTAAAGGAGGCAGCTATAGCTGACCCGTTAACAGGCGGAGACCTTCGTGTTAAATTGCAAACTAGTGTTAATGAGTTGACCCAACTTAGAGCAAATTGGGAGCAACTATACCTAAACTTTAGCGGCACTGGGAAAAAACAGGGCAGTGCTAATCAGTTGAGACAAAAACCATGACGACACAAACTGCTCAACCAAATCAAGATCTTTCGTTCTCAGAATGGGTAAGTACGAACTTCAACCCGTTTGGTCCTGTAAACACTCAAAAAGAACCTGATGCAATTGATTTAGACTATGATGCGCTATATTCGGCAGGCATACCTCAAGATGCTATTGTTGCGGCAGTTGCAGACCATTTCAACATTCCATTGTCTGACATTGACGAACAAAATGTAGACCCAGGAAATTTTCTATACGCTTTTACAAATGCAGCGAAACCAGGAACTATCAATGCTTTTACTGATGGTTTAATCAGGGGAGTTCTTGAAACTGGAGCACCAATGGTTGCTGGAGCATTTGCTGCGGGCACAACAGCGGCAAAATCCCCCTTACCCCCACAAATTAAAGGACCGCTTATTCCTTTAGCGTCTTTATTTGGAGCAATAGGGGCCACAAATACATTTGGGGAGCCCCTCGTAAGTGCCGCCGAAAGATTTCAAATTTTAGACAAGCAGGGTACACGATTACCACAAAACAGATTCGCTGAAGCGGCGGGTAAATCTATGGGCTCTGGTGGTCCTTTCATATTTGGGTCAAAATTTATCGGCGACTCAACCAAAGACTTTGGTGGGTTCTTGCTATCTGAGAACATGCGAAAAGCTGCTCAACTATATCCGCCCTTACTTTTACCAGGCAAAGCAGTTGATTTTCTTGGAAAAACAGCACAACAAGTTGGTAGATCTGCTCGTGATGACCGCCGAAAATTCGTTACTTCCGAAACGGCAATGCTTACAGGAGCAGGTGTAGGAGCAGGCTTTGGAGACACTTTAAGCCAAGGAGACCCCATGTCTGTAGCTGGTGGGGAACTGGCTGGGGGCTTTATCATTACTAAAACGCCTGCAGGTATACTTTTAAATAACATAGGAACAATAACTAACAAATTTAGAAACTACGGTGAAACTACCGCTAGACAAACTGCTTTTGGTTTAAAATTACAAAAACTGTTGAGAGATACAGGTCGTGATCCTAATGAGATAGCTAACACAATTGAAGCTCAAATTGGACCAGATGGGAAATTGCCTGCTTTTGCAAGAGAACTTTTGGATGGCGAAGAGATGCCAAGTCTGACAGTCGCAGGTCTTACAGACGACCCGATTTTTGGAATGTTGGAGAACTACGCAAAACAAGCGAACAGCGGTACCAGCAAGTTAGATTTAAAGTTAATGGATGCTTATGAAGAGCAAGTAAACTTTTATATGAGATTGGTGGGGGCCTTACGAGAAGAAGGAGACCCTGCCTCCCTAGTTCTTGCTCAACAAATACGTGAAGATTTATACAAAGACATGATTTCAAGACAACTGACCACGGCTAACGAACAAGCTAGAAACGCCGCTGCAGCTTTGGGGTCAAACGATTTTTCTATCGTTGGAAGAGGTATTAAAGTTAGAGTAGACGGACTTGTTGAAGCAATCTTGAAACAAGAACAAAACCTTTGGAACGCTACCCCAACTGTCGATATACCCTTTGAGGAACTAGACAATTTAAAAGAAAATATCGGTAATATTCAAGAAGAATTTTTTCTAACAACACAAGATTTTCCATCTAATGTCAGACAAGCTTTAGCTGCTTTTGAAGTAAAAAGTGGAAGAAATTTAATTACTTCAGACAGCAAAGAGGTCATAGCTGCTCAAAGAGCTCTTGATAATTTACCTCCATTGACTGAAAAAGCATATGAACGCATTGTTGGTATAACAAAAAACCCCGAAGATTTAAGAATAAGAGGAATATCACAGTTAGATGATGGTCCTTTTGTTCGTCCGTCGCAAGATTATCAAGTTCTTGACTACATAGCACAACGTCGTAGGGCTGGAGATAAATCAGAAGATTTAAAGCTTGCAGAAAGAGCAGCTAATGCTCGCATCCGTCGGTCGAAAGCAATGACTGAAAATCAAAGGCAAATAAGTAAGCCTGAAGAAGAGTTTGAATCACCAGAGTCTATTACTACAAAAGATACAAAAAAACTTCGCACAACAATAAATGATGAAATTAGAAGGCTTGAAAAAGACGGTCTATACGGACAATCAAAACCTCTACGAGAATTGAAAGAGGCGATTGATGATTTAGAAGGCATTGTTTTGGGAAGCGATGATTCTTACCAAAGAGCACGGGCATTCACTCGCGCTAAAAAAAGTGCTTTCAATCGCACTTTTGCAGGCGACCTATTAGAAAAAACAAAGGAAGGTGGCCTGCGCGTAAGAGAAGAGTTAATACCTGACTTTTTGATGGGCGGTAGTATCAACGCTAGAACTATGAAGTTCAGAGATTTAGAAGATACAAAAACATTTATTCAAGACCAGATTGAAGAGTTGGACATCCCCCCAGAATTACAAATTTCGGACGAAGAAATATTTGGGGAGGCCTCACAACAAGGGTTAAGTCAATCTCTATTTCAAGCTGTCTCTTATGCAGCTCGTCATCCAAGTTATGGCGTTTTGGACGCAAACGGTCGTATTGTGCCTGAAGCAGCTCAAAAATTTATACAAGAAAATGACGATATTTTGCAGCTCTATCCTCAATTACGAGAGATGCTTGAAAACGGCAGGCAATTTGAAACTGCTGTAAAGATGCTAAATGACCCTGGAGTTGTGGCAAAATTTAAAAAAGAAACTCAACAACGGAAGTTAGTATCTCGTTTGATCACTGATGATAATCCTACGTTGGCTTTTGGCGAGGCAGTAAGCAATACAACCAATCCTTCTAAACTAACAGAGGGTTTGATTGATTCTGTTCTTCGCGCAAATACTAACGATGAAGTTGTGAAAATGTTGAGAGCAGAGGGTCTTGAGCCAGAGGACGCTGTTAAAGGATTGAAGTCAGTGTTTCTTGATTTGGTGCAGGTTGAGGGCGGGTTACATGCCGATGGCATACCTGATTTCCGTGCTGCCAGACAATTTATGTTTGGCCCCATGATTAAAGGTCGAGCTACTCCAGGTCAAAGATTTGCGGAAGTTGGGAGTGCCGCAAAAGGAGAGATACCCGGTGTAGGAGGCGCAGGGCCTCGTGTAGCTAACAGGGAAAGCCTAGCAACCTTGTTAAAAAGAAAAGGTGTGTTTAATGAGGCTGAATTAGACAGGCTTGAGTATGTTTTAAAACAAGGAGAGAAACTGCAAACGGCAACGGCAACCAGTTTGAAAGACGTTGTTCAAGACATGCCCGGTTTATTGACCCGCGCGATTGCAAAAATTTCTGGTTCAAGCCTCGCAACAGGGGCAGCTAGATTTGTCGGGTTAAGACCACAAGGTATTGTTGAAGCGAATGTCGGTGCAGCCGCAGCAGACCA